>Ga0272446_1006109_pt1 | contig 12789 bp, 12 predicted proteins | sample YNPCB0061_FD_194587 | JGI IMG/M metagenome (GOLD analysis project Ga0272446, IMG submission 194587) | Hot spring microbial mat communities from Yellowstone National Park, WY, United States - YNP-CB-006-1 | ecosystem: Environmental > Aquatic > Thermal springs > Hot (42-90C) > Sediment | place... | reverse complement strand
GAACTGTCCGGTTTGGTCAAACCCTACCGGCGTCTGGCTGGCGCCAAATTCCCCGGCATCGGCGACGAGTGGAAGCGCTTGCGCATCTGCGACCCTTTGGAACTCTCCGAACTCATCGCGGACCTCGAGCCGGATGGGAAAGGCTTGCCCGTCCTCCTGCGCCAGTACCTGCGTTTGGGCGGTCGAGTTCTGAGTTATATGGTGGACGAGCGCTTCTCGGGCGTGCTCGACTGTCTGGTTATGGTCGATTTGCTCCGCACCGAAAGGGCGCTGCTCGAGCGTTACATGACCAAGAGCGGCGCCGAAGCCTTCCTGGCGTATCACGGAGCCTAAACAATTCTTAGAAAGATTGTTTTATCAGTCCGTTACCGCTCTGGCATCACGCCGTAAAGTGCAGCGACGAAGCTGATGTCAGGGAGGATCAGTGACGCGAAACAAGCTACATGTCCCATGGCGGGGACAAGGTCCGCCGCGGCAGTTTCGGAGCGCCGTGTCCCTTCACAGCCATACGCACCATTCACAGGAAAGCCTCGTCTTCTTGTACCGGCTTGCCGCGCGGGTCGGATTCATCGACTGGGCCATCAAGTGCGGGCAACGCGGTTCCGCTTCCAGGCTTGATCTGGCGCGGGGCTGGTGGACGCCTCCGCTGGTGCCCCGCGCCGCCTGGGAACTCGAGCGCCGCCAGATCGAATCCGACCTGGGTCTAGCGGCGCTGGTTTCTCTAACCGACCACGATTCCATTGAAGGCCCCCTGTCTTTGAAGGCGGCTGACGGACTCCGGGAAGTGACGGTATCCGCCGAGTGGACGGTGCCGTTCCACAACACCTTCCTTCACCTCGGGATTCATAACCTGCCGGCAGCGGCCGCACAACAGGCCATGGCGGCCATGGCCCACTATACCGCACACCCCCGGCCGGAGGCGCTGAGCAGCCTGCTGCGCTGGTTCCATGAGATGCCGGAAACGCTGATTGTTTTCAATCATCCTTTTTGGGACGAAAAGGGAATCGGACCCAAGCAACACCGTAGGGTGCTTCAAGCCTTTCTTCACCGCCACGGAGACACCATCCACGCCTTCGAGCTGAACGGGCTGCGGCCATGGGCCGAGAACCTGTGGGTACTGGAGTTGGGCCGGGTGTGGAACAAACCGGTTGTCTCCGGCGGGGACCGGCACGGACTCGAGCCGAACGCCGTTCTGAACCTGTCTCACGCCTTCACCTTCGGCGAGTTTATCGAGGAGGTCCGGGTTTACGGCCGGAGCGAAATCTATCTCACCGAGCACTACCGGCGACCCCTGTTCTGGCGGATGTTTGATGCGGTGCTCGACGCGGTTGGCGATCACGAGGGGCACGGCCTCGGGTGGACCCGCTGGGATGATCGCGTTTTCTACTTATGCGAAGACGGGCGGGCGCGGCCGTTGCGAGAGATTTGGCAAGGCCGCCCGCCAGGCCCGATTCGGAGCTTCGTGGCCGTGGCTCGCACGCTGCACCGAAGTTGGGTGCAGCGGACTCTGCGCGCCGCTGCCGCCGGTCAACAGGAGTTGGTATGGTAAAAACTCCTCGCGTGGCCTTCTTTTCGGAGAGTTTCCATGAAGTGAACGGCGTTGCACGCACCAGCCGGGCGTTCTTCTCCTACGCGCAGAGGAATGGTCTGCCATTCCTGGCCGTCATACCTGGTAAGCAACCGGTGGAAATTGTCGAGGGGGCGGCTCAGCGATGGGAGCTGCCGCCTGGCGCTCTGTCGTTCGGCATTGACGCCGACCTCCGCTTTGATCTCGGGTTTCCACGCCTATTGCCCCGGCTTCGCTCCGCGTTGGATCGTTTTGCGCCTGATTTGGTCCACATTACGGGTCCAGGGCATTTCGGTTTCCTGGGCGCCATCCTGGCGCACGAGCGGCGCATCCCTTTGGTCGCCTCCTGGCACACGAACGTCCACGAATTTGGCGCCCGTCGCTTGGAAAAACTGCTCTCTTTCCTGCCAAAGGCTTTGCGAGAGGCGGCGAGCGGTTGGACGGAACGACGATCGCTCGATGCGACGCTTCGTTTTTATCAGATTGCGCGCCTGCTCTTTGCCCCCAATCCGGAACTGGTCTCGATGCTAGAGCAGAGCACTGGCCGGCCCTGCTTCCTGATGCAGCGCGGGGTGGACACAGAATTATTCACCCCCGGACGGCGTACTCGTAGCGACCGGGAATTTGTAGTCGGGTATGTGGGAAGGCTCAGTCCCGAGAAAAATGTGAGGGCTCTGGCGCGTCTGGAAGAACGCCTGCGAGAAGCCGGAATCGCCGAGTACCGTTTCCTGATTGCGGGCCAGGGCAGCGAGCGGGAGTGGCTCGCCGCAAACCTCCGCCGGGCTTGCCTGCCGGGAGTGCTGGAGGGCGCCGCGCTAGCCGAAGCCTACGCAAACATGGACGTCTTCGTCTTCCCTTCCGAAACCGACACTTTTGGCAACGCCGTGCTGGAGGCTATGGCCTCCGGCACGCCTGCGGTGGTCATGGGAAAAGGCGGGCCGAGGTTTCTGGTCGAGCAGGGCGAATCCGGGTTTGTCGCACTGAGTGACGAGGAACTGGCGGAGGCGGTTCTGAAGCTCTATCACAGCCCCGCCCTGTTGGACAGAATGCGGGCCGGCGCTCGCAAGCGCGCCGAGGGACGCTCCTGGGATGCGGTGTTCGGCGACGTGTACCGGCACTATCAAGCTGTGCTCCCCGAAGACGCCCACCAATCAGCCTCAAGCGGCAAACTCCGCAGGCCCGCCTATGTGGGCCTTTGAAATCCGGCCCGCCTTGACAGGTTCTGGTATACTGCGAGCAGTTCCGACGGCGGAGCGTGTGCCATGGCTGACCTGCGTTTGGGCGATGTCATTGACGACTACTGCGTGAAGTGCAAGCGGATTACAAATCACTCCATCGTATCGCTGTTGGGCGCGGAGCCGGCCAAGGTCCGCTGCCGCACCTGTTACAGCGACCACGACTACCGGCGGGAACAGATTCCGCCCTCCAAACGGGAACTGAAGAAGCAAGCGCTGTTTCGCGAGGTCCTGTCGGCAACCGAACCCACCCCGCCCGCGACCGCTGAACCTCCGAAACCACGAGCCAAAGGCGGCAAGTCCAAGTAGGCCGGCGTGAGGCCGATGCTAACCTGAAATCAGAATGCAGCCGAGCGAGTCTCTGCCTGCGGTGGTCATCGTGGGCAGGCCGAACGTCGGAAAATCTACGCTGTTCAACGCCATCACCGGAAAACGCCGCGCCATTGTGGGCGATGAGCCGGGCATCACGCGCGACCGGTTGCACGGGGAGGCGATCCACCGCGGCAGGCGTTTTGAACTCATCGACACCGGCGGGATTATTCCGAACGATGACGAACTGATCCCGGCCAACATCCTGCGGCAGGCGCGCGTGGCCCTGGACCGGGCATGCGCCGTCATCTTCCTCATCGACGGGCGTTCGGAAATCACCGCCGCGGACCGGGAACTGGCCGCCATGCTGCGCCGGCTGGGTAAGCCTGTAGCTTTGGCGGTGAACAAAATCGACGCCCTGGCCCGCGAAAACCTGGCTTGGCAATTCCACGAACTCGGCTTTGAGCACTTGTTCCCCATCTCCGCCGAACATCAACACGGTCTGGCAGAATTGCTGGACTTCGTCACGCGCGACATCCCGCCCGAACCGGCTGAATCCGCCGAGTCCGCCGCGCCGGTGCGCACCATCAAGGTCGCCATCATAGGCCGGCCGAATGTGGGGAAGTCCACCCTTCTGAACGCTTTGGTGGGCCAGGAGCGGGCCATTGTCTCCCCGGTAGCCGGAACCACCCGCGACGCGGTGGACGAGGCGGTGGAGCGGAATGGGGTTCGCTATGTCTTCGTCGACACCGCGGGCATCCGCCGCAAGGGCAAGACCAAGCTCATGGCGGAAAAGCTCAGCGTGGTGATGGCGCGCCGCCACATACGCATGGCCAACGTGGTGGTGATGGTGATGGACGCCTCCGAAGGACCCACGGGGACGGACGCCACTGTGGCGGGCTACGCGCATGAAGACGGGCGCGCGCTCATCCTGTGCGTCAACAAGTGGGATCTCAGCCCGGAAAAGAGGCAGTCCCGCTTTATTCAGGCGGTCAGAAGCCAGTTTAAGTTTCTGGACTACGCGCCAGTCGTGTTCACCCGCGCCGACCTAGGTCAAGGGGTGGAGAAGCTATTCGATCTAATCCGCGACGCCTACGACTCTGCTTCCAAACGCGTTTCCACAGGCGAACTGAACCGCTTTGTCGAAAAGCTGACGTTCGAAACCGACGTGCGCATCAAGTACATTACCCAAGCCGGCGTGCGACCGCCTACTTTCGTGGCTTTTACGGACAAAGCGGGCCCGCTGCACTTTTCCGTCGAGCGCTTTCTGATCAACCAGTTGAGGGCGCAGTTCGGTTTCCACTCTACGCCCATCGTCATCAAAGCGCGCAAAAGCGGCCGAAAGTAACTTAGGTCTTGTCGACCGGCACGGTTTCCGGCTCCAGACCCAGCTTGGCGAGGACGCTATAGACCACAAAGCCTACGATGAAGCTGTAGACCACGGCGGGTTGCGCGTACGCTTTGACATCCTCGGGCAGCGGCAGGAACGGCAAAATGCCGACCACAAACCCCAGCGCCCAGGCGGCATAGCCGGCCCAATTGATCCCCTTCCGGGGTCCGGCCCATTGCTTGCCAGAGAGCAGATAGTCGGCCGCCATTGCGCCGCAGATGGGGCCGAACGAAGCGCCGACAATCGAGAAAAACCCGATGAGATCGGCAGCCTTGCCGGTGATGGCCAGAAGGATGGCCACGGTCATGGCGGCCATGGTCGAGCCCATGCGCGGGATGCCGGGGATCATGGTGGAGAAGCTATTGGCGGCGATGAAGGAACAGAAGCAAGCCGAGGGGATGGAAGCCACGGTGAAAAGCAGGAACATCGCCGGCGCGAGGAAGCCGCCCATCCGGGCGATCACGGCGTCGTAGCTGAAGCTGCTCAAGGTGGGATCCAGCCCGTGCGCTCCCGCCACCGACAGCAGCGGCAGACCGCCCGCGTAAAGGATCGCCACGACAATGCCGACCCAGCCGCCCAAACGCACGTCTCGCTCATGGCGGCCGTTCATGCCGAAATCCGCTCCCGCGGCGCCTGCGGTGGCGAAGAAGCCGATGACCGCGGCTAACAACAGACTGAACGCCGACCAGGGGTCGCTCTTGGCCGGAGCATAGCTGCCCAGCCCTTTCACGGTATTGAAGAACACGATGGCGACGACAATCGCCGGAATCATGTTCAAAAACAGCGCCACCTTGGCGATGTACTGGATGCCTTTGACGCCGATGAACGCCATGACGTAGCCCCACAGCACGGCGACGATGGCGAAGGGAACCGTCGCCGGCTCCGGTTTCATGCCAAAGCCGTTCAAAATGAAGTTGGAGGCGACGAAAGTCCCCACCGAAAACCAGCCGACCTGAAGCAGGCCCATCAGCAGGCCCGGCATCAGATAACCGCCGGTGGTTCCGAACGTCGAACTGCCGACCACGTATAGCGGATAGCCGGTCTTCATGCCGAGCATCGCCGGCACATAGTAATACAGCTTGTAGCTGAGCAACCCCGCCACGGCGAGCGCCAGCAGGCACAAGCCCAGCCCGGCGCGGTCAATGGTGTTTTCGGCCAGCTTCATGTAAAAGACGACCCACAGGAAGACCCCTGCGTACGTAGGCGCCGTGTTCGAAAACCAGGGCGCCCGGTTGGCTGCCGGATTCGGTTTTGTCTTGGTGATGTATTCGGGCAACATGCCGATCCTCTGTAAAGCCGGAGAATGGACGAGCGGCGACCAGTATACTTAGCGAGGCACGCTGAATTCAAGCCGCACGATGACGCCGGAGCGCACTTTGCGCGCCAGGGAATCGAAGGGCAACAGGGCGGCGCAGTCCCTGAGGTGCGCCGACAGCGCCGGTGAGACCGCCATGCGGTACACGTCGGCGCCCTCGCGGTAGGAGTAACCGGCGTATTCGAGCTGGGCGCTTTCGGCGGCGCTCATCAGCTCATCCCAAAAGCTGCGGCGCTTCCAAAGACGCCGGCGGGCGCCCTCTTCGCGCTCAATGGCCGTGTGTAGGGAAGCGCCGCACACCGTGGCGCGGATGCAGGCTTGCCGCTGGAAGGGGCGGGAGGGATCGGGGTCCGGAAAAGCCGAAAGCAGACCGTCAACTTCCTCTTGCGCCAGCGACAGGGGCTCCCAGCGCAGGCGCGAGCCTCCCAGGATGAAGCTCCCGCGCCGCAGGATAGCCGCCAGGCGCGCACCGTCCTTGGCCGTCACCCCCACAATCTGGCCGACGAGCTCAATCAGAGCCATCTCGCGCGCCACCACGGGCGTCAAAGAAATGGCGCCGGCCGCCTCCGTGCTGATTTTGACCGTAATGGATTCCGGCAGCGGCATCCCCGCCTCCTACCTTTCCCAGTTTAGACCAGCCGCGGCCAGCAGCTTAGGAGCGCCAGCGGATGCCCGCGCCGAGGGTCTTCTTGCAGTATTCGAGGCTCCGCTCGAGATCCAGCTTCTGCTGAACCTTCAGCGCTTCCTGATATTCAGGCACTTTGGCGCCGGGGACGTCGGCGATGATCATCGAACCTGCGAAAGGTTTGCCGCGCTTCACCAACTCCAAAAAGCGGGCGAACTCGGCGGCGCGCGCCTTGGGGAAAGCCTTCCAGAAATCTTCCTCCAGATACGGAAGGACGCGCGGCGGCCGCCCGGTGATGATCTCCAGTTGCATGGAGGCGTTCGGACAGAGTTTCCGGTGCAACTCGACGAACTTCTTGAAGTCCACCGATCCTTCGCCCATCGCGGTCCACTGCGCCGCGGCCCCGCGCGGATGCTCGTAGATGGCCGTGTCGCGAAGATGGGTGGTGAGCGTCAGCGGGCCCAGCACCTCCATGGCGACGATGGGATCCTCGATCGCCCAGATGGGATTCCCGGCGTCCAGACAGGCGCCCACATAATCGGCGCCCGCCTCTTCGATCAGCATTCGGGTTTCCCACGCCTGCATGTCGCCGGAGTGGTTCTCGATGGCGATCTTGACCCCGAGATCCTGCGCCAGCGAGCGGCAGCCGCGGAAGACTTTGACGGTCGCTTCGATGTGGCGCTCGATGCCGCCGGGCGTCAAGCGGTCGGCGGAACTGCCGAGAAAGCACCGGACCGAGGTGGAACCCACGGCTTTGGCCACGCGCAGGGCTTGGGAAAGATACTGTACCGGGTCGCCGTTTTTCGGATTCCAGGCGGCGGAGGTCGGACAAACGCATCCGGTGCCGGCATCGATGGTGATGCCCAGCTCTTGAGCGCGCCGCCGGACATTGTCCAGGTGGGCGGGTTCCAGACTTTCGTAATCGCCCAAGCCGGAGAACTGAATCGCGTCCAGCTTCAGTTTCGCCGCGTATTCCAAATGAGTGAGGGCTTTCCACCGCCACGCGCGGAGCGAGTAAGCATCGTAACCGAGCCGGATTCCACCTGCCGCCATGCTGCCATCGTACAATATCGCCGTGGCGGTTCCGAACCAGCGGTTGCTCAGAAGCCGGCGAGAATGCCGGAGGACCCAGCCATGACGCCTGCGGGGCAAATCCTGGCGGCGGAAATCCGCAGCCGCGGGCCAATCCCTTTCAGCCGCTTCATGGAAGTGGCGCTGTATCACCCCGAACATGGTTACTATCGCGGCGGGCGCGATCCCTTTGGCGCGCAGGGGGATTTCTACACTGCCGAGCAAGTGCAACCCGTCTTCGGCATCTTGATGCGACAGTATGCGCGACAACTGAGGCGGGAGTACGGGGGCGATGGCTTCCGGGTTGTCGAACTGGGCGCGGGGCGGGAAGAGATGGCGCCGTTCTTCGCCGAATTCGACTACGCCGCCGTGGATGTGGAGCGCGGCGCATTGCCGGCGGCGTTCCGCGGGCTCATTTTCGCCAACGAGTTTTTCGATGCGCTTCCGGTGGATGTCTTCGTCCGGCGCGGAAGAGAGTTTCGAGAGCTGCGAGTGAATTTCGACGGCCTGCGGTTCGTGTGGACCGAATGCGACCCGGCGCCGCCGGAGGTGGAAGCCTATCTGGCGGAGTTCGGTGGCGTTGTGGAGGAAGGAGAGCAGCGCGAGGTGAGCTTGCAAGCGCTGCGCTGGGCCGATGCGATCGCCGAGGCGCTGGCCGAAGGCTGGCTGCTGGTTATCGACTACGGTTACACCAGCCGCGAAGCTCTCCGCTTCCCCAGCGGCACTCTGATGGGCTACCGCCGGCATCGCGCCGTGGAAGACGTTCTGGAGGAGCCCGGCCGGCGCGACATTACCGCGCACGTCAACTTCAGCGCTCTCCAGGCAAGGCTGCGGATGCGGGGGATCGAGATCGAGCGGTTTGAAACGCTGGCTCGAACGATTCTGCGGGCGGGCGAAGAGGATCGCTTCGCCTCGGCGCTCGAGGCTGCGGACGAGACCGAGCGGATTCAGCGGCGGCTTCAGTTGAAGATGCTGCTTTACGGGATGGGAGAGACGTTTCGAACGCTGTTGGCTGCGAGAGTAGGCCCCAAATAAAACCGGCCCCGGTTTCCCGGGGCCGTGAGTTTCCGTTTGGCTGCGGCCTTAAGGCCGCCCCTGGCTTACTTCTTGGCTTTCTTCGCGGCCTTCTTCGCGGCCTTCTTCGCCGGGGCCTTCTTCGCAGCCTTCTTCGTTGCGTTCTTCATCGATTGATTCTCCCTAACATCAGTATTTGTGATTCGCAAAGAACCACAGTGTGATTTATATATAAGGTTGTTCGCGTCGAAAGTCAAGAGAAAAATGCATGGAGAGGCGCATCTGGTTGTATGATGGAGGGCAGCGAAGGGCCAAAAACAATCGTGAACGGAAATGTTTGGGTCCTCCGGCGGCCTTCCGGAGCGATTCCGGCGGTTGCGGCGGCGGTGGCGCTGCTTCTTTTGGCCGGATGCGCCAAGAAGCCGCGCACCCCCAAACCGGCGCGCATCGGCAAGACCGAGACGGGGATCGCGAGCTGGTACGGACATCCTTATCACGGGCGGCGAGCCGCCAGCGGCGAAATTTACGACATGGAGAAACTCACCGCCGCGCACCGCACGCTGCCCTTTGACACCTGGGTTCGCGTGCGCAATCTCGGCAACGGCAAGACCGTGGAAGTGAGAATCAACGACCGCGGTCCCTTCGTGCGCGGAAGAATCATCGACCTGTCGCGCGCCGCCGCCCGCCAGATCGGCATGATCGGCCCGGGAACCGCGCGCGTGCGCCTGGAAGTGATTCGTCCGCCCGCGCGCCGGGCGGCGAGAGACGCCTTCGGCGTCCAGGTGGGCGCCTTCGCCGAGCGAGCCAACGCCGAGCGGCTGCGCGACGAGATGCGGCGCGCCCATGGCAGCGCATCTATTGTGCGGCGCGAAGGTGACCGCGTCCTGTGGCGGGTGATGGTGGGCAACTTCTCCAGCGAGGAATCCGCCGAGGCGCTTGCCGGACGGCTCCGCGCCGCCTTTCCGGACTGCTTCGTCGTCCGCATCGACGAAGCCGGCGCAAACTGACCGGAGCCAGAGGAGCGGAATGCGGAAAAGACTTGTAGATTTCCGGAAACATCGGCACACTAGACTGGTAGGGACAGCGGGCCGCGCCGTGACGGCGCGATCCGTGTCGGTGGATTTTTATGTCGTTATCCGCGTCAACGAAGACCGTAGCGGTTGAGGATGCCGGCCAACCTCCCGTCCTCGTGGGGCAATCGCCGCGCATCCGCCAGATTCTCCGGCTGGTGAACAAGCTGGGGCGCGCCCGCTGGCCCGTGCTGCTGCTGGGCGAAACCGGAACCGGCAAGGAAGTGGTGGCGCGCGCCATCCACAACGTGGAACCGAAGGGGCCGTTTGTCACCATCGACTGCTCTTCGCTGGTCGGTCCCTTGATGGAAAGCGAGTTGTTCGGCCATGTGAAAGGCGCCTTCACGGGGGCGGTGGGCCCGAAGACCGGTCTCATCGAGGCGGCTCACGGCGGGACGGCGTTTTTTGACGAGATCGGCGAGTTGCCGCTGGATCTGCAAGCCAAGCTGCTCCGCGTATTGCAGGAAAAGGAGTTCCGTCCGGTGGGCTCGCTCTCCACCAAGCGATCGGAGTTTAGGGTCATCGCCGCAACCAACCGCGACTTGGCCAAAGAGGTGGAGCGCGGGACGTTTCGCCGTGATCTGTACTACCGGCTTAACGTAGTTAACGTGCGGCTGGCGCCTCTGCGGGAGCGGAAGGAGGACATCCCCGCCCTGATCGCGCACTTTCTCAAAAAGTACGGACGCGGCCACAACCTGACGCAGGAAGCGCTCGAAGCGATGCTCGATTATGACTGGCCGGGCAACGTGCGGGAACTGGAGAACTGCATTCAGCAGATGGTGGCCCTGTCCTCCGGTCCCCTGGTGCATCTGTCTGAGCTGCCTTCGGCGGTTCAGAATTTCGCCCAGAGCAGGCACGCCATGCCCTTTGCGGTGGTGGATCCGGAGCCCGGCAGCCGCGCGGCTCATCTGCCGCGGGGGCAGGCCCCTTTGCCGCAGCCGGTCTTGCCTTTGGCCGAAGTGGAAAAGCGCGCCATACTCAACGCGCTCGAGTACACCAACGGCGACCGCGCCATGGCCGCCCATCTGCTTGGCATCGGGCGGACCACCCTGTACCGTAAGCTGAAAGAGTACGGCGTCGACTAGCGCGCTTCCGCGCAATCAGAGGGCCCCGCAGCCGGACTATCTGGGACGCCCCAAGCAAACCAGGTAAATCGGCTCTTCGCCGGAGCCTGGTTTCAAAATCCGGCTGACCGCGGACGGGTCGAAAGCCGCCACCGGGACGGAAACCAGCCCCAGCGCAACCGCCTGGAGCAGGACGTTTTGGGCGGCGTGGCCTGCCTCCATATCGACGTAGCGCACTCCCCGGTCGCCGTACTTTCGCATGGTGCGGCGGTACACCGCCGTGAAAACGATGATCACGGAGGCGTCGCGCACGCAGTCCTGGTCTAGAGCCGCCGCAGCCATTTGCTTGCGCACGTCGCCGCTCGAAAGCGGTAGAAGTTGATGCCGAAAAGGTTCGTAGCGGTAGACTCCCGGGGCCAGGCCGTCGCCTACGCCAACCACGACGTAGACTTCCAGCGGATATAAGGCGCCGGCCGACGGAGCGGTCCGCTGCTTCTCGGGGCTAGTGATCCCTTGCGCGGCCCAAACTAACTGGCCGATTTCGGCCGCAGAAAGCGGCGCGTTCTTATATGTTCTGACCGAACGCCGCCGTTCGAGACACTCTTCGACGGAGATCCGGCCTTTCCGCTGAGGCGAAGGAAGCGACACCGCCACCGTTACCTCCCAGGCAAAAGGATGTATGGATCTGATTCTATCGCTTTTGCGGAAGCCGCATCACATCATTCGATTCCCAGAAGGCGGCGGTTGCGCGCGGAATCGGTGGCCGCTCCGGCGAAATCGTCAAAGGCCTTCTTGGGGACATCGATGAGCATAGAACGGATGAACGGCGCGCCCTCGGCGGCGCCTTGGGCGGCGTCTTTGTAGCAGCACTCCCATTCGAGCACAGCCCAGGAGGAATACCCGACCGCCGTGAGCCGCGTGAACACCTGTTTGAAATCCACCTGGCCGTCGCCCAGGCTCCGGAAGCGGCCCGCGCGCTTGCCCCAAGGCTGGTAGCCGCTGTATACGCCCACTTTGCCGGAAGGCCGGAATTCGGCGTCTTTCACGTGGAACGCTTTGATGCGCGCGCCGTAGATGTCGATAAAGTCCACATAGTCCAGGCATTGCAGGACGAAGTGGGATGGGTCGTAGTTAATCGCCACGCGCGGGTGGTTGCCGGTGGCTTCCAGGAACATCTCGAAGGTGACGCCGTCGTGCAAATCTTCGCCGGGGTGCAACTCGTAAGCGCAGTCCACTCCGTTTTCGTCGGCATAGTCGAGAATGGGCTTCCAGCGCGCGGCGAGCTCCCGGAAACCTTCCTCGACCAGACCCGCCGGGCGCTGCGGCCACGGGTAGAGCATGGGCCAGAGGAGCGCGCCGGGGAAGGTGGGCATCGCCGTAAGGCCAAGGTTGGCGGACGCCTTAATGGCCAGCTTCACTTGCTGGACCGCCCATTCCGTGCGCGCCTTGGAATTGCCGCGCACCTCGGGTGCTGCGAAGGCGTCGAAGAGTTCATCGTAGGCCGGATGCACGGCGACGAGCTGCCCTTGCAGGTGCGACGCCAGCTCGGTGATGGCCAGCCCGTTGGTTTGACCTTTCAGCTCGTCACAGTATGTCTTCGACTCGGCTGCTTTCTGAAGATCCATCACGCGCCCGTCCCAGGACGGGAGCTGCACGCCGAGGTAGCCGAGCGACTTCATGTAAGCCGTGATCGCCGGCAAGGAGTTAAAGGGCGCTTCGTCGCCCATGAACTGGGCCAGAAAGATGGCCGGACCTTTGATCTGGGACATGAGAAACCTCCAAGAATCTGCTTGTGAAACCTCTACGATGTTACTGCATTCGCCGCTCAAAAGCGAAACACGGGACCGGCGGTGAAATCCGCCTGCGTCTGGAAGCGTCCCTGGATGGTGGCTACACAGGCGGCGCCGCTGCGGCAAAAGATGCCGCCGCCTTGTCCGGTGAGCCATGTCGGCGCCCAGCGCGCCTGCACGCGAATTCCGGCATAGCGCGAAAAGAAGTACTTGAAACCCGCGCCCAAGGCGAACGATGGGCGGACTTCGTTGTCATAACGAGCATTACGGGCGCTATAAATCGTCGCGCCGAAGCCCGCATACGCGAACGGGCGAACCTTCCTGTCCTGTTCAACAAAG
>Ga0272446_1006108_pt1 | contig 12789 bp, 10 predicted proteins | sample YNPCB0061_FD_194587 | JGI IMG/M metagenome (GOLD analysis project Ga0272446, IMG submission 194587) | Hot spring microbial mat communities from Yellowstone National Park, WY, United States - YNP-CB-006-1 | ecosystem: Environmental > Aquatic > Thermal springs > Hot (42-90C) > Sediment | place... | reverse complement strand
GATCAGTTTTTCGGGATTTACCCTGAGCAGTACAATGTCACCGTCCGGGTCGAGTTCGTCGTCAACATAGACGAGATATTTGCCGTCTGGGCTGATCGACGGTTCTTTCTGGTTGGTCACGGTCGTAACTACCGGTATCGAAAAAACATCCGCCAGATCGCGCAGGTAAATATCGTAATTGCCCGAACTGTTGGAAGAAAAGTAGAGATACTTCTGGTCGCTCGTAATCGAGCCGCCATAAGACTCGCCGCGTTCGATGGTAATCGGTATGATGCCGCCTTCACCGCGCTGGTAGCGGTCTTCGTAAATATTCTGGTAGCTGAATCGGGCGTCGTCGCGGACATTTTTGCCCGCACAGTTGGCTGAGAAGAGTGCCGCAAAAAACAGATAACCCAGAATACGCGTGCGGTTTTGGATCGCGGTTCGCGGCTGGCTATTCATCACTGGATGCGGAATTCCTGCGAAGCGATGACTTCACCGTTAGGTGCCAGAACGTGCACGCGGTACCTGCCGCCATGATCAAAGTACTCTTTCTGGAACTGCGTCGTGAAATAGCGCCAGCTCGAGCGCACACTCGATTCAATCTGCGCTACAGTTTCTTCTTTCATCATGTTGCTCGAGTCGGCATAAATTTCGGTCAGCCTCACGACGACTTTTTCCTGCCCGATGCGGCCACCGGCGGCAAAGAACAAATACACCGTTTTGTTCTTCGGAAACGTTAGGTTTGCGGTGCGCAGGTTGTGCGCAATCGTTTCTTCAATCGGCGCATTCGAGAGATAAATGGTCGGCCTTGAGCCCGGCGAAAACAGCGCCCAGTAGGCGAGCAGCAGCACTAGCAGACCCACGACTCCGAAAACTATAAAGCGACGCCAGCGCGGCGGCTCCTCGTCGTCGGCAAATGCCGCAGGCTGCGCTTCGCCTGCAGTCAGTCGTTTCCATCGGCTTTCCATTGCACTCACAGCCTCTTTTTCTTCTTTTTGCTCCGGCAAGCTATTTTTGGCCTCGGCGCCGCCGGAGGAGTGCTCCGCCTCGCCTGAGCGCTCGTTGCCTTCTTCGCGGGAGCGTTTCATGTCACTGACAAAATCTCCCAATTCATTACTTTCTCCACTGCGCTCTGAGAGATTCTCCGCAATTGCTTTGCGGAACAGGTCTTTGCGGGATTTCTTCAAGTTACGCCTCTGTTATCGCGAGCGAATATGGCCTCGAGCTCTTCGGCAAGCGCAGCATACGCGATGGCGACCTTATTCTGCGGAGCATAGTCATGGATATCTTGGCGCAGCAGGTGCGCCTCTTCGACCGCAACCGACCGCGGGATTGTTGTGCGCAGCATAGGGAGAATTTTTTCTACTTCGGGCAACATCGCCTGCGACAGCGTCGTGCGCGCATCGTGCAGAGTCAGAAAGCCCCCCGCAATTTTTAGATGCGCGTTATACCGCCGGTTGACGGTATTCACTGCGTCACGTATGTTCTGTATGCCATCGATCGAAAATTTGGAAATCTGCAGCGGTATGAGCAGAAAATCCGCCGCGACCATCGCGTTGATGGTAATTACGGACAGCGAGGGCGGACAATCGAGCAGAATAAAATCGAACTCGTGCCGCAGCAGCTGCATCGCATCGTTCAGGCGAAAAAAGCCATCGAGCGCGCCGGTAAGCTGCGATTCGACCTCGACGAGGTGGAGGTTAGAAGGAATGACATACAGGTTCGCGAGGGAGGTATTGTACAGAACCGAGCTTTCAGGCTTTTTCGCCTGGAAGAGTGCATAGACTGAACGTTCTGGTGGAATATCCTGGCCGCCGAGTAGTATCGAGGTCGCATTGCGCTGCGAATCGAGGTCAATGAGCAGCACCCGCCGCTTTTCATCGCGGCGGGCGAAGGCATGCGCCAGGGCGAGAGCTGTCGTGGTCTTCGCGACTCCGCCTTTTTGGTTGGTGATGGATAATACTATCGCCACCCCTCCCCCTGCCCCCTCCCCATTACATGGAGAGGGGGAAAAGAAAAACTACCACACCCTCTCCACGTTAGTGGGGAGGGTCGGCGCGTCAGCGCCGGGGTGGGGTTATTAATCCCACTTAAACTTTTTCGCATCGGCGAGAAAGGTTTCGAGACCGCGGTCAGTCAGCGGATGCTTCACGAGCTGGTTGAAGACGCTGAACGGAATCGTTGCCACGTCGGCACCGATGAGAGCCGACTGCTTCAGGTGAATCGGGTGGCGAATACTGGCGACCAGTATCTTGGTGGCAAACTCGTAGTTGTCGTAGATCGTGCGGATCTCTTCGATGAGCTCCATGCCATCGGTGCTGATGTCGTCGAGGCGGCCGACAAAGGGAGAAATATAGGTCGCGCCCGCTTTTGCCGCGAGCAAGGCCTGGTTGGCAGAAAAGCAGAGCGTAACATTGGTCTTGATGCCTTCGGCGCTGAAAATTTTCACCGCCTTGAGCCCCTCGGGAATCAGCGGCACCTTGACGACGACATTCTTCGCCAGCGCAGCGAGCTCCCGCCCTTCTTTGAGAATACCGTCTCTATCGGTGGAAACGACCTCGGCAGAAACCGGACCCTCGACAATCGAGCAGATTTCTTTAATAACTGTTTTGAAGGGTTTGCCAGTTTTCGCAACCAGCGAGGGGTTCGTCGTGACGCCGTCAAGAATGCCCAGTTCATGCGCGGCTTTGATTTCGGCCACATCAGCCGTATCGATGAAGAATTCCATAAGGCGAACTGCCCCCGCACATGACAGCGTCAACAAATTGCGCGGTTGATTGGGCTTAGGGGGCTGCGCGGCAGGTCGCGCAAGCGTTAAACGATGAAGCAACTTTTCTGCTTTCGCAGATGGCCAATTTCGCTGCACAGGCGAAAAATCGCGACGGATTCGCGCCAGGATGGCGCCCCGTAGAGCAAATTCGCAGAATTTGCGGAGGAATTCGTCGCGATTAGGTTATCTGCGAAAGCAGAAAAGTTGCACCAGCGACTTGCCGCGCAGCCCCTTAGGCTGGCAAGTCTATTACAATCGAGGGCAGTTCACAGCCAGCCGCACAACGCGCGCTGGCTGTGAACCGGTGAATTCCGGCGTGCGGTTTATTTGCCGCAGCGGTACGCTACACCGGTTGCGGTGTAAGACTTACCCAGCTTGGGGTGCGTATGCGTGACCAGTTGGACTGAGACCTTCTGTGCTCCTATTTTTTTGGCCTCTGCAATCACTCCCTCGTACGCGATATCGCGCGAATGGCGGTTGAAGAGATCGCCGACCCTGATGTCTGCCATTTTCTCGCAGCCCGCAGGCTTCTCTTCACCCTGCACCACCTCAACCGCCGCCAGCGCAGAAATTCCTGAAAGGAGCAGAACCATTATATTCTTTGCCAATTTCATATCGACCTCCTTGGATACACCAGGTATCCCGGTAACGGCCTACGCCGTTTCCCGTTTGTCTTTACCGGAAATTACGGCGTATTTGGGAAAAATGGCATCGGCGTTAACGCTGCAAAAACTCCGTGTTACTACGCAATTCGGCAGGCCAAAGGGAGCTTTTACGTCACGATTCTATTTCGTCAACAGAGACCACGCCCTGCTTCAGCGCAAAAGCGACGAGCTCCTGCACATTCTGCAAGTCGAGCTTATGCATCAAATTGGCACGGTGCGATTCGACAGTGCGCACGCTAATATCCAGTTCATCGGCGATTTCTCGGTTGGTTTTACCCAGCGCTGCAAGGCGCAAAATTTCGCGCTCACGCCGGGTGAGAATCTCGGCAGCGAGGTCGCCGCGGTTGGCAAGCCCAGTCGCCAGGGCTTCGGTGAGGCGCGGTGAATAGCTCTTGCCACCCGCAATCACAGTTTGCACGGTAAAGAGCAGCTGGTCGTAGATGTCTTCTTTGAGAACAAAACCATCGACACCCAGCGCGAGCGCTTTCTCAAAAATTTGCGGGTCTTTGTGCATCGAAAGAATGAGTATCTTGACAGACGGGCGGAGCTTCTTAATCTCACGGATGGCATCGAGACCGTTGAGTTTGGGCATCGAGAGGTCGCAGATGACGAGATCGGCCTCGCGCTGTTTGAGAGTATCCACGAGTTTTTGTCCGTTTTCGCACTCGGCGATTATAGCATAGCGCGCATCTTTTTCGAGCAGGCGCCGCAGCCCCTGCAGGATGATCGGGTGGTCGTCAGCGAGAACAACTCGGATGCTGTCTTTGTCTTGTGGCTTAGGGGATGACAAGTTTAACCTCCGTACCTTTGCCAGGTTTTGACTGCACAGTCAATACTGCAGAAATAATCGCCGCGCGTTCAGCCATGAGAATGAGCCCCCGGCCACCGCGCACCTGCGACGGGTCAAAGCCGTGGCCGTCATCCACAATGCGCAGCTCGAGCTCACTGCCATTCTGTTCCAGCGAGATTGTAATGCGCTGCGCGCCGGAATGCTTGATCGCATTCTGTATTGCCTCCTGCGCAATACGGTAGGCTTGAATGCGAGCGCTGGGTGAAAGTATTTTTTCTTTCTGACCAATTCTCGCCTCGATTTCGATACCGCCCGAGTTGCTGAGCGATTGTGCCAGTTGCCTGAGCGCCGCTCCCAAATCGAGATGGCGAACTGAAAACGGTGACAGCAGGCGCGACAGATTGCGCGTCTGCTCAATCGCCTCATTGAAATTTTCCATCACCTGCTGCTTAAGCTCCATCTGGTCGCCTGTGCATTGCGCGGTGAGCGATTGCACTTGTAACTTAAGACCGACGAGCGTGGAGCCCAGACTATCGTGCAGATCGCGCGAAATCTGCTCGCGCTCCATATCCTGAATTTCCAGCAGCTGGCGCGAAAGACTGCGGATTGTCCGCTCCGCTTCGTGCAGACGCGTGAGATCCTGGATCACCAGCGTGCACCACTTACCGTGACCATATTCTTTCTTGTTGGCAGAAATCCGCGCAGGAAAGAGGGAGTGATCCTGTTTACGGCCGAAGACATCGTTAAGTTCAAGCTCCCCCGCCGCGTCATCACGAATGAATGCAGTAAGGCGGGCATTCTCCGCACTTTCCGGCGGAAACAAAATTGAGAAATAGCGTCCCTGCAGCAACTCAGGCTGCCAGCCGAATATGCTGCGGGTTGCCGGATTTGCCAGGCGGATATTGCCGTGACCGTCGAGAATGACGAGTGCATCGTGCGCGGTCTCCACAATGGTCGCATTGAGCACATCTTTCTCATGGATGCGCGCGATGATCGGGTTGGTTAGTCGGATGATGGCAAAGGCGGCGACAATGAGGAGCGCAATGGCGAAGAGTGCAGAGATAGCACCGGAAATGAGATAGGGTTTTTGCAAACCCCATATATCGAGATCGACAACGAGGCCAATCTCCAGCGGTTCGATGTAGGTATAGGCAGCCAGCACAGCTTCGCCATGCAGGCCGGTGAAGTAACCAGCCCCTGACTGCTTTTCAATCGCCCTTCGTACTGGCTCGGGCAAAAATTTTTGATCGGGGACAATGATGTTCTGGTTTTTGTTGCGGCCAAAGTAGCGCAAAAAGATTTCAATGTCTTGCCCACGGCGACGGACAAACTGAATTTCCTGCGCGGTGTCGAAATCGATGCGGTCGGCGAAGGCGTCAAACAACTGGCTTAAGGTCGCGGCAGTGGCTCGCTCTTTCTGCTTGAACGTGCCACGATCAAAGCGTGCCACGGCTTCGATGAGGGAAGCGAGACTGCGGACCTGCGCATAGAGCAATTGCTCTTTCTCACGCAGACCAGCTTTGTACTGCCGGAACGTCGAAAAAATACCGATGGCAGTTGCAACGACGACCAGAATCGACACGACATATTTTAGCCGACCCTTTTCCGACACGTCGCTGCGTGGGAAAATGAGATCATGGGTAAACGAATAAAAAAGGGGGCATTGCCCCCTTTAAACCGGACTCTTGCGAGTCCTTGCTCTTAGTAAACGCCGGTGAAAGCGATGAGGGCAGTGATGTTGTCCTTCTTCTTTTCCGGACCTTCTCCGAATACTTCGAGTTCAGAGCGATCGTACTTCACTTCGGGGCGAATCAGGAAATGTCCGCCGTACATCGAGATGGTACCCGTCAGAGTGTGCCCCATGACACTTGCGCCGCTGGTATTCACAGCGCCCTGGCCAACATTGCCCGTGACACCCAGGAGGCCCCGCGCCCGTTGCCTGTCATCGAAGTAATCAAGGCGGTAGCTGAGGGTGAAGCCATCAACAGGCGTTACGCTCAGATAACCAGCAGCACCACCCCAGGCTTGTGCGGCAGTATCATTGTTCACTTTGTTTTGGCCATATACAAAGTTAGCTCCCACTTTGATCATCTTGCTGACCTGATACTGGACAACCAGGTCACCGATGTGGCGCATGCCGCCTACATTCGAAGTCGTACCACCGGGGACGCCATTGGTTTCATTACCGCCAGCGTAGTTCAGGATTACAGTAAGCTCAGAAATGGGCTTCAGAGTAATCTGGCCGATCACGGTTTTGTCCTTGTTGTTGTCGTACTGCAGATCCCAGCCGTTTACCACACCTGCCATCACTGCGATCTTGTCAGAAATCGCATAGTCGAGTTTTGCGCCGGTATGGTAGAATGGACCATAACCAAACAGGTAACCGAGCATATAGTTGGCGTTCTGGTAAGATTCAACCACTTCGTAACCAACGTGCGTGCTGAACTGGCCGGCGGTAAGCTTGAGGTTTTTGAACAACATGCCTGAAACGTAAGCCTGCTTGATCGCGGTGGACGTGGTCGATGAAGCTGACGCATTTGTGTCCCCACGCAGGTTGTTAAAGTTGGTGAGTTCTGCGTTTGGCCCATGAATCAGGTCAGCAACAACCTGCCAGTCCTCGTTTCCCATTTCAAACTTTGTCTGGATCAGACCAAGCGTAAACTGCTGCCCCGTAGATTCAAAGATGCGACCATTTGTCGCAGCTCCGGTACCGAGGTTAGATCCATCATAACCTGTTGGATGGTTCGGTGAGCGGAAATCGCTATCGCCGCGCGTATGGTATGCATAGTATGCATCCACGTAACCGCCGAGTTTGAGCGTAATTTCCTTGCCGTCGCCGGCTTTGATTTGCTTCACAAAGAAGCCCTCTGCCGGCGCAGCTGGCTCTTCAGCCGCGGGAGCCGGCGCAGGTGGTGCCGGCGGCGGTGGAGCCGCAGGCGCTTTTGCTGCGGGTGCGGCTGGGGCTGCAGGCGCCTTTGCCGCTTTTTTCGCCTGGGCGCTCAGAGCGAAGGCGAAAACCGTTAAACTTGCCATTAAGGCAAAAACTTTCATTTTCATGTTTTACTCCTTTTTTTCAGAGAATGAGGTTCTCTTAAAACCTTTTCAGCAAATTGTGTGCCATTATCTCGATTAGCACAGAGGGGAGCGCTGTATCGTTATGCGCAAAGAGGAGATTGCGCGACGGTTTTTCGCATCAGTAAGTTTGCAGCGTGCTTCGCAGCGGCGAGTAAGGGCTGCGCTATAGCCTCAAAGGTGCGCAACACGATAAGTATGTGCGCATGCCTTGGTACGTGGATCGGGTTGTGCACGCGGCGCTGTGGGAGCGCTCGGTGCATAGTGGTTTGTCTATATCCAGAATGCTGGATTTTGCGATTCGTTATTACCTACCGAGACTCATGGAATACCTTTTGCCGAACCCATATAATCGCTGCTGGCTGCCGCGGAGCTTCGGGGGCTTAAGCGGCAGGTCGCTGGTGTAACATTTCTCTCCGGGGTTTAGAGCAACTTCTTTTTTCGCTTGCTGACGCAGCAAAAAATCACTGGTTGACGCTTCCTGTCTCGATGAGCGTCTGATTGAGTATGGAGCGTATCAAGGGCAGCTGGGTTAACTTTTGGAAAATTCCTGACCAGCGTTACGAGTTCATTTTCGCGGCAGTCATTCTAACTATCGTCATGCTGAGTTCTGTGCCATTTCTGACGCGCATTGAGATGCGTCCAGGCGTGCAACTGCACGATCCTCTTTTCAACTATCTGCCGGCGCGTGACCTGAGTGACCTGATCTTCTACATTCTTTATACGGCTCTGCTGCTGGGGGTCATCTTTCTGCTGCCTTCTCCTGAGCGGCTGGTGATTGGTTTCGAGTCTTACGCGCTATTTGTAATTCTGCGCATGATTACCATGACACTGGTGCCGCTCGAGCCGCCTAATGGGCTTATTCCGCTCGTTGATCCCGTACTCAGTTTCATGTTTACAGGAAAACAAGTCAACAAAGACCTCTTCTTTTCGGGACACACAGCGACCATGTACCTGCTCTACCTGATTATGCCTGCCGGTATATACCGTAAGCTTGCATTTGTCGGTGTGATCGTTATGGGCATCTGCCTGCTGTTCCAGCGGGTACACTACACGGTCGATGTTATTGTTGCCCCGTTCTTTGCTTACGGTGCGCTGCGCATAGTTTTGTACTTGCGCAGAAATATTGGCCTTAAAACCGATGGTTTTGCTGAGTTTGAGTAAGTAATCAACGCCGCGCGGCCTTATAGTAGTCGTGCAGCCATTCGGCAAGGTGTTCGGCGTCAAACTGCTTCAAGGACGGTTCATTCCGAAGTACAGCCAGCGCCCCCTCAGTAAGTTGTGCGCCGGAAATAATATACGTCTTGTCAGCTTTTAGTGTCTGCATCTTGTTCTGCAGGTTCCGTATCGAGATATCGCTGATGTGTGCTCCGGAGCGCAGGCGGTAAAAGGCAAAGAGCGCCCGGATCGATTTGCTTTTTGACGAGATTGCCGAGTAGAGCACAAGGTCTTTTTCGCCCGAAGATTCTTTGACCGGTTCATTGTATTCAAGTTTGGTGATGACGTAGATCACAAATTTCTGGAATTCCTCAGGCATCATCTGCAGAAAGAGATCGCTTCCCTTTTCGGCAGTAATGACATCATATTCGACGCGCAGCGCGGGAACTTCGCCGGACAGATCAAAAAACCTGGCGATCGAGATCCCCCGGTTCTTGCGGAAACCCGAAATCGCATACGTAAGATCAGGCTGTAGCAGCGGTTCAAAATTGTCCTTCAGTATCTGCTTAAAAGGTTTCAGGTTTTCCGCGTGGGGATTCAGGTCGATCTGGTCGATGAACACTTTCAGGTGCCTGAGGTCTTTGAACTCATCATCTTCGCCCGCGACGTCGCGGTAAAGCCTTGACGCTTCCAGGAACATCTCTTCGCCCAGGTAGAGCAGGAGCAGCAGATATTGGTACTCCCGCTGCGTATCTTCCGGAAATCCCCCTGATTCATTGAGCTTCTTAAGAAAGTCGAGCGCTTCGCGAAAAGCCTTTGCCTGGTAACACTGGTAGAGATAGATATTGAGCAGTAACTGCAGCAGACTATTGTCTTTGCATTCGCCGATGAGTCTGAGTGCCGCCTGCCTGCCGCGCGTAAGGTGTGTGCCGTAAGTCGCCATGGTGACATACAAGAGCTCTGCATTGCCTTCCTGGTTACCGTCGCTGAGTAGTTTCTCCACTTGCGCAATCGCATTGTCACGTTCGCCGAGCTCCCACAGTGTTACTGCATACGCGAGCTTAAGCTGTGCATCATCAGAAACCTGCAGCGCGGCGCGCAGATACTTTTCTGCAATCCGGAAATGCCCGTCGCCCAGCGCCATCAGTCCCACTTCCTGGTTGGCCAGTTCGTCGGCCGGATTCAGGCGCAGGATTTCGAGGCAAGACTCAAAAAACCCGTCGTTGTCGCCCTCGGCGCGGTAGATCTCGGCGATTTTTTTATAGATTTCGATTTCGCGATCGCGGTCGTCGAAGGCGCCGGCATCGATTGCCTTGCGGTAGCATTCACGCGCCAGATCTTTTGCTCCCAACTGCTCGTGGCATTCGGCGAGATACACGTACGACCGCGGTGCGAGATCTACGTCCTCAAGCATTGCGGTCAGTTTCACCACAGCCTCATCGTACTTGCCTTCATCCATAAGCTTCTGTACGATATGGAACGGGTTGCTCTTGCGCAGGGTCAAGAGCCACGCCAGTAGCGCGCCCAGGAGAATCACACTGAGTAGAGCAAAATACAGCATCTGTGCGTTTCCTATCCCGTTATCCGCTCTGCCCAGGCATTGTTCTTAGTATCGGCTGGTGCGCTGGCCGGTAAAGCATAAGAGGGCTGTAGTAGTCCGGATGGTACTTTGGCGCAGGAATTTTTGTTGCGCGCCAATGCATGCGGGAGTATAATAAGCCATATGGCAATGCCGTCGTTACTGCGCAGCCAGGCCCCCGCAGAGGGCCAAAGCCTCAGCACGCTGCTGGCGCGTATGCCGTCGTATGTGACCCGTGCACAGAAAGCCCTGGTAAAAAAGGCGTACCTGCTTGCCGAGGATGCACATAAATTCCAGAAACGGCTTTCCGGTGAGCCCTATATCATTCACCCGCTGGCCGTGGCGCATACCCTGGCAGACCTGGGCCTTGACCACGAAGTTATCTGCGCGGGACTTTTGCACGATGTACTCGAAGATACTTTTATACGCGCAGAGTATATGAGGCAAGAATTTGGCGAGACGATTACCTACCTTGTCGAATCGGTCACGAAAATTTCCGTTCTCAAGACGCAGAGCGCCGAGAACAAGCAGGCAATCAACATCCGCAGGATGATTTTGGCGACTATCCGGGACAGCCGGGTGATTCTGATCAAGCTCGCCGACAAGCTCCACAATATGCGAACGCTGGGTTTCCATTCAGCCTCGAAGGGCATGCAGATCGCGCGCGAAGTGCTCGAAATTTATGCGCCCCTCGCGGGCCGTCTCGGCATCTATAAGATCAAGTCGGAGCTCGAAGACCTCGCGCTCTATCACCTCGACCGCACAGCGTACGCCACCATTAAAGATAAAGTTGCCGAAAAGAAGGCCCAGCGCGACGGGCGCGTGGCGATGGTCATGTCGCTCCTGTCGCAACACCTGAAAGATTCAAAAATTAAGGCCACTGTGGAAGGGCGCTCCAAGCACTTTTACTCCATCTATAACAAGATGCAGGAGCAAAAGAAAAGCTTTGAGGAAATTTATGACCTGACGGGAGTGCGTGTACTCGTCAACGAACTGCAGGACTGTTACACGGTGCTTGGGCTTGTGCACACATTGTGGACGCCGGTACCCGGACGCTTCAAAGACTACATTTCGGTGCCGAAATCCAACGGCTACCAAAGCCTGCACACCACAGTGATCGGCCCCGGCGGGCAGTCCGTCGAAGTACAGATCCGTACCTGGAAAATGCACCGCGTTTCTGAGTTCGGTATTGCCTCGCACTGGGCGTACAAAGAAGGACTGGCTCCGACCAAAGCGTTTGAAATGCAGTTTCTCGAGCTGCAAGACATGGCGGCGTCGGAAGAAGAAACTGACTCAGGCGAGTTTTACCAGGAGCTCGTCTCGAACCTCAGCCAAACGAACGAAGTTTACGTTATTTCCCCTAAGGGCAAAATCTTCACGCTGCCCGAGCATTCCACGGTGCTCGATTTTGCCTTTCGCATCCATACCGATCTCGGTCTGCATTGTGCAGGCGCCAAGATCGGCGACCGGCTCGTGAGTATCCGAACTCCGCTAAAAAATGGTGACCAGATAGAAATCATCACTAATAACGCGGTCAAACCATCGCTAAACTGGCTCAACTTCCTCAAGACGCCGCACGCGCGCGCGAAGCTCAAAGCCTATTTCCGCAAGCAGGCAGGCCAAACGCAGGAAAAACCATCCGAGGCTGAAAAGAAGCCCGCGGTTGAAGCGCGGCCGCAGCGCATGTCGAAGAACGGGGGAGCTCCCACTGTTCAGCCGCAACCAGCCGAGCGCAGGATTGACTGGCAGGGAGAAACGCAACTCGAGGTCAAGTACGCGCAGTGCTGCAACCCCATGCCGCCTGACAGTATCACAGGATTTATTTCGCGCTTTGGAGTGATTTCGGTGCACAAGAAAGGCTGCCCATCTCTCACCGACCTCAGCGTGCACCCCGACCAGGCCGAGCGGCTCGTGCCGCTCAAGTGGGTCGGTGACAGCACCGGCAGACAGGCAACAATCGAAATTCGCGGCATTGACCGTCCGCAGATCTACCTCGACATTGTGAAGCAACTGGCACAGAGCGGCGCGAACATAATCGAGGCAAATGCGACGACGACGCAGATCGGGCAAATACGCGACAAGTTTGTGATCGAAGTCGATTCAGAAGACCATCTGCAAAACATATTGAAAGAGATTATGACCGTCGATGGTGTCGAAGAGGCTGTAGAAGTCGCGTTCTAAGAAGCTGCACAGCAGGTTGCCTGGGCGACCTGTCGAGCAAGTGTCAGGTCGCTGGCGCGCAGCAGAAAATCTCTGAGCGCGAGTGCCGAAGTCTTACGGTACATTTCGGGTTTAAGAAACGGGTAAATCGGCAGGTCTCGCGTATACTGCGTGAGGTGTTTGCGCACCAGCACCGCCGCGAGCGCATCGCCGTAGAACTTTGCCATGGCATCGAGATGCCCCAGGATGACCGGTAAGCGCTCCGCATAGCTCAATGTTGCCTTGTCGATGCCGGAAAAAATCCATGGATTGCCTATCGCGCCGCGGCCAACATACACGCCCGCGACACCGTAGGTGCGCATGCGCTCGTGCGCTTCGGCAAAAGTCTTGACATCGCCGTTACCGAAAACCGGTATCCTGCGCGCCCGCGCAATTTCGCCGATGCGTTCCCAGTCGGCACAGCCCGAGTATGCCATTTGCCGCGTGCGGCCATGCACGGCAATCATCCAAACACCCTCACTCTCCAGCATTTCAGAAAATTCCATGTAGTTCAGCGTGCCGTGGTCCCAACCGAGGCGAATTTTTGCCGAGATCGGAAGTCCGGTTTCGGCGA
>Ga0272446_1006107_pt1 | contig 12791 bp, 10 predicted proteins | sample YNPCB0061_FD_194587 | JGI IMG/M metagenome (GOLD analysis project Ga0272446, IMG submission 194587) | Hot spring microbial mat communities from Yellowstone National Park, WY, United States - YNP-CB-006-1 | ecosystem: Environmental > Aquatic > Thermal springs > Hot (42-90C) > Sediment | place... | reverse complement strand
TACGACACCCACGCCAGCTACGGCATACACCGCACCAACGGCGTCAGCGGCGCAAAATTCCACCCATCCCCCGGCGTCTGCGCGTCCGCATCGCTGAGCGCCTTCTCCAGCGCCGCCTTGATCTCGGCGTACGTCTGGTTGAGCTTGTTGCTCGTATCCGTCGTCGCGACGCACAGGAACTTCTGCGCACCGCAGATGTCCACGTGCTCGCACCCAGGCAGCGCCGGCGCCGCCGCCTCGAGGGGCAAATCACCGTACAGCACCTTGCCCCCCACCATCACCATCCGCACCGTCGCCGGCGTCGCCCCGACGATGGTGTCGTAGGGCTTCCCGCGATCCCCCGCGAACACCGCCAAGTCAGCCAGCGTCGACACCGCCACCTTCCCGAGGCGCGCCTCCAGCCCCAGCACCTTGGCCGCGTTCACCGTCGTCATCTCGACCAGATCCTTGGACGTCAAACGATTCCCCCACTTCATGTCGTCCCAGCCGTTCGCGAAGCGCAGCTCGTCGAGCAGGTTCTGGCTCCCCCCCATCGACCAGTCGGGGGCCAGCGCGACGGTGACCCCGGCGGTGAGCGCCGTCGGGATGTCGGTGGTGCGGCCGTAGAGGAAGACGTTCGACGCCGGCGACCAGGTCAGCTTCATCCCCTTCTGCGCCATCGTCATGAGCTCGGTCGCGGTGAACGCCGTCCCGTGGGTGATCGCCGTCTGCGGCGCGAGCAGGCAGCCGTCGGTGGTGGTCACCGTGTTCAGGGTGGAGAACTCCCCGAGGCTGCGCGCGTCGATCCCCTCGCCGCAGTGGACGAGATAGGCGGTGGTCGTGCCCGAGGTGAAGTTCGCGCACACGCCGTCGGCCGACGACGTCGACGGCGGGAAGATGGCGCTGGTCTGCACGGTGTCGGTGCCGAGCCCGTTCTGCGCCACGTCGATCGAGCGCGCCAGCGACGAGAAGCAGGCCGACGACGTCCCCGGCAGCCCGACCACGCTGGTGGTCCCGGCGACCAGCGCCTTCAGCTCGCCGAACTTGTCCATCTCGCAGCGCAGGCTGCCCGCCGCCGTCCCGTACCCCGTCGCGCCGCACCAGCTCGGCTTGCCCTGCGAGTCGTTCGCCAGGCACTGCTTCACGTCGAGCATCGCCTGGTAGCGCGCCTCGTTCGGCCACTGATCGTGATTCATGTACAGCATCAATGGCGACCAGTCGCTGCCGTCGAAGATGTCGAACAGGATGTGGTTGTGGGTGTCGATCAACCCGGGCGCGATGATCCCCTGGGTGTCGATCACCGTCGCCCCGGCGGCGCCCGCCTGACCAGAGCAGGTCGCGCCCGCGGCCACGCAGGTGATGTTCGCCCCCTCGACGAGCACCTGCCCCTCGATGATCTCGGTCGGCGTCACGATCGTCCCGATCAGCAGCAGCCGATCGCTCGCACCCTTGACCACCGTCGGCCCGGGCTGCCCGGCGAAGTCGGGCGGCGGCCCGACGCGCCCGCCGTCGCCGCCGCCGTCGTTCGTGCCGGGCATCGCCAGGTCCTCGACGGGCGGCTGGCCGGCGAGATCGCGCATCGTGCCGCCGGCGTCGTCGGTCTCGGTGCTCACGACACACGCGGACGACAGCAGCACGACGGCGACGGCGAAACCCCGCATCGTCCCAGTATATCGGAGACGGTGTCGTTCTTGCGTTCGCCGTCGGAGATGAGATCCCTCCACCATCAGGTCGTGGTCATCACCGGCGCCTCGAGCGGCATCGGTCGCGCCACCGCGCTCGCCTTCGCCCGCGAGGGCGCCTCCGTCGTCGTCGCCGCGCGTCGCGCCGAGCCGCTCACCGAGCTGGTCGACGCCTGCCGCCGCCTCGGCGCCGCGGCGCTGGCCGTGCCGACCGACGTCACCGACGAGGCGAGCGTGCGCGAGCTGGCCCGTCGCGCGCGCGCGTCGTTCGGCGGCATCGACATCTGGATCAACGACGCCGCCGTGAACGCCTTCGGCCGCTTCGAGGAGCTCCCGCCGGAGGTCTTCCGTCGCGTCGTCGAGACCAACTTCTTCGGCTACGTCTACGGCGCGCGCGCGGTGCTGCCGCACTTTCGCACGCGCGGCCACGGCGTCCTCATCTTCGTCGGGTCGATGCTGTCGTGCCTCTCGGCGCCCTTCCAGTCGCCCTACGTCGCCGCCAAGCACGCGCTCCGCGGCCTCGCGACCAGCCTGCGGCAGGAGCTGCTCCTCGACGGGGAGCGCGACATCCACGTGGCGCTCCTCATGCCGCAGTCGGTGGACACGCCGCTCTTCCAGCACGCGGCGAACTACAGCGGGCGCGGTCTACGAGTCATGCCGCCGGTGCTGCGCCCCGAGCGCGTGGCGCGGATGATCGTCCGCATGGCCGCGGCCCGCCGCCCGCGTCGCGAGCGCTTCGTGGGCAACTCGGCTCGCCTCTTCGGGCTCCTCGGGCTCGTCGCCAAGGGGCTGGTCGCGCGCCTGCTCGCGCGCATGGCCGATCGCGCGCAGCTCTCGCGGCGCCTGCGCGCGCCGACCACCGACGGGAACCTCTTCCTCCCGATGGTGGCGGGCACGGGCGCGCGCGGCGGCTGGCGTCCGTTCGGGCGCCAGCCGTCGACGACGGCCTGATCACGTCAGGGGGGCGGCGACGACGGGAAGGCGAGGATCTGGCGCGCCGCGACGGCGCGATCGACGAGGTCACGCGCCGTCGCGTAGACGCGCTCCCACGAGCGCTCGGCGAGGAGCGCGTCGTGGGCGCGGGTGCGCGCGACCGCGTCCTCGTCGAGCGCCTCCTCGCAGGCGCGTGCGAACGCGTCGGCGTCGGCGGCGATGCGCACCAGGCCGCGATCGCCGAACGGGCGCGTCACCTCGGGGAGCGGCGTCGAGACGACCGCGCACCCGGCGGCCATCGCCTCGAGCGCGCGCTGCGCCGCGACGGTGCCGCCGGCGGCGAAGAATGGCAGGAGCGCCACGTCCCATCCTGCGAGGTACGCGGGAAGCGTGTCGTGGCTGGAGGGCCCGAGCAGGTGGAGGTTGGGCGCGCGCGGCACCGGGCGCGCCACCGGCCCGACGATGACGACGCTCCAGTCGGGCCGCGCGGCGGCGATCGCGCCGAGGAGCGCGGTGTCGACGTGCTCGTCGACGCCGCCGAAGAGGCCGACGCGCGGCAGCGGGAGGTCGGCCTGGTCGGGCGGCTCCTCCATGACGGTGCGCGCGCGCGCGAAGTGGCGGACGTCGATCCCCGACGGGACGGTGAGCACGAGGTCGGCGCGCGCGACCAGCTGCGCCTCGAGCGCGCCGTCGCCCGCGGCGGTCGAGGCCCCCGCACGATCGTAGACGATCGCGATCGGCGCGAGCTGTGCGGCGAGGGGTAGCGCGCCGGGCGCGTCGAGCCACACCACGTAGCGCTCGAGGGCGTGCAGCGCCAGCAGCTCGTCGACGAGCGCGTGCACCACCGCCGTCGGATCGCGCCGCGCCAGCCAGAGCGGGAGTCGCGGGATGGCGACGTGGACCCCCGAGCGCGGGCAGATCTGCGTCGCCAGCGTCGGCTCGAACAGCACCTCCTCGAAGCGCGGCTCCTCGACGAAGAACACGCGGCGCTCGACGGCGAAGCGCGCCATGAGGTGGTGTGCCCGCCGGTACGCGACGGGCGCGCTCCAGCGCTCGCGCGACAGGCAGATCAGGTCCGGTGCCGAGGACGTCGTCATCGCCTCCCCTTCGCTGGACGAGCGGTTCAAGCGCCGTGCGCGCGCGACGGACGCGGGTGGCGCCGCGCGACGGCACGCGGGGTGCGGGCGCTGGCGCGTATGGCGATCGGCGACGCGATCGACCTCGCGGGCGGCGGCTCGAGCGGCGCGCTGGTCGGCCTCTTCCGCCTCGGCGTCGGCGTCTACGAAGGAGCGCAGCCCGACGCCCCGAGCTCGCTGCGCGACAGCCGGATCGGCGCCAGGCTCGGCGACCCCGCGGTGACGCCGACCGAGCCGACCGTCCCCGCGCCCCCTGAATCAGGGACCTCCCGGATGGAGGCGCCCCCGCCGCGCCTGATAGAACGGCGCGATCGTGAGGGCGGGTCGCCGCAAGGCGCGTCCTCGCCGTCGGTGGGAATCCCCCCGTCTCACCGGCGGCGAGGGCGGGATGGGGCGCCGCGCGTCGCATCGCGTCCGCGGGCGGTGCGCACCGGTCGCTGGCCCCCGCCTCGCAACAGCCTCCGTGTAGCTGCCGGCTCTCGTCGGCGGTGACCACAGATGGACACGGAGGTCTTCGCATGACGCGCAAGTTCGTTCGGATCGTGAAGGCGGTGGTGGTGGCGGCCCCGTTGGTAATCGGGGGCGCGGCGTTCGCGCAGGGCGCCGGCGGCAGCGGCGACAGCGGCGGCGCTGGCGCGGGCGGCTCGTCGGGAAGCGGATCGAGCGGCTCGGGGTCGACGAGCGGCACCGGCAGCGACACCGGCAGCGGCAGCGGCAGCGGCAGCGGATCGACGACCGGCTCGGGCGGTCGCGGGACGAGCGGCTCGGGCGCCGGCATGGGGGGCGCGGGCTCGACGGGCGGCGCGGACACCGGCTCGACGGGCGGCGCGGGCTCGACGGGGGGCGCGGGCTCGACGGGCGGCGCGGACACCGGCTCGACGGGCGGCGCGGGCTCGACGGGCGGTGCGGGCTCGACGGGCGGCGCGGACACCGGCAGCTCCGGCGGCAGCAACCGCTAGCGCACGTGCGTGACGGCTCCCGCGCCGCCCGTCAGTCGCGCTCCCCGGGCGCGGGCGGCGCGGGGCGCGTCACGCCCTCTTCATCGACGTACTCGTCGCGCACGTTGTCGCAGACGTGGCGCCCCACCGGCTGGAGGCGCGGCGCCTCCGCGAAGCAGAGCTCGTCGAAGCGCACCAGCGACAGGTCGGCGCGCAGGTCGGGCGGCAGCGCGTCGACGTGCAGCGCGTGGCTGGGGCTGTGCAGCCGCCCGTATAGGGACCGGCGATCCAGTTCTCGCACAGATGGTGATAGACAAATAACCCGAGCCGCGCCGCGCCCCGGTAGTCCGACGGCGGCCACAGACAGGCGAGGCAGTGCCCGTCGGCGTGGAGCCGCTCGCGCAGCGCCGGGTCGATGTTCGCGAACGAGACCGCGTGCTCGTCGGAGCGCAGCGTCGGCAGCGCGACCGCCCGCCCGGCCGCGATCGCCTCGGCGACGGGCTCGAGCGTGCGGAGGAACAGGAAGAGCGCGTCGCGCGGCGTCGCGAGGTGCCGCGCCCCGCCGGGCAGGACGAGCCCCTCGCGGTCGTAGACGCCGACGCGCCACGGCGTCGTCTCGGGGCGGCGCTCCAACCGCTCGAGGATCTCGTACTCCCAGTCCTGCCCGCGGTTGCCCTCCTCGGGGACGGCCCCCGCCTCGCCGCTGTCGAAGTGCGCGACGTGGCCGTCGCGGTCGACGGCGAACCAGCCGGTGTCCATCGAGTGCGCCGCGGGGAAGTCCATCAGCGCTCCTCGCCGAAGTCGTCCTCGCCGTCCCACCAGCGGACGGACCCGAACGGCGTGAGCTCCTCCGACTCGGCGAAGCTGTGCTTCCGGTAGCGGACGCGCGCGAGCTCGTCCCGCAGCTCGGCGGGGAGCGCGTCGACGCGCAGCGGGTGGGTCGGCGTGAACCGGCGGTAGTAGTCGCCGTAGGAATGATCGTAGACGAATAATCCGAGCCGCGCGGCCTCGTGATCGTGCGCGTCGCCGTAGTCGCCCCAGCAGGTCAGGCACAGCCCGTCGCGATGGAGGCGCTCGTGCAGCGCGGGGGCCATCCCGTCGACGAGGAGCGCCTGCTCGCCCGCGTTCAGCGTCGCGATCGGCCTGGTCCCGGCGGTCGCCATCAGCTCGGCGACGATCGGCGCGTCGGCGGCCACGAACAGGAGGGTCAGGCGCGGCCCCTCACCGCCGGCGGCGCGGTGGCCGTCGGAGCTCCTCTCGACGAGCGCCTCGCGCCGCGGCGTCGTCTCGGGTCGTCGCGCCAACCGCTCGATCATCGTCTGGTCCGTGCTCAGGCCGCTATCGATGCAGGCGTCCTCCGGATAGGGGCCGGTCTCCCCGGTGAAGAAGGCGGCCACGTGCCCGTCGCGATCGACCGCGTACCAATAGGTGTCCATCGAGTGCGCGGCGGGGAAGTCGTCCACTCGGCTATCCTACCGCCGTGGCTGGATCGATCGACGATCTCCTCGCGCACCTCTGCGACGATCCCGACGACGACGAGGGCTGGCTGGTGGTCGGCGACGCGCTCCTCTCCGAGGGCGACGCGCGCGGCGAGCTCATCACGCTGCAGGCGCGCCTCGCCCGCGCGTCGCTCGACGATCGGCCAGCGCTCCTCGCCGCGCGCGCGCCGCTGGTGCTCGCCGAGCCGCGCCTCGGGAGCCTCTTCCTCCCGCCGGTCGAGCTCGCCCCCTTCGTCGGCGGCAGCGCGCCGGTCGTCCACTACTGCCTCGACGAGGGCGAGGTGCACGCGACCATCGACGGCGAGTACGGCGCCCTGCGCGTGGAGGTCGCGGGCGAGCCGGCCATCGAGATCCCCGACGCTCCGTCGCGCTGGAGCGACGCCGAGACGACGGTGTTCCTGGGGATCTTCGGCGAGGCGCTGCGCGGCGGTTGGGGGGCGGGCGTGGTCCTCCCGTCGGGGGACGAGCTCGTCCACGACCTCCACTATCGTCCCGGGCCGCTGCCGCTCCGCTTCGGCGTCTCCTGCCGCGCGCTCCATCTGCACACCTGGCGCTGCGAGAGCGAGGAGGCCTGGCCGGCCTCGCGCCGCGCCCTCTTCGACTTCGCGCACGACGAGCGCCTCCGTCGCGCACGTTCCCGCTAGACGGAAAAGACGTGAAATTCCTGCGCGCGCAGGAATTCGTGCGCTCGCACTAGACTCGGGGCGAACGGACGATGAGCGCCCCCGATTTCCGCCGCCTCTTCGAGGCGTCGCCGTCTCGCGACCTCCTCCTCGGGCGCGATCTCACCATCGTCGCGGCCAGCGACGGCTGGCTGCAGGCGGCGCGCGCCGAGCGGAGCGCCGTCGTCGGTCGCGCGCTCTTCGACGTCACCGGCGACGATCCGGTGGTGCGCGCCTCGCTCGCGCGCGTCGTCGAGACCGGGCGCCCCGACACCATCCCGGGCCGCGCGGTCCACACGCCGCTCGCGGACGCCGGCGGTGTCGTCGAGCACATCCTCCAGCGCCTCACCGACGACACGCGGCGAGACGAGGAGCGCTTTCGCCTCGCCGCCGATGCCATCGATGGCATCGTCTACGAACAGGACCTCCTCACCGGGCACGTCGCGCGCTCGCTCGGCCTCGCCGAGATCGTCGGCTGGCGCAACGAGGAGGTCGACGCCACCGCCGAGTGGTGGCTGGCGCAGATCCACCCCGACGATCGCGCGCAGCTCGTTCGCGACCTGCACCGGCTGCTCGACTCCGGCGATCGCCACACCGCGCGCTACCGCGTGCGCCACCGCGACGGACACTGGCTGCACCTCGTCGATCGCCTGATGGTGATCCGCGACGCGAGCGGGCGGGCGCTGCGGCTCGTCGGCTGCTCTCAGGACGTGAGCGCCCTCGTGCGCGTCGAGGAGCAGGCGCGGCGCCTGGCGGCGATCGTCGAGGCCACGCCCGACTTCGTCGCCGTCGGGACGATGGACGGGCGGGTGCTGTACATGAACCGCGCCGGGCGCCGCATGGTGGGGATCCCCGACGACGCCGAGCTCGCGAGCATCCGCCACGAGACGCTCTGCCCGCCGTGGGTGTTCGAGAAGACGCAGCGCGAGTGGCTCCCCGCGGCGCTGCGCGACGGGGCGGCGACCGGCGACGGCGCGCTCCTCACCCGCGACGGCGCGGAGATCCCGGTCTCGTTCGTCATGCTGATCCACCGCGACGCGAGCGGCGCGCCCGAGCTGGTGGCGACGATGGCGCGCGACGTCTCCGAGCGGAAGCGCGTCGAGGAGGAGCTGGCGGCGATCGTCGACAGCATGACCGAGGGGCTCACCGTCGCCACGCCCGACGGCCACATCGTGCTGAGCAACGCGACGGCGCTGGCCATCCACGGCTACTCCTCGGTCGACGAGATGGTGCGCCACCTCGCCGAGGATCCGGCGCCGTTCCTGGTCTGGGATCTCGACGGGCGCGCGCTCCCCGTCGAGGCCTGGCCCTTCGCGCGCGCGCTCCGCGGCGAGACCTTCTCCGGCCAGGAGATCCGCGTGCGCCGCAAGGACAGCGGCGTCGAGTACATCGGCAGCTACAACGGCGCGCCGGTGCGCGACCGCGACGGCCGGGTGGCGCGCGCCATCGTCACCGTGCGCGACGTCACCGCGCTCAGGCGCGACGAGGAGGCGCTGCGCCGTCGCGAACGCGAGCTGCGCATGCTCGCCGAGAACATGCCGGCCCTCGTCGCGCGCTTCGATCGCGACCTGCGCCACCTCTACGTGAACCGGCAGGTCACGGCGCTGACCGGCATCCCCGCCGCCCGCTTCCTCGGCCGGACGAACGGCGAGCTCGGCTTCGATCCGTCGCTCTACACCGACGGAGAGGCGCGGATGCGCGAGGTCTTCGCCACCGGGCAGGAGGCGACGTCGGAGCTGACCTTCCCGACCGCCGACGGGCCGCGCCATCTCTCGTCGTGGTTCGGCCCCGAGCGCAACGACGCCGGCGAGATCGAGAGCGTCCTCTGCATCACGCGCGACGTCACCGCGCAGAAGCGGCTCGAGCACGAGCTGCGCCGCCGCATGGCCGAGCTCGCCGACGCCGACCGTCGCAAGGACGAGTTCCTCGCGACGCTGGCGCACGAGCTCCGCAACCCGCTCGCGCCGCTGCGCAACGGGCTCGAGCTCCTGCGCCGCGGCGACGCTGACGACGGCACGGCCGATCGCGCGCGCGGGATGATGGAGCGCCAGCTCGCGCACATGGTGCGGCTCATCGACGACCTCCTCGACGTGTCGCGCATCACCCGCGGCAAGCTCCAGCTCCGACGGGAGCGGGTCGCCCTCGCGCCGATCGTCCAGGCGGCGATCGAGACCAGCCGCCCGACGATCGACGCCGGCCGGCACGCGCTCACCGTCGAGGTGACGGCCGATCCGATCGAGCTCGAGGCCGACGCGACGCGCCTGGCGCAGGTGGTGGCGAACCTCCTCTCCAACGCCGCCAAGTACACCGATCCCGGCGGGCACATCACGCTCACCGCCGCGCGCGACGGCGACCAGGTGGTGATCGCGGTGCGCGACGACGGCATCGGCATCGCAGCCGAGCACCTGCCGGGGCTGTTCGAGATCTTCTTCCAGGTGTCGCCGGCCATCGAGCGCTCGCAGGGCGGGCTCGGCATCGGGCTGTCGCTGGTGCGCGGGCTCGTCGAGCTGCACGGCGGGACGGTGCACGCGCGCAGCGACGGGCCGGGGCGCGGGAGCGAGTTCACCGTGCGGCTGCCGATCGCCGCCGCGCACCCGCTGCGATCGCCGGCGGCGGAGGAGGGCGGCGCCGCGTCGCTGGGGGCCGCACGGCGCGTGCTGATCGTCGACGACAACGTCGATGCGGCGGAGACGCTGGCGATGGTGCTCGAGCTCGACGGCCATCGCGTCGACGTCGCGCACGACGGCCCGCGCGGGCTGCGGCTCGCCGAGGAGGCGCGGCCCGAGGTGGTGCTGCTCGACATCGGTCTGCCGAAGATGAACGGCTACGAGGTCGCGCGGCACATCCGCCGCCAGCCGTGGGGCGCGGCGATGACCCTCGTCGCGGTGACCGGCTGGGGGCAGGAGGACGACAAGCGGCGCGCGACCGAGGCGGGCTTCGATCTTCACCTGACGAAGCCGATCGCGCCCGAGGCGCTGAGGCGCATGTTCGCGACGCCGCACCGTCGCTGAGCCCGGCGCCTACAGCGTCCGCAGCTAGGCGCGCAGCGCCCGCGCGTCGGCCGGCGGCTCGTCGGTGAACAGCGTCTCGAGCGTCGCGCTGCCGTCGTGCAGCAGCGGGCCGCGGGTGGCGACGCCGCGCAGCGACGGGACGCGGTAGGCGCCGGTGCCGCGGTCGGGGTTGGCGGCGTGGCGCGGGTCGGTCCCTGCGCGCAGCGGGTCGACGAGCGGGCCGGCCAGCCCCTCGCCGCGGTGGCAGCGCGCGCAGCGCTTGACAAAAATGGCCTGGCCGCGCCGCTCGTCGTCGGTGCGCGGCGCGCGCGGCGGCGGCAGCGTGTCGGCGAGCGAGCGCAGGTAGATCGCCAGGCCGAGCGCGATCGCGCGCGGGGGGCGGAGCGCGCCGCCGTAGGCGCCGATGATCAGCGTCTCGATGCGGATCGCCAGCGCCGCCTCACCGGTCTGCGCGACGGCGCCGCCGTGGTGCAGGTGGGTCTGCCAGCGGAGCGGGCGCAGGTCGGGGATGCGCACCGGGTCGCTCCCGTCGTCGGTGGTGACGTCGACGCGCCCCGGGCCCCACGCGACCAGCGCCGCCGCGCGCGCGGGCGGGATCGCCGGGTCGCCGTCGACCATCGCGCGCCCGAGGTCGAACGACGTCCCCGCGCCGACGACGCGCCGTCCGTCGCCGTCGCGCACGTGGCAGCTCGCGCAGGTCAGCGCCACGCCCTCCGAGCCGTCGCCGAGCCGGACCCGCACGGTCGCCGGCACCGCCGCCGCGCCGCTCGCCGCGCCGCTCGCCGCCCAGGACGCGAGCTGCGCCGGGTAGCCGAAGAAGGCCGCCTCGCCGAGCGCGCGCAGCGCCGCCCGATCCCCGCGCGCCGCCGCCTCCGTCACCCCGATCGCCGTCGGGTTCCACTCCGGGCGGCGCTCCCAGTCGTCGGCGTCGCCCGTCGCGTAGCGCTGAAGGCGCAGCGCCGCGTAGCGCGTCCGCGGCGCGTGCGCCAGCGCCGCCTCGAGCGTGGCCCGCCGGAAGCGCGCGTCGCCGAGGTAGCGCGCCGCCTCGTCGCCGTCGGCGCGCGCGGTCGCCCCGACGAGGACGAGCGCGAGCGCCAGCGCCAGCGCCGCGGCTCGCCTCACCCGACGGGGCACTCCGTCGTCGTGCAGGTCCAGCGCCCGAGCGGCTCCGAATAGGTGCACTTCGTCGGCGTCGGGCCGTACCCCTTCTTGTCGGGCTTCGGGCAGTCGTCGTCGTTGGTGCACTCGTCCTTCGCGGTGTGGCACCAGTACCCGTACGGCCGGTAGGGCCCGTGCAGCGAGCACATCGGCCAGCTCGGCGAGCAGTAGCCGCGCGCCCCGCAGTCGGCGTCGACGCGGCAGTTTCCGGGTAGACAGAAATTCCCGCTGGGCTCGCAGGTGCAGGTCGGCTTGCCCGGCCCGGCGCAGTCCGCGTCGACGAAGCAGGCGTCGTAGGTGCACTGGTTCTGCGGCGCCATCCGCCCGCCCCCCTGCGGCGAGCAGCGCCCGTTCTTCCCGGCGGTGCAGTCGGCGTCGCTGCGACAGGTGCCGCCCGTCGGCTGCGGCGTCCCCGGCGGCGGGGTCGGGCTGCAGGCCTCGGCGCGCGCGCGATGCGCCTGCGCCGTCGACGAGCGCGTCGCCCGCGCCAGCCCACCGAAGCGCCACACCGTTCCCCCGATCGCCGCGACGATCACCCCCGCGACGATCCCCGCCTTCATGCCGTTCGTCATCGTGTCATGATAGCCGCGCTTGCACCGCCTCCGCGACGAGATCCTCGACCGCCCCGACGACACCGAGCTGCGCCGCGTCTACGCCGACGCGCTCGTCGGTCGCGGCGATCCCCGCGGCGAGCTCATCCAGATCCAGTGCGAGCTCGAGGCGCTCCCCGACGACGACGCGCGCCGCCCGGCGCTGCGCCGCCGCGAGCTGCAGCTCCTCGCCGATCACGAGGCCGAGTGGCTGGCGCCGTTTCGCGAGTGGCTCGTCGCGGCGCGCTTCCGTCGCGGGATGCTCGAGCACGTCTCGGCGCGCCCCGACCGCTTCTTCGACGGCGGCGGCGCCTCCGCGCTCTTCGCCGCCGAGCCGGTGACGTCGCTCAGCCTGCGCGGCCTCGCCGGCGCCGCGGTCGATCGGCTCGCCGCCTTCCCGCACCAGCGCCGCCTGCGCGCGCTGGCGGTGCGCGAGAGCGCCGTCGGCGCGGCGGTGACGATGGCCGTCTCCGACGGCCGCTTCGACGCGCTCAGCGAGCTCGACCTCTACGCCGCGCGCGGCGGCGCGCAGAGCGGCAACGAGCTCGTCGACGCGCCGGTCGCGCCGCGCCTCACCTCGCTCAACCTCTCGGGCAACTACCTCGGCCCGCGCGCCCTCGAGAAGCTGCTCGCCTCGCCGCGCCTGTCGTCGCTGCGGACGCTCGCGCTCGGCTGGGAGGCCAAGGGACCCGACGGCGCGCGCCTGGTCCGCGACGGGGTGGCGCTGCCCGCGCTCGAGCGCCTCGATCTCTCCTGCAACCAGCTCGGCGACGAGGGCCTCGCGCACCTCGTCGAGGCGCGCTGGTTGTCGCGCGTGATCGCGCTGCGCCTCGAGCGCAACGAGCTCGGCCCGCGCGCGATGGAGGCGCTCGCCGCGACGCCGCACCTCCAGCGCCTCGAGTCGCTCGACCTCGGCACCAACGTCCTCGGCAGCGCCGGGGCGCAGGCGCTCGCCGCTGCCGCCTGGCCGTCGCTGCGCCACCTCAACCTGCACCAGTCGGCGCTCGGCGACGACGGGGCGCGCGCCCTCGCGACCGGGGCCTGGCCGTCGCTCGGCGAGCTCATCCTCTCCGATTGCGGGCTCGGCGCGGCGGGCGCGGCGGCGCTGGCCTCGGGCGCCTTCCCGTCGCTGACGCGGCTCGATCTGTGGTCCAACCGCATCGGCGACGCCGGCGCGGCGGCGCGCGCGGCGAGGCCCGCGGT
>Ga0272446_1006106_pt1 | contig 12792 bp, 14 predicted proteins | sample YNPCB0061_FD_194587 | JGI IMG/M metagenome (GOLD analysis project Ga0272446, IMG submission 194587) | Hot spring microbial mat communities from Yellowstone National Park, WY, United States - YNP-CB-006-1 | ecosystem: Environmental > Aquatic > Thermal springs > Hot (42-90C) > Sediment | place... | reverse complement strand
GTAATAAGTTGGATTCGCTTCGAGGTCGCGCCCTTCATGGATGGCTTGCCATGAGTCAGAATCGATTTGAATTTGGCAACCTGCTTATTGAACCATTGGTTTCGAGATTTCAACCCTCTACCATCCAGCACAAAGGCAAGTCCAGTATTTGTCACGCCGGCCAAGAGGTTATTCAGTCCTGAGTCAAGCGCTAAAACGTTTTCAGGACAACCCACTGCCCATTCGTCGGAATGAATCGCAGTTCTCGAATCTGCACATCCTTTAATCGTTCTGGTAACGGGATGTAAAACGCATCTCTTCCAAATGCAGCTTTTCCACCGTTGCCCAAAGGAACTCGAATCAAGCCTTTCTCTACTTTCAGGGATTGCCCCGTGAATACGACTTGATACAACCCGCCTTTGGTGCGGTATCGCGGCAATTTTGGTTCATGTTCGAACTGCCCCAGTTTGAACAGTTTTGAGAGTGATTTGAAGCTTTTGAACGCCTCATTTACAGATTTCAACACTTGCTGTGCAGCCTGAGAATGTAACAGCTTCCCGTTTTCACTCTCCTTCAGTTTTGCGTAGAGGTTGACATACTTCAGAACCTTGAACGGTTTCCGTCCTTGTTCAAAGAAGTATTGCCGAGACTCATACACGCCTTGGTTGTAGAGATTGTTGGCAAGACGCGCTAACTCAGTAAGCAACTTAGCAAGCTGCTTGTCAGGTTGAAAAATATCTTTTTGGACGGCTAAAAACATCATTAAGTTAAGATGGTATGCAGTTATTATAGATGCCGATTTACGTGAATAGCAACCGTATGAGAGAAGATGGTACACAGCTAAAATCGACTCGTCATTGCACGTATCAGTCAGGACATCAATTTGTCTGGATTCCGTTCAAGCGCCGCAAAATATTTACCAACGAAGCAATCATTGAAGCAACCAAAAGGTATGTGACTGAAGCGATTGAAAACAACGATATGGAACTAATCGCCATTGAGGTAGACCGAACCTTGATGGATCATGTTCATGTGTTTGTGTCGTTTCCTCCTAGAATGTTAGCTTCTCAGGCGGTGACCATCATGAAAGGGTACAGTTCAAGACGGCTCAGAATGGAATTTCCACATCTCAAAAACCTGCATGAAAAATCCCAACTCTGGGCACACAGTTATTATTGGGGTACTACCGGGAACGTTTCAGCCCAGACAGTGAAACGGTATATCGAAGAATGTCAAGGCTGACTCTCCCTACTGCCGTAGACGCGGGAACCGTTCTGTATCTCCGTCGTGAACGAGCGAGGTTTTATCCGGTTCCCGAACCCTCCGGTTTCTATAATCTGGCATAGGCAACTATTGACATCCTCCCCGCCGCAAGCGGATGGTTTTTTTCGCTCACATTCGATAAACTTTCTCAAGCCCCTGCGGGAGGTCATTGCGACAAAGAGGCTAAAGCAGGTAACCTCTGGCGTCACCCGTTTGGGGGCAACTAGCAGGCTCATACAGCCCAAGACTCCCCTTCTCACCTACTCCGTACATTTGAGGATGCCTCAATTCTGATTATTCTAGTCAGAAGCTAACACGCTCCCCAGTGGTCGCTATGGTTGCCTCCATGCCCAGAAACAGGGGCACGTTTGATAGGATGGGGACTATCTAGTGCACTGACCCACGATCGCCATTGGGAGGCCACCGCATGACCACCGACCTCTTTGATTCAGGGGCGGGCAGCATCTTAATTGTCGATGATACCCCTGAAAATGTTGAAGTCTTGACTGCCTTACTGCAAATGGAGGGCTACGATGTCCGCGGAGCCATTAGTGGTCAAATGGCACTCATGGGAATTGAAGCAGAGCCACCGGATGTCATTCTCCTTGATATCATGATGCCAGACATGAACGGCTATGAAGTGTGCCAAACCCTCAAGGAAAACCCCAAGACCCAGTCTATTCCAGTTATTTTTATTAGTGCACTGGATGACGTCTTCGATAAGGTAAAAGCCTTTGAGGTAGGGGGCGCGGACTACGTCAGTAAGCCGTTTCAGCAGGCGGAAGTGCTAGCTCGGGTCAAAAACCAACTCACTATTGCACTGTTGCAGCGTAAACTGCGGCAAAAAAATGCCCTCCTTAAGAAGCAAAATCAGCAATTACAGGAAATCATTGAAGAACGACGGGAGCTAGTATCCTCACTGCAAGCGGCTGAAGAAAAGTATCGGCAAATGTTTGAGGAAGCGGCAATTGGCATTTATCAAAGCTCGCCGGAGGGGGTGTATTTTAAAGTGAATGACACCCTTGCACGCATCTATGGCTATGCTGATGCTCAGGACTGGCTAGCAGATATTGAGCACCACACCCAGCGTCCCTACGTGGACAGTAGCGCTTGGGAAAGGTTTCAGCAGCAAGTTCAAAGTCGTGGTGTTGTTCAGAACCTTGTATCTAAGGTGTATCGAGTTGATGACAGTATTACTACGATTTGTGAAAGTGCGCGTCCTGTCAAGAGTGAAGACGGCCAACTCCTCTACTATGAGGGATTTGTCTTTGAGCTGCCCACCCGCAACTAGTTGACATCCTCCCCGCCGCAAGCAGCGGGGATTCCCAAGCCTCACGACTTAGGTTTCTGCTTCTTTCCATTGCTGGACTTGCGCAACTGCCCTTTGAGCGTGTGCTCATCAGGTCTTACGTTCGCTCCACAGACTGACACCGTGTGTCCCACGGCCAACATGTTTATCGCTGCATTCATATCTCGGTCATGGTGGACTCCACAGTTGGGACAATCCCACTCCCGCACAGGCAACGGCAATCGTTTGGTTTTCACGGATGAGCCGCGTCGTTACCCTGTGCAGATGGTCTTGTCTGGCGTTGGCAATCGGTTGGTGGATTCGAGCAAGGTTAAGTCGTGCTTTTTCTCGATTGCGAGACCCCTTTTGCTTGCGACTCAATGCCTTTTGTGCCCGTCGCAGTTGTTTGTCTCGCTGGTCAAGATGCTTGGGATTGGCAACCTTTTCGCCTGTACTCAGGGTGACAAGACTGCTAATCCCCACATCCAAGCCTACAGCGTTGGCGGCAGGTGGCAAGGTCAAATCGCGCGGGTCGTCAAACGGCAGGCTGGTGTACCACTGCCCCCTAGGATTCAGGCGAACAGTAACGGTGGATGGCTCAACACCATCTGGCAATTGCCTAGACCACCGGATAGTCAATGGCTCGGAGCACTTTGCCAGAAACACCTTACCGTCTTTCCACCTGAAGGCAGACTTAGTAAATTCTGCACTACCGCCGTTGCGCTTCTTTTTGAAGTTGGGATATTTCGCCCGCCCTGCAAAGAAGTTGCTGAAAGCGGATTGCAGATGCCTCAATCCTTGCTACAAAGGAACGCTGCTGACCTCGTTGAGAAATTGCAGGTCATCCTGCTTTTTCCACGCCGTCAACAAAGCAGAGCTTTGAACATAATCAATTCGCTCTTGTCGTTCATACCAAGCTTCAGTCCTTGCCGCTAGCGCACGGTGATACATCAAGCGCACACAACCCAGCGTTCGACGCAGGAGCGATTCCTGTTCGGCAGTGGGATAGAAGCGGTAGCTGTAAGCTTTTTCCATGTCCTACATTCATTATATTGTAAAATATTGTAAACTCTGTGAGACTAGTACCCCTGTACGGCAACTTCGGAGGCGTCGAGCCTCGCTCAGTTGCCGCTCCTGTCCCTCCCTGCCCTAAAACGGCAGGGTTTCTTGGAGGTAGTGATGAACGAGCCTGAGGAATTGTCCCCCCAGTTTGGTTGGTCTCGCTACGCAGAGCGAATGAACGGACGCTTTGCTATGGTAGGGTTTGTGGCACTATTAGTGCTGGAACTGCTGACACGCCAAGATTTTTTTACGTGGTTAGGCCTGCGTTAGATCAGGTGAGCCGCTGCTTGCCATTGGCCATGGGAAACTGCTGGAGGAGGGCATGACGGCAACGCTGCGCTTAAGTGAGGTCTGCCGGCGATTTCACCCATCCGGAGGTATTGGGCCTATTTCCTTAACCGTTCCTGCGGGGGAACTATGGGTGATTGTGGGTCCCTCTGGCTGTGGTAAGTCCACTCTTTTGCGCCTAATTGCGGGTCTTGAGCAGCCCACCAGCGGTCAGATCTATATTGGCGATCGCTGCGTGAATGACCTCAGTGGTCGCGATCGCGATGTGGCGATGGTGTTCCAGAACTATGCGCTTTATCCCCACATGAGCGTCGCTGAAAACCTTGGCTTTGGCCTAAAGATGCGGGGCGCAGACGCAACGACGCGGCAGCAGCGGGTGCAGCAGGTGGCCACAATGCTGGGCATTGACTCACTCTTGCAGCGCAAACCCCGTCAACTTTCCGGCGGCCAACAACAGCGGGTCGCTTTAGGTCGAGCACTGGCGCGATCGCCCCAAATTTTTTTACTGGATGAACCGCTTTCTAATCTTGATGCCCAACTGCGGGAGGACACCCGCGCTGAGTTAAAGCAGTTGCACCAGCGGCTGGGGATTACCACCCTGTACGTCACCCATGACCAAGTGGAAGCCATGACCTTGGGGGATCAGCTAGTTGTCCTAGATCGCGGACAGATACAGCAGATTGGCACTGCCGCCAGCCTGTACGAACAACCCGCCAATACGATGGTGGCGCGGTTCTTGGGCAGTCCACCCATGAATTTGTTGTCGGCGCGTTGGCATGACCAAACCCTGTGGGTTAAGGATCAACAATTGCCGTGCCCCGCCCTCTATAAACCACTGCTTCAGCCCAACCAAGCCCTCGTGGTTGGCCTACGCCCAGAGCACTTGCAGCCTCAGCCCTTTGAGCACAAAGAAGGTCTAGGGGCGATCGCCACCCTTGTTGAACCCTTAGGACGAGAAGCAATTGTTCGCTGCCAACTGCTAGAAAGCGAGTTGGAGCTACTGTGGCTTGCCCCTAGGGGGTGGATTCCCCAACTGGGCGATCGCCTGCGCTTTACGGTTGCCGACCCCCACCTATACCTCTTTGATGCCACCACTGGTAGGTCACTCAATCGGACAACTCCCTGAAAATTGAGCCTGACCCTTACCCAAGATTGGACGGTTCGCTTAGAATACAACTAGGATTCTGTAAAATTTCGTAACTTATGCGGCCACCCCGTCCATGACTTCGGTAACTTCTCTTTTTTCGCCCGTTGAAGCAGACCTCTGTGTACTGACACAGAACCTCAAAGCACTTATTGGGGCGCAACACGCTGTACTGTCCGCCGCCGCCGAACACCTCTTTGCTGCCAATGGGAAGCGAATCCGTCCTGCCATTGTCTTTTTGGTTTCGCGCGCCACCCTACCGGATCACACCATTACGGCGCGTCACTGCCGCCTTGCGGAAATTACAGAAATGATCCACACCGCCAGCCTATTTCATGACGATGTTGTCGATCAGGCACAACTGCGGCGAGGGGTACCCACGGTCAACAGTGTCTTTGGCAATCGGGTTGCCATTCAAGCCGGAGACTTCCTCTTTGCCCAAGCCTCATGGTACCTTGCTGACCTCGATAACCTAGAAGTTGTGAAACTGCTGTCACAAGTGATCAAAGACTTTGCTGAAGGGGAAATTCGCCAAGGGTTTAACCGTTTTGATACGAGCCTCACCTTTGACGACTATCTTCTAAAGACCTACTACAAAACCGCCTCCCTCATTGCCAACAGTGCCAAAGCAGCAGCCGTACTGAGTGAAGCACCCGCCGCCACCATCGAAGCCATGTACACCTACGGCAAAAACTTGGGATTAGCCTTCCAAATTGTGGATGACATTCTTGACTTTACCCGCTCCACCACAGAGCTGGGGAAACCCGCTGGCTCCGATTTGCGGGACGGTAACTTGACAGCACCCGTTTTATTTGCCCTGCCGCGGGCACCTTACCTACACACCCTCATTGAGCGCGAATTTAGTGAAGAGGGGGATCTCGATACCGCCCTTACCCTAGTGCGCCAAAGTGGTGCCATTGAAGAAGCTCGCGACCTCGCCAAACAGTACGCTAAGGCTGCCCTGCCTGCCCTTGAGGTGCTGCCCCCGTCTGAACCGCGTCACGCCCTTAGTCAGTTAACCGACTATGTGCTGGAGCGGTTGTACTAAGGTTGCAGGGATCTAGAGCTAGCCAAGGCCTGTTTTCAGGGCAGGGGCGAAAGCTAATCCGATACAATAGGGAGTGCCCTCTCACCGTTAGCCCATGGGTTCCTCCATCACTGAACCATCCCCCCCATCTCGTTGGCAGTCCCTAAAGGCCAATATTCTGATCATTGTGATGGCTGTACTGCTGACCCTACTGGTGCGTTTTTTTGTGGCGGAGTCGCGGTTTATTCCCTCGGAGTCAATGGAGCCAACCCTCTGGCCAGGCGATCGCATTGTGGTTGAAAAAATTACTTACCGCCACCGACCGCCCCAGATAGGGGATATTGTTGTCTTTTATGCGCCACCTTTATTGCAAACTATGGGCTACAGTCGCGATCAAGCCCTCATTAAGCGAGTTATTGCCACGGCGGGGGATACAGTCGCGGTAGAGAATGGTCAAGTATGGGTGAACCATCAGCCCCTGCAAGAACCCTACATCGCAGAGCCGCCCGTTTATACCATGCCCCCCCTTACTGTGCCAGCCAACACCCTCTTCGTCATGGGTGATAATCGCAATCATAGTAATGACTCGCACATCTGGGGGGTTTTACCTGTCGAGAATGTCATTGGTCGGGCGATCGCCTGCTACTGGCCGTTCAACCACGCGGGAGCCCTGTCCTAGCGCAGCGCTCCAACGCCACCATCGAGCGGCAACAGTGATGCTACCGATTTGTTTGTTGCACACTCAACGGCTTCAGGACAATGTTTCTCAACCTCAAAGATATTATTCTGCTGCTGCACCCCATTCTTGCCTGCACCTTTGTCTTTCCGGTGATTGGCATCACCACCTTCTTTGCCTTGCAAACGCGTGAGCGGCGGCTGGCCACGAAATCAACAATTCCACCGACCGTGGGGTCGCTCCACGTTCAGTTGGGCAATCTGTTGGCGGCTGGAGTTGTCGGGATCACCCTCGTGGCTCTAGCCTACTCGGTGATCTTTGGCTTTCAGGGCTTTTTGATGCAAGCAGAAACTAATACCCTGCAGCCGCTCTCAGTCATCTTAGTCGCCTTAATGTTTATCGTCACCATTGGGGCAACGGCGCTGCTGTACCGGGCGCAGTCGACGCTATGGCGGGGTGTGTTTGCCACCCTTTCCGGCATGGGGGTGGTGGTTCTAGCCTTTCAGCCCGGGGTGTTCCGGCGGGATGATGAGTGGTGGGCATCCCACTTTTACTTTGGTTTAGTGGCCGTTATGCTAATGATTTTTTCGGTGGCGATTGTCCGTGACATTTATCAAGATAGAACCCTAACGTGGCGACGCATTCACATGAGCCTGAATACCGTTGCCTTAGTGTTGTTTCTTTTGCAAGGCATTACCGGCACTCGCGATCTGCTGGAAATTCCCTTAAGCTGGCAAGCGCCAGTGGTGTATCAGTGTAATTTTGATGTCAATTCACCGGACTTTAAGACCTGTCCGTCCCCCTAATGCCGATATAATACTACGGGTTGGCATCCTCCCGCTGTCTAAAAGGGGATGACCGGAGGTATGGATGGCAGATTGGGTAACATGGCTGCAAGCAATTGTTTTGGGACTGGTTCAGGGCATCACGGAGTTTTTGCCCATCAGCAGTACCGCTCATTTAATTCTGTTTAGTGATGTATTGGGCTGGAAGGGCGTTTGGCACAAGACAGCACTGGATGCCATGCAGTTTGGTAGTGTCATTGCTGTGTTCTGGTACTTTTGGCCTGACCTTCGCCAAATTGTCATGGGTGCGTGGCAGGCATGGCAGCAAAAGGACTGGCAGCGGGATGAGTGGAAGCTCTTGATCGGCATTACTGTTGGTACGCTCCCTGCCTTAGGGGTGGGATTTATTTTGAAGCAAGCGAAGGTGGTGCTGGATACTCCAGAGATTATTGCCACCATGGCGATCACCATGGCAGTTCTGCTGGGGTTAGCCGAAAAATTCGGATCTCGCAAGCGCGCCTATCAGGACATTGGCATTTGGGATGGCATTCTGGTTGGCTGTGGCCAAGTCATCGCCCTGTTGCCGGGGGCATCGCGATCGGGGTCAACCTTAACGACGGCGCTCTTTTTGGGGCTGAATCGGGAAACGGCGGCTCGTTTTTCTTTTTTACTGGGCATTCCCACCTTGACGATCGCGACGTTGGTACAGGCCAAAGATGTGTTTGAGGAGGGCACCTTGTTTATTCCCCTACTGGTGGCCATTGTATCAAGCATGGTGTTTTCCTATTTAGCGATTGCTTGGCTCTTAAAATTTTTGCAGCGGCACTCAACGTGGGTGTTTATCTGGTACCGCATTGGGTTGGGGGTGGCCCTCTGGGGGGCGATCGCCCTCGGATCGCTACAGGCTGCCACTTAGGAGGGGTTAATAAAAATTAAATTTAGCCTGTGGTCAAGATCACAGCAGAATCACGGATGTGTACTCATACTAAGGTATGGGATCGTGGAGTATGGACTTAATATGCTGAGAGGCAGCGATCGGGTGTGCCATTTACCTCAGCACTGCTGGGGTTGTTAACTGTAAGATTACCAAGAGATTGTGTAGCCTATGCCACTGCATACCCTCAACAGCGATAATGCCGAGTTAAAAACTTCGACCCTATCCTTACTACAGACCTATCAAGCAACACCAACACTAGAACTGCGCAATCAACTGGTGCAGCTTAACCTAGGGTTAGTCCGCAAAGAAGCCTATCGCTGGGTGCAGTTCTCTCAGGAGAGCTTTGAGGACTTAATGCAAATTGGCTGTATGGGCTTAATTCGGGCGATCGAGCGCTTTGACCCCAGTAAAGGGGTAGCTTTTAGCTCGTTTGCCATGCCCTATATCCGCGGTGAAATCCAGCACTACCTGCGGGATAAAAGCCCACAAATTCGTGTACCACGGCGATGGTACACCTTGCAGTACCAAGCCAAGCGCGTTAGCCAAGACCTGCGGCAACAACTCAACCGCTGTCCTACCGACAGTGAAATTGCCCATGCCCTTGAGGTACCCCTTGAAGAATGGGAAGCTGCCAAGTTAGCTACCTACCATGCCACCCCTATCAGCTTGGATGCTCCCACGGTTGAAGGCGAGGACGAAGGAGCGTCCCTTGGCGATATTGTCCCTGACCAACGGTACCAAAGCTTTCAGTTAGCCCAAGAAGATCGGTTGCGTTTGCAGCAGTGCCTCCAGAAACTCGAAAGCCGCACCTGTCAGATTTTAGAGTTTGTCTTTCTCCACGATTTAAGCCAGAAAGAAACTGCTGAGCTACTCGGTTTAAGTGCCGTAACCGTATCTCGGCAAATTAAAAAAGGCCTGCGTGCGCTCCAGCAAATGATGGCAGTAGATGATAAAGAGTGAGTAATGCCAGCTAACCGCGATAGGTTTTATTCTGTTTGAGGCATTGCTGAATGTGGCTATGAATTGCCCCCATCCCCAACCCTTCTCCTTGGGGAGAAGGGAGCCAAGATTCTTGTTCCCTCTCCTTTGGGAGAGGGCGGCAAAAGACTCAAACCCGAAAATCATAGGTCTATTCAGCAACGCCAAAAGTGCGTCACTCACCAGTAATCGCCAAGGGAGCAACCCAGACCTCAGGGCACATTCCATAGGGGGTAAATGCTGGCTCTGGCGCAAGGTAAAGAATCTGGTGCAGCAGGGTGCGAATGTCCCCAGCAACTGTGGCAGATTCAATGCTAATCGCGTCTCCATTCCGTAGGAGCCACCCATCAAAGGGTAAGGAAAACGAGCCTTGAAGAGCTTTGACCCCGGCGTGCAGGGCATGGAGTTCATCAATCCAGACAACGCCATCGGCGCGATCGCGCCGGTACTGAGCCGCCGTTGTCTGACCCGGCAGCACATCGTAAAAATAGCCACTGACGGTGACTTTAGCGCCTAGGTTGGCATGACCTGTCGGTTGGCAGCCAAAGCGAACCGCCGTGCCCGCGCTGTGGTATAGCCCCGTAAGGCAACCTGCTTCAATTAAAGGAATGCGGCGAGTGGGGGTTCCTTCCCCATCAAATAACGGTTGACCAATATTGTGGGGGTGGCGGGCATCGTCGTAAATCGTTAGCAGTGGCGCAGCGATCGCCTGGTGGAGAGAATCAGGACTCGACAGGCTTTGACGATCAAGGATATTTTGAGCATTGAATAGGTTAGAAAAGGCATTGAGCAAACTCAAAAAGGCTTGAGGCGAAAAAAGCACTGGGTACTGCCCCGATGGAATAGGGGCATAGTCAAGATGACGAATGGTTTTGTCCGCCACTTCTTCAATGCAGCCGTTAATATCTAATTGCTCGAGATCGGCGCTGAGGCGCATGGCACCAGCGCTACGGGGCTTACGACCTGCTTCCTCGGTTTTGCTGTAAAGGTAGAGAGTCGTCGTTGTAGTGCGTTGCTGGCGATTGGCGCCATCGCTGTTGAGATAAAACCGCTCTGTGCATCGCTGGCTAAGGCCGTTGTAGGGCACACTGGCGATCGCCGGGTGGCGGCCAAGAAGTTCCTGCTCAGCAGCAATCAGGTGATCCAAAAGCATTTTGGCAGGGGCGAGGGGCTGTGCCTCTGGCAGCGATAGTTCCGCAAGGGGTGCCGTTGCCAGTGGGCTAAAGTCTGGAATATGCTCATCTACCCCAAACTCGCTGGCTTCCAGCGCCATGCCTAGAGCCGTTTCTAGCCCCTGATCATCCAATTGGGTAGTACTGGTGACCCCCAAGCGACCTGCAGCATTCCAGACCCGCACCGTAATGCCAGATCGCTGGGATGCCTTGACTTGCTTCGGCTCCCCTTGCTGCACCTGAACGCTCACTTCATCAACGTGGGCACCGCCTAGATCAAATTTGCGAATGCCTAACCGCTGGGCGATCGCCGTTGTTCGTTGTTGTAGGGTCACGTTAGGAGTAAGCGTGGCAGTCATGGCGGTGCTAAATTTTAGCAATTGTAATTGTTAATTTATATTACCAAAAATCGCGGCTTCTCACCAGCCACAGTAAATCGCCGCAGGCAACGCATTTAGCACCTTAAGCAGGCCGAGGTTGAGTACGATGCCGCGCTAGCACCTCCTCATACACCGCAAGGTACTGCTTTGCTACCACCGGATAGGCAAACTCCCGAACTGCAAACGCCCGGGCATTTGCGCAAAGTTGAGCGTGACGATACGAGTCCTCAATCACCCATTGAATGCCGTGAGCCAAATCAGCCGCGTCAAAAGGAGTGGCCAAATAACCCGTTTGCTGATGAGTCACAATATCTGGTAAGCCACCAACCGCAAAGGCGACAACAGGTGTACCACATGCAATCGATTCAATGGCTGTATTGGGTAGGTTATCCTGACGGGACGGAACAACCATCACATCCGCGGCACTATACAATATTCGCAAACTAACATCATCATAGAGGTGTCCTGCATAATGAGTAGGAAACCCAAGATCTGGCGGTTGTTGTGGTTGACGTTCACCAAAAACAAGCAGTTCTAACCCAGACACGTTAACCTGTAGAGACTGAACCTGTAGAGACTGCAACGCCGCCTGCAATAGGTCAAATCCCTTGCGCGGATCACGAGTGCCCCCTACTGCCCCAAATAGCACTAAGAGAACCTCCAGCGGTAAATTAAGTAGCTTACGTGCCAACTCACGGTTTAGCGGCTGCCAAGCTTCCGTATCGATGGGGTTAGGAATCACAGTAACTGGCCAATCGTGCATCAAAGCACTCTGACGGACACACGCCGCCAGCCACTGACTAGGGGTCACGATTTGGATGGGATGTTTCCAGTGTTTGCGTTTACGCTCCCATGTCCAGCGATTGAGGTCAACGCCGCGTTCATAGGCTGGACGATTATTGGCGCGATAGCCCTCTTGCCAGCGCCGATCTTCTGCGTAGTGCTCTGCCCCGCAAAATGCCCACATATCATGAAGCGTCCAGACCAGAGGTTTTTGCAAGCGGCCAATGTCAGCCACTGAAAGCATTTCATTTTGTACCCAGTGCAAGTGCACTAGATCTGCCTCACAGGTGTTTAAGCGCCGTAACCGACCGGAAGGAAAGATGGATGGGGAATGAAGAACTGGGTTGTCGGTGCGCAACAGGCGGGTGGCTAAACTACCCAGATGAGGTCGCAGCACCACCCATGCCTTGGTAATTTTGCTGCTTGGCGCTTGAACTGTCCAATCCCCAGATATGGCAACATCGGTCATTAACCTAGAATCCACGTCTGCCGTGCGCAAAGCACAGTGGATACGATAGGCAGCACGAGCAGCCCCACCAATGATGTCTGAGTGGTTGAGGTGGAAGACGCGCATGCTTATGGTTCGTATTTAAATTCAACAAGCAGAGTATGACCAGGTAGCAGCCTACTTGACATACTCCCCATGCCTAAAGGCAGGGGATTCTTGTTCTTGGTTCTGCGACAGCACTTACCATTTCGGGTTTCCCCTCCACGGCAGCGGTGCTTATCTCCCCAAGCGTTCCCCCTTTCGGGGCAGTTCCCTTTTGCCCAAAGGTACTGTTTTGCCATTCCATCCCCAAGATGCTTAGCCCCTTCTTGAGGATATTCAGAGCCGCGTTCTGGTCTCTGTCTAACTCAAACCCGCACTTAGGACAACTATGGGTTCTAGTGGATAGGGTTTTGGGCACCCTATGACCGCAATGAGTACAGTCCTGTGTGGTGTATTGTGGCGGTACTGACACTACTGCCTTATCCCACACCTTCCCGTAGTAGTCCAGCCATTGGGTGAACTGAGACCAACTAGCATCAT
>Ga0272446_1006104_pt1 | contig 12794 bp, 12 predicted proteins | sample YNPCB0061_FD_194587 | JGI IMG/M metagenome (GOLD analysis project Ga0272446, IMG submission 194587) | Hot spring microbial mat communities from Yellowstone National Park, WY, United States - YNP-CB-006-1 | ecosystem: Environmental > Aquatic > Thermal springs > Hot (42-90C) > Sediment | place... | reverse complement strand
TTGCGGTGCCGCCAGATGGCCAGTTCTGATTCAGACAGCTGGGAGATGTCAAGCCCGGCAATGCGCAGCGTCCCTTCATCGGGGTGGTCAATGCCGGCGATCAGGTTGAGGAGCGTGGTCTTGCCGGAGCCGGATGGCCCCATGAGAGCCAGAAATTCGCCGGCCTGAATGTTCAGGCAGACGTGCTGCAGGACCGGGATGATCTGTGAGCCCCGGCGATAGGATTTGGTCAGGTTATCGATGGCCACCAGGATCGGCGGCGACTCTAACGGCGCCATGTCAACCTTCTTTGATCTTCACCCGGTCGCCGCTTTGCAGGTTTTTGGGAGGGTTCAGGACCACCCGCTCGCCGTCCTGAAGGCCGGCCAGCACTTCCAGCATGTCCCCCAACCGGGGACCGACCTGCACGGTCAGCGCCTCGACCCGTTCGCCCCGCACTACGAACACCTGGGTGGCGCCGTTTTTCTGGACCAGGGCCCTGGGATTGACCACCAGCCGGGGCTGCTCCTCATCAGCCCGTAAAGGCCGGGACAGGAAGGCTACTTTGGCGCTCATTTCCGGCAATACCCTGGGGTCCATGGCCGCAAAGGCCACCTTGACCATGATGGTGGCCTTGCTGCGGTCGGCCGTGGGGACGATCATGTGGACCTTGCCGGGAAAGCGCACGCCCGGCAGGGCGTCCAGGAGAATTTCACAGGGTTGGCCCAAGCTTACCTGGTTGATATTGGCCTCCGCGACATCGGCCTCCACCATGAGGGATTGCATATCGGCCATGGTGGCCACTGCGGCCCGGGCATTGACCGCGGCCCCGAAGGGCGCCACCACTTCCCCCACTTCGGCATTTTTGGTCAGCACGACGCCGTCAAAGGGTGCCCTGATTAAAGAATATTCCACCGCGGTGCTGGCCTCCTCCAGGGCTGCGGCCGCCGAGCTGATATTGGCCCGGCCATTGGCCACCGCGGCCACCGCCTTCTGATAACGGGCCGTGGCTGCGTCAAACTCCTGCCGGGAGATGAGATTTTGGGCCAACAAGGTTTTCAGACGCTCGTACTGCAGCCGGGCATCCGTCAACTCGGCCTCGGCCTGGGCCAAGGCGGCTTTGGCGGCGTTCAGATTGGCCGCGGCCCGATCCCGCGCCGCCATCAGGTCATCGTTTTCCAGGCGGGCGATAATTGCGCCTTTTTTCACCCGACTGCCTTCCTCAACGCCCAGAAACACCAAGCGGCCGGTGCTCTTGGAGGAGACCGAGGCCTTGCGTTGGGCCACCACATAGCCGCTGGCATTGAGCAGGGTCACGGCCTGGGAGGGATAAATCTTGATGACCGGGGCCACCTGGACCGTCTGGCCGAACAGGGAGCCTGAGAAAGCCAACCACAAAGCCACCGCTGCCGCCACTAGAACGACTGCTGTGATCAAAACCGCACGCCGCCGCCGGGTGCGCAGGTAGCGCAGTTCCGCTTCGCCCCGCTCGAGCCGCAGTGATTGCAGATTAAGGGGATTTTCGGGAGAACTCAACGAAGGCCTCGTATGTCTCGGATCTGGTTCGGTTCCGGCGCCGACGCTTGACAGCGCCGACGCCAGGGCATATTTTATTACAGTTTTTAAACTTAATACCGAATTTCTGCAAGAGCAATGCTTAATTCGGCTCGAAGGAGAATCGTCTGATGAAACCGGCAGTAATTTCGGCAGCAAAGCCTAGCGCGCTGCTGCTCCTGCTGGCAGGGTTGCTGCTGGCAGCCACCGGCGCCATTGCCCCGGTGCTGGCAGCTGACGCCATCACCCTGCCACCGCAAACCGTCGCCCCCGGCGAAGTGCAGCTCACCGTCAAATTGACCCTGCCACCGGGCCATAAATTAAATGCTGAGGCTCCTTCCACCCTCATCCTCAGTGCCCAGGATCAGGCCGTGGTGGCGGTGGCCAAAAAATATCCCGGCAATCTGCAGGCCAAGGATTTCCCCGTTACCCTCAAGGTGCCGGCCAAGGAAGGGAAGACCATCATCCAGGCGGATTTTAAAATCAACTTCTGCGATGAGAAGAACGGCCTCTGTTTCATGCGGGATGCCGCCATCCAACTGCCCGTCACCGTGAGCCAAGCTGCGGCCCCAAAAAATCTGGAGATCGATTACCGACTCAAAATGGAGTAGCCGCCCCTTGTCCAGGGTCTGGGCAGCCGGACCCTGGAGCGATACTGCCCTCGCCGCGCCCCCTTCTCCACGTCTCCGTCAGAACCTGAGAATCACCTGCTGAAATTGCGGGAACGAGCAAAAGCCCGCCGGCCGGAGCCGCGGGCTTTGTTCGGTATTCTGGAACCCGTGCGGTTCCCAGAGCAGATTTGGTGCTACAGGCTGATAATGGTATCAGGCCCCAGGACCTTGGTCTTGACCAACTCCAGGTGGCGCAGGGTAATCACTTCCTGGTGTATTTTGCTCTCTTCCCAGCCCAACTCCTTGGCCGCGATTTTCAGGGGCACCTCCTTTTTGACCTTCACCAGATCATAGAGCTTCTGCTGGTCCGCGGTGAGTTTGCCGCCCTGCTGGTCCATGGTCCGCTTGGCCACATATGAAGCCCAGGGATCGCATTCTTTGGTCAGATCCACCAATTTGATGTAACAATCTTCGCAGACCTTCTCTCCCATGAGGGGACGGAGTTCACTCTCGTCAACCTGTGCCTGACAACGGGGACACTGCGCCATAGCCAACCTCCTGTGGTTAGATTGTGTGCTGGTGCCATGAGCCCTGGCCGGCAGGGCAAAAGGGTTTTTTCTGTCACACGACCATGAAATCAGACTTAGCCATAATATAGTCAGCATCGACCATGTTAGCAATGAATACTGTAAAAAAATCGACCCGGAGCCCATGGAGCCCCGGGTCGGTTGCAGCTGCGACTGGCCGCGCCTCCTGGTCTTAAAGGCTGTAATCCCCTTCGATCTTCAGGATATATTCTTCCGGCTGGCTGCCGGAGGTGACGGTGAAGGTCCCGTCGCCGCTGAGGTTTTTCAATTTGCCGGTGCCTTTATAGACCTTCCAGGTGCCTTTGGTGATTTTGGTGGCTGCGTCCCGGTGGCCCTCGTAGCGGCTGTAGACCTGGCCATCCTCAAACGTCGTGACGGCATAACCCTGCATGGGGCCGGAGCCTTTGATGCGGTCGTGGAAACCGACGCTGTGCCGGGAGACGAACTCGCCGGCCACGCCCTTTTCATATTCCAGGGGTTCACCCTCCATTTCGGTCAGCATCAAGGTATGGTCGATCTGATCGCCCACCCGCATCATTTCCCGGCGGATGGTAAAAATTCTGTACGTCGCCTTTCTTTTCATAGCTCCCTCCTAAGAAGAGTTTCGGGTTTCTGGAAGTTCTGGCAAACCGCAGGTTTTCCTGTTCCCTGCCTTGCCGGGGCTGGCATAGATCCGCAATTCCTGGCCATTGAAGAGATCAGATATCCAACTGGCTGATGTCCAAAGCATTGTTCTGGATGAAATCCCGGCGGGGCTCCACCCTATCGCCCATGAGGATGGTAAAGATTTCGTCGGCGGCGACCGCGTCTTCGATATTAACCTGCAGGAGGGTCCGGGTCTCCGGGTCCATGGTGGTCTCCCAGAGCTGCTCGGGATTCATTTCGCCCAAACCTTTGAACCGCTGCACTGTCAGGCCTTTCTGGCCTTCTTCGAGGACTACCCGGACCAATTCCTCGAGGGTGGGGATCTCCCAGCGTTTGTTGCCGTCGGCCAGGAGGTAGGGCGGCCGGCGCAGGGCGGCCAGGCCCTGGCGCAGCCTGACCAGCGTCTGAAAATCGCTGCCGCTTAAGAGCTCCCAATCCAGGACCCACGGTCGGGCCTCGTTGACGCCGGGCTGGAAGACCAGGAGTTGCCAGGCCTGGTGTTCCGCATCGGCTTCCAGCCGATAGTGATAGCCGGCCGCGGTCAGGTTTTCGGCCCAGGCAGCCAGCCGCTGCCGATCCCGGAGGATCTCTTTGTCCGTCAGACCCTGGTCAATGACCTGTTTAAGCAGGCTCCGTTCCACGCCCCGCTTCTCGAAGCGTTCCATGGCCTGCTGCTGGGAAATGACCTTTTTCAGGTAGTTGACCAGCTCGGCATTGGTGATGGTCTCGCCGTTCCCCAGGGTGAGGGTCTTTTTGTCCAACCCCCGGGTCAGGAGATAGTCCTGAAACGGCCCCTCGTCTTTCAGATACATTTTTTCATTGCCCCGGGTGAGGCGGTAGAGGGGCGGCTGGGCAATGTAAAGGTGACCCCGGTTGATGATGTCGGCCATCTGGCGATAGAAAAAGGTCAGGAGCAGCGTGCGGATATGGGAGCCGTCAACGTCGGCATCAGTCATGATGATAATGCGGTGATAGCGGAGTTTCTCCAGTTCCTGCTCGTCCTGACCGATGCCAGTGCCCAAAGCGGTGATCAGGGTGCGGATCTCCTGGCTCTGCAGCATCTTATCGAATCTGGCCTTTTCTACATTGAGGATCTTGCCCTTCAGGGGCAGGATGGCCTGGAAGCGCCGGTCCCGGGCCTGTTTGGCGGAGCCGCCGGCCGAATCGCCCTCGACAATGTACAATTCCCGGCGGGCTGGATCCCGTTCCTGGCAGTCGGCCAGTTTGCCGGGCAGGGCCAATTCACTGAGGCTGCCTTTTTTGCGGGCCAACTCCTTGGCGCGGCGGGCCGCTTCCCTAGCCCGGGCGGCATCCACCACCTTGGCCAGAATCTGCTTGGCCACCTGGGGATTTTCGCCCAGATAGGTCAGGAGGTTGTCATAGACCAAAGCCTCCACCAGACCCTTGACTTCGCTGTTGCCCAACTTGGTTTTAGTCTGCCCCTCAAATTGGGGATCAGGAATCTTAATGCTGATGATGCACGTCAGGCCTTCACGAACGTCTTCCCCGGCTAAATGGGTATCCTTGATATTCTTGGGCAGATCAGCCGTGGCCATGTATTGGTTGATGCAGCGGGTCAGACCGGCCTTAAAGCCGCTCAGGTGGGAGCCCCCCTCCCGGGTGTTGATATTGTTGGCATATGTGAAGATCTGTTCATTGTAGGTATCGTTATACTGAAAGGCGATCTCCATGATGATATTCTGCCGGGTGCCGGCCAGATAGATGGGGGTCTCATGGATGGGGGTTTTATTGCGATTGAGGTACAGGACAAATTCCTGGATGCCCCCTTCATAGTAGAACTCGTTTTCCTTGCCGGTACGCTCATCTACCAAGAGGATGCGCACGCCCCGGTTCAGAAAGGACAGCTCCCGCAGCCGGGTGGCCAAAATATCATAGCTGAAAACCGTTTCCGAAAAAATGTCGGCGTCGGGTTTAAAGGTAATTTTCGTCCCCCGCCGCCGGGTCTCGCCGCTGATGGTCAGGGGCGAGACGGTGTTGCCCAACTCATAGCGCTGGTGATAGACCTTACCGTCCCGGCGGATTTCCACCTCGAGATACTCGGACAGGGCATTGACCACGGAAACGCCGACGCCATGCAGGCCGCCGGAGACCTGATAGGTCTTGTGATCGAATTTGCCGCCGGCATGGAGTTTGGTCATGACCACTTCCACGGCCGGCAGATTTTCCTCTTTGTGGAGATCCACCGGGATGCCCCGACCGTTGTCCTCCACCGTGACACTGTTATCGGCATGGATGGTGACGGCGATCTGCGTACAATAGCCGGCCAGGGCCTCATCGATGCTGTTGTCCACCACTTCATAGACCAGATGATGCAATCCTTCCGGTCCGGTGTTGCCGATGTACATGGCCGGGCGCTGCCGTACAGCCTCGAGGCCGCTCAGCACCTTGATATGATCGGCACCGTAATCCAATTGCTCATCCGGCTGATTCACGTCTGGATGCACCAAAACTTGGCAACCCTCCTTGCTTCCAACTTCTTACCGTCCCTTGTTTATCGTCAGCCTCTGGCCATGTTCCGGCCCTAAAGATCCATGGGCATGACAATGCTCAGATAGAATGGATCACCGGGCTCGCGCAGGCAGAGGGGTTTCCTTTTGGCATTCAATTCCATGATAATTTCCTCACCTTGCATGACCGATAAGGGTTCCATCAAATACCGGGCGTTGTAGCTGATCTCAAAGGGCAGGGTGAGGCCGTCTTCATCGTCACTGGGGGCCAAACTCTTGACAGACAGGGGCAGCCGTTCCTCGCCGCCGCCGACGTCCGGATTATGATAGCGAAATTCCAGAGTGTTCTCAGTCACCGTCAGGACCACGCCTTTGAACCTTTCCGAGGATAACAGACTCATGCGCTTGAGGATTTCCAGGAAAGGCTTCCGGGCCACGGTGAGCTGCAGTTTGGCAGTGTCCGGCAGGATCCGGCGATAATCGGGAAATTTTTTATCCAGCAGGCGGATAAAGAGATAATCATCCCCCTGCTTAAGCACCAGATTTTTTTTCTCCAGGCCCAGGGCGCAGTCCTCAGCATCGAGGAAGCGGAGCATCTCCACCACGCCTTTGCGAGGGATGATAATGCCCTTATCTGGCTCTAACTGCTGGGCCACTTCCACCTCCCGATCAACCAGGGAGAGACGGTGGCCGTCACTGGAGACGAAGCGGAGGTGGCCGCTCTCCGGCAATCTCTCGGCATAAACGCCAGTCAATTGGGGCTGCAGATCATCCAGGGATACCGAGAAAATGGTTTTTTCCAACATCTCCCGCAGCACGGCGCTTTTGATGGGCTGCAGAATCTGGTCGTCGGCCAGCGGCAGGGGGGGGAAATTATCCGGTCCCAACCCCATGAATTGATAACGCATGCCGCCCATAAGAACCTGCAGGGAATTGTTGGCCGTACTTTCGAGAGAGATGGTACCCGTTGGCAATTCCTTTAAAATGCTGAAGAAATTGAGAGCCGGCACGGTCATGCCGCCTTCTTCACTGACCAGAGCCGGATAGAACCCCCGAAAGCTGATTTCATAGTCGGTCGCGGAAATTTTTAACTGGTCTGCCGTTGCTTCCAGCAGGCAGTGGGCCAGAATGGGTGTATGGCTGCGGCGGTCTATGACGCCCTGAGTCCGGCCGATCCCCTGGAGCAGGGTGTCCTTGTCAATCTCCAGCTTCATCTCTACCTCTATTTTAACTAAGATATCTTTTTTATAATTCTAATTAGAGGGCTGCGCATGTTCATAACCGGCATAGGCCCTTAAAATTCCCAGGATTTTTTTCGACCCGCTGATCTGTTTTTGTCAACTTGGGGGCGGTTTATCAACCTGGCCTGCTCGGTTCGGCCCTGGCGCGGTTGATAACCCCGGCAGAGTGGCGCCGGGGCAGGCACAGCCGGTTCATAACTAGAGAGCCAGCCTTACCCTGAGATGGGTTTTAATCGGCCAGGATCGCGCCCTTGCTGCCGGAGGTCACCAGGCGGCTGTAGCGGTAGGCATAGCCCCGGCGGATTTTGGGAGCCGGCGGCTGCCACTGTTGCCGACGGGCGGCCAGTTCAGTTTCCGGGACCTTGAGGGTCAGGGTTTTACCGGGAATATCGATGGCGATGAGATCACCCTCCTGGACCAGGGCGATGGGACCGCCGGCTGCGGCCTCCGGCGAGATGTGGCCGATGGCCGCCCCCCGGGTACCGCCGCTGAAACGGCCGTCGGTCAGGAGGGCCACGTCTTTGTCCAGCCCCATGCCGGCAATGGCCGCGGTGGGAGAGAGCATTTCCCGCATACCCGGCCCCCCTTTGGGACCCTCGTAGCGAATGACGATGACCTCCCCCGGCTTGATGGTGTTCCCCATGATGGCCTCCGAGGCCGCTTCTTCGGAATCAAACACCCGGGCCCGGCCCTCCCGGCGCAGCATGGCGGCGTCAACTGCAGATTGCTTGACCACCGCCCCCTCCGGGGCCAGATTGCCGTGCAGGATGGCAATGCCGCCCTGAGTGTGATAGGGATTCTTGAGATCCCGGATGACTTCCGGGTCCAGAACCCGGGCTTTGGCCAGATTGTCGGCGACGGTGCGGCCAGTGACGGTCAAAGGCGTACCGGCAATGAGACCGGCGGCCAATAATTGGGCCATGACGGCCGGCACGCCGCCGGCCCGGTCCAGGTCCTCGAGGTGGTGTTTGCCGGCCGGACTGAGGGAGCAGATATGCGGCGTCTGCTCGCTGATGCGGTTAAAGAGGTCCAAGGACAGATCCAGTTCGGCCTCATGGGCGATGGCGGGGATATGGAGCACCGTGTTGGTGGAGCAGCCCAGGGCCATATCCACGGCCATGGCGTTCTGGAAGGCCGCTAAAGTGGCGATCTGCCGGGGCAGGATCTGCCGCTGCACCAGGTCGATGATCTGCATACCGGCCTGTTTGGCCAGGCGATAGCGGGCCGCGGCGACCGCCGGAATGGTGCCGTTGCCGGGGAGGGCCAGCCCCAGGGCCTCGCTCAAGCAATTCATGGAGTTAGCCGTGAACATACCGGCGCAGGAGCCGCAACCCGGGCAGGCGGCATCTTCCAGCGATGTCAATTCCGCTTCCGGCAGACGGCCGGCCTTCACGGCCCCGACGCCCTCAAAAACGGTGATCAGGTCCACGGCGCGGCCCTGATGGATGCCGGCCAACATGGGGCCGCCGCTGATGACGATGGCCGGAATATTTAGGCGCAGGGCGGCCATGAGCATCCCGGGGATGATCTTGTCGCAGTTGGGTATGAGCACCAGGCCGTCAAAGGGGTGGGCCATGGCCATGACTTCGATGCAGTCGGCGATCAATTCCCGGGAGGCCAAGGAATATTTCATGCCTTCATGATGCATGGCCAGACCGTCGCAGACGCCGATAACCCCGAACTCAATGGGGGTGCCGCCGGCCAACCGAACACCCGCCTTGACGGCTGCGCCGATCTTATCCAGGTGAATGTGGCCGGGGATGATGTCATTCTTGGCATTGGCAATGCCGATGAGGGGGCGGTTGATCTCGGTATCCGTCAACCCCATAGCTTTCAACAGCGACCGGTGGGGAGCTTTCTCCAGACCGGTTTTCATCCGATCACTCCGCATGAAATAATCCTTTCTGATCCTGCAGACGTTCTTCAATAACCCCCTGCAGGACCGCTTTGGTCTTTTCCGTATCCATCTGCCGCCTGGTAAACTCCACCCGATTATCGGCCCCCACTAATGTGGGGTCGGGCTCGATGAACAGACTCAGGTTGAACTTTTCTTCCAGGGCGACCAATTCGTGGCGTTTTTTATTCAGCAGGTAATTGCTGACTTCTACAGGTAGATAGGCCCGCACCTCCTGGATGTCGTTTTTGGCGGCCTCATGGCTGATCTTGCGCAAAACGCTCAGACCGCTGGCCTCGGGCGACCGGATGACCCCCCGTCCCCGGCAATGGGGGCAACTGATGTACAAGCTGGTCGCCATGGCGGAACGGAGGCGTTGCCGGGACAACTCCAGGAGGCCAAACTTGGAGATCTGCCCTACCGTCACCCGGGCCTTCTCTTTTTTCAGGGCGGCTTTCAGGGCTTTTTCAATTTCTTTGCGGTGTTTCCGGTCTTTCATGTCAATGAAATCAATGACGATCAAACCGCCCAAGTCCCGGAGCCGGAGCTGCCGGGCGATCTCTTCGGCTGCCTCCAGATTCGTGCGAAAGGCCGTCGCCTCAATATCCTTGGGCGAAATACAGCGGCCGGAGTTGACATCAATGGCCACCAAGGCTTCGGTGGGATTAATGACGATGCTGCCGCCGGATTTCAGCGGCACCTGATTATCAAAGAGCCGCTCCAATTGCTCTTCGATCTGATACTTGGAAAAGATGGGTCGCTTTTCTTTATAGAGCTTCAGGGCCTTGGTATGTTTCGGCGAAAAGGCCTTGAAAAACTTCCTGATCTGATTGAAGGTCTCGGGATCGTCAATAAGAATTTCATTGATATCGGCGGTGTAATAATCCCGAATGGTGCGAATAACCAGGTCCAGTTCTTTATAAATCAAAGAAGGTGCCGGGGAGGTGCCGGCGTTGCGTTTGATCTCCTCCCAGAGATTGAAAAGATATTGATAATCTTTGATCAGATCCCGTTTCTTAGCGGCGGCACTGGCCGTGCGGACGATCAGCCCAACCCCGGGGGGGAGATTAAATTCCTTGGTAAGATTCTTTAATTCCTGCCGCCGGGCTTCATCTTCGATCTTGCGGGAGATGCCCACCTGCTCCTGGCCGGGCAGCAGGACCAGAAACCGCCCCGGCAGGGAGATATACGTGGTCAGATAGGCCCCCTTGGCGGCAATCTCCTCTTTGATGACCTGGACCAGCAACTCCTGCCCTTTTTTCAAGACTTCCTGGATCTTGGGCCGGCTGCGGTTGCCCACCTCCTGCTGGAAATACTCCGGGTGCACTTCCGAGATAGGCAAAAACCCCTGGCGTTCGGCCCCATAATGCACAAAGGCGGCCTGCAGGCTCGGTTCGATATTGGAGATGACCCCTTTATAAATATTGCCTTTCAGCTGCTCCTTGCTGGCAACCTCAATGGCAAATTCCTCCAACCGGCCGTCTTCCACAATGGCCACGCGAAATTCTTCGGGATCGGAAGCGTTAATCAACATCTTAGCCAGGGCCGGCGACGGCTCAGCATGAACTGCTTCACTGCCGGCTGGCGGGGGCGATCCCCCTTTGGTATCACTTCTGGCCGGGCGGGAACTTTTTCTCTTTTCCAATGGCATGCAATCTAGCGGGGCAGGGAATTTGGGATTCGCCTCTTGCCAACTAAAAAGGCAAATTATTTTCAATAAATAGTTAGAGTAGTGTACCTTTTTTCCCTTTTTTTGTCAATGTCTTTTCTGTTCACAAAGGCATTTTCGACCGGTCAGCAGCATCCTGCCCCAAGCCGGTCCCGCGCCGCAGTGAGGTGAGGGAACAATGGGCTGGAAAAAATCTGAGAGACCTGGAGTAATCCTGCTATATACAGAGAAAATAAAGTTTCGAGTTCCGATTTCCGAGAAGGTTTCTGGTTTCCGGTTGCCAGTTATCCGGTTTCTGGAAAAAACCTTTTTAAAAAAACCTTTGTATTCAGTGGGGCGGGCCTTAAGTGCCCGCCCCAGGCCGCCAATCGCCGGGATCTTGCTTTTCATGGTGCGCGGGTGACTTGTAGAAGGAAGAGAAAATTGGTAATAAATATGGCTAACAAGATTTGGGGGACGGGAGCCTGGGAGCTGTCCCCTTTCCCCCGGGCCTCCTTCTGCCCCTTGGTTCCACCAAACGGCAAAAAGAAGGGTTTTGCCGCCCCCTGCGAGGGCGTTGCCAGAAAATAGTCGTCTAGCCGAGCAGAGAGAAGAAGGAGAGCTGCTGTGCCGTATACACCTCAGGAAACCATGCCCCTGGCCGAGGTCCTGCGGGAGATGGACCTGGCCTTTATTGCCGCCGGCGATCACAGCATTACGGTGGAGGAGGCGGTCAGATTCATCCAGCATCCGCATTTTGTCTTTTTGGACGTCCGTACCCCCGAGGAGCGGGCCCATCTGGCCTTTCCCTTTGCCCGGCATATTCCCTTGCAGGAACTGCCTGACCGGCTTGAGGAATTGCCGGCTGATAAGTTTTTCATCACCTTCTGTTTCAATGGCGCCCGAGCTATTTTGGCTTATGCGTATTTACGCACCCAGGGTTTTGATGAAGTCAAGGCCTTGGAAGGCCGGGTGCAGGAACTGGCCGACGCCCTGTCACCGGGCCGCTTGAAGCTTTAACGATCGACCCGGCGGGAAACCTCGGCCAAGCCTCCGGCCAATATAAAATTAGGATGGATTCTTATGCGGCCAAACAAATTTAAGCATTTTTGGGGATCGCAGACTTCCATCGGCATTTCGGGCCTGCTGCAAAAGATGCAGAATATTATTGTAGTGGGTCTCTGTCTGCTCATCTTTTGGATTATGTTGGTGCAGATGTATCAGACCAGCCTGGAGACCCTGGGCCGGAAGAACTTCCGGGATATCGCCGGGCATCTGATTTACATCTTTGTGCTGGTGGAACTTTTCCGACTGCTGATCTACTATCTGGAAGAGCAGCGCATCCTGTTGAGTACCATCGTCGAAGTGACCATTGTCAGCATGCTCCGGGAAGTCATCCTGGAGGGCATCTTAACCATTTCTTGGGAGCGGGTGTTGTCCCTCTGCGCCCTTCTCTTAACGCTGGGGGCCATTATGTTCGTGCATCATGCCATGGTAAAGGACCGCCCGAAGCTGGAGCAGATTACGATCACCAAGACCCCGGTGGCCGAGGAGTGATGGGCCCGGCCGGGGGGAGCCGGGAATTCCCCAAACCGTGCCGAAATTTGGTTTACAAGGGGACAAGAGTTAGTTATATTTATTTTTTTAGAATATGCGGCGATTTTTGGCGCCGCAGGCATCAGGTTCGACTCAGCAAGAGATATGACAAAGAGTAACTTACCAGGTTTCCTGAAAAAAAAGAAATTGTTGGATGATCCTCAGCTGCCGGCCGCGGCCTGTCGGACCTATGGCGATCTCTTTGCGGCGGCCGGCTGGCTGGCCGATGCCCTGGATTTTTATCTCAAAGGCAATGATATCGAAGGCCTGGCCCGCCTCGAAACGCTAGCCCTGGAGAGCGGCGACGCCTTTCTGTTGGAGCGCCTCCTGCAGGCCCAAGGCCGGGAGGCCCCGGAGTTATGGCAGCAGGCGGCGGCCGCGGCCTTCGCCGCCGGGAAATTTACTCTGGCCCGTTGGGCCCAGGAGCGCGGCGGGCAGGGCGGTGCCGCCGAGCGGCCCGAACCTGCCGCCGGGAGTCAGCATGCCCACGATGCCTGAATATTACCGCATTCTGGGCGTGTCGCCGCGCGCTGATCTGGCCGAAATTAAGCGCCGATATCGGTTGTTGGCT
>Ga0272446_1006103_pt1 | contig 12795 bp, 13 predicted proteins | sample YNPCB0061_FD_194587 | JGI IMG/M metagenome (GOLD analysis project Ga0272446, IMG submission 194587) | Hot spring microbial mat communities from Yellowstone National Park, WY, United States - YNP-CB-006-1 | ecosystem: Environmental > Aquatic > Thermal springs > Hot (42-90C) > Sediment | place... | reverse complement strand
CCTATGCTCAGCCACCCGCTCTGGATCCAGGTGTAATAGCGCTCCACATGAGCGGTTTCCATCTCGCCAAGACCGGCCAGCGTCTTCACCACCCACAAAAACGAGAGCAACGCCGAGCCGCAAGCCACGGCGCTCACCACCGGTTTGGACAGCCGGCGCCCCAGGAACCCGTTCACCAGGAAGCCCGCTAGCGGAAGTGCAGGAATGAGCCAGAGATGGTGCATGGATCCTCAGTGTTTCAGGGAATCAATCTCGTCGATCTCCAGCGTCCGCCGGTTCTTGAACACCGTAAGGATGATGGCCAGGCCCACCGCCGCTTCCGCCGCGGCCACCACCATGACAAAAAAGCTGAAGATGTGCCCATCCACCTGCTTCAGCTTGTAGGAAAACGATACGAAGCTGAGGTTCACCGCGTTCAACATCAATTCGATGGACATGAACACGGTGATGATGTTCTTGCGGAACAAGAACCCGGCCACACCAAGTGAAAACAGGATGGCGCTGAGAACCAGATACCAGGAAACCGGCACGGCGGACATCAGTCCATCTCCTTTCGGGCCAGAACGACGGCGCCCAGGATGGCGATCAAAATCAGCACGGAAGCGGCTTCGAACGGCAGGAGGTATTCGGTGAACAATTTCCTTCCCACTTCCGCCGGTCCCCCGCCGGTGAAACCGCCGAACTTCACATCGAGGCGATCCGGATAGAAGCGCCGCACCAGGTAGCTCACCACGCCGAGGAACAGGATCAACAGCGGGACGCCTAGCCACCGCGCCATGCGGGACTTGTCAACTCCCCTCTCCACGCCGGCGTTCAGCAACATGATGACGAACAGAAACAGCACCATGATGGCGCCGGCATAGACGATCAACTGCACGGCGGCGATGAACTCGGCGCCCAAAAGCAGGTAAAGGACCGCGAGGGATCCCATGACGCCGATCAGCGACAGCGCGCTGGAAATGGGATGGCGCTGCACCACCAGGTTGATGGCGCAGCCGACCGCGATGACGGCGAAAATCAGAAACAGAATCAGGTCCATCGTTTACCCGGCCACCAGGGCCGTCAAAAAAGCGGTAACCAACAAGTTCGCCACCGCCACGGGGAAAAGCCGGCCCCAAGCGAACCGCATGAGCTGATCATAGCGGAAGCGGGGCAGCGTCCCGCGCACCCAAATCATAAGGAACAGCAAGCCGCCCGCTTTGACGGCGAACCAAAACAGCGGAATCAGCACAGGCTGCAAGGCCGGGATCAGAAAGACGGCTGCCAGCCCGAGAAAAACCACGCCGAAAACGGGCAGCGAATAGCGGTCCCAGCGGCGCCCGGAAGGGTGCGCGCCGTGGTAAAAGACTATGCCCGCCGCCGCCAGGAAAAGCGCGCTGGGGACGAAATTCGAGCCGTATTCCGCCGGGAAAAGCGGATGCCAGCCTCCCAGAAAAACAGTAGCCGCCACGCAGCACACCGTGATCATGTTGGCGTATTCGGCCATGAAAAAAGCGGCGAACTTCATGCTGCTGTACTCGGTGTGGTAGCCGGCTACGAGTTCATTCTCCGCTTCCGGGAGATCGAAGGGGATGCGGTTGCATTCGGCAAAACCCGCCACCAGGAACAAAACGAAGCCCAACAGTTGTGGGAAAGGCCCCTGGAAAATGGCCCAACGCGGCAGCCAGCCCCAGTAATAGCCCGCCTGAGCTTCGGCCAGCTCCCGCAGGCTGAGCGAATTCAACAGCAGCAGAGGCGCAGCCAGAGCCAGCGCCAAGGGCAGCTCGTAGCTGATCATTTGCGCCGCGCTGCGCAATCCCCCCAGCAGCGCGTATTTGTTGTTCGAAGCCCAGCCGGCGAGCGCGATCCCGTAGACGCCGAGCGAACTGGCCGCCAGAATGAACAGCAGTCCGATGTTCAGGTCCGTCAACTGCATGTATGTCTCGACGCCGAACACGGTGATCTTGGGCCCGAAGGGGATCACGGCGATGGCCACCAGCGCGGTGGCGACGGCCAGCACGGGGGCGAGCAGATAAACGGGCTTCGAAGCGTGGGGCGGGATGACGCCTTCCTTGGTCAGCAATTTGATGACATCCGCCAGAGGCTGCAACAAGCCGTGCGGACCCACGCGGTACGGCCCAGGCCGCAACTGGATGTGCGCCAGCACCTTGCGTTCCACCCATTGCAGGTAAGCCAGCGTAGTCATGAACGCCGCCATAACTACCGCGAATTTGGCCACGGTCAACAGGTAGAAGTTCATGCGTTTATGCCTTGAACAATTCTCCAGGATGTTCCCGCAGGGAAGTCAACAGGGCGGATTGCCTGCCCAGCGAACCGCTGGTGAACAGCGTGTTGCGCGCCGAACGCACCAACTCCGGCCGGCCATCCGCCGTAACAGCGTCCTCGGGCGGATCACGCCGATCCCATCCCACGCTATTGCGAATCTCGTTACGGACCTCGTCCACCTTTGCGGCTCCCAAATTCAGCCCCATCTGCCGGGCAAGGAGGCCGAAAATCTCCAGGTCGGTCTTGACGCCCATCACGCTGGCAGCGGGGCTGAGGGTTTGCACTTCGCCGGTTACGTTGGTGAAGTGGCCGCGCTTTTCGTACGCCGAGGCGGCGGGCAGAATGACGTCGGCTCGCTGCGCCGTTTCGGTGAGAAACAATTCTTGCACCACCACGAACGCGTGGGGCGAAGCCAGAGATTTGTCTTTCAACGGATTGGCCCCAATCACCCACAGCACATCCAGATCCGGGTCAGCCAGCATGTCCGGCAGAGCGAGCCCCGGCGATTCCACCGGCCGATAACCGGGGCCGAGGTGCGGAAACAGGCCCATGTCCGCGGCGCCGCGCGAATTGGCGTAATCCACCAGACAAACGTATTGCACCGGAATGCCGAGCGAATCTCCCCACTCGATGAGCCGCCGCACGCCTTCGCCTTTCACGCAGTCCCCGAACAGGATTACCAGCTCGGGTTCCCGGCTTAGTTCCTGCCGGAGTTCCTCCAGGGCGGCCATCTCTCGGCCCGGCGCCGTGATTACGGAACGGACCGCATATTGCCGCTCGCGCACCGGACCTTCCGTAATGGTGTACAGGCGCAGGCCGTGATGGCGCCAGTTGGCGCGGAGTTGAAACGCCAGCAGCGGGTGCTGTTGCGCCAGATCGGACCCGATGACCAGCGCCGCCGGGACCTCATACAAGCGTTGGACGGTGGCGAGGACGTTCCGCCGCCCACTCAGCGCCGCCATCAAGGCCGGGACATCCCCGGTGCGGTGATGGTCGATGTTGTTGGTCCCCAGGCCTTGCCGCACGAATTTTTGAAGGTAGAAATTCTCTTCGTTGGTAGTGAAATTCGAACCGATTACGCCGAAGCGTCCGCCGCGTTCCTTGACTTCTGCGAATTTCCCGGCAACGGCGGCGAGAGCCCGCGCCCAGGATACTTCCTCCAGTTTTCCGTCCACCCTCATGAGCGGGGACCGCAACCGCTCCGGGTGTTTGTAAAAGTCGAAGGCGTAGCGCCCTTTGACGCACAGAAACTCGCCGTTGACGCCGGAGCGGTCCCGGTTGTTGCCGCGGATGATTTCGCCGTTACGCACGCCCAGCGTGGTCTTGCAGCCGTTCGAGCAGAACGCGCACGCCGTGCCGGTGTGCTTCATTTCCCACGGGCGGGTGTGATAGCGGTACGTTCCGCTGGTCAGCGCTCCCACCGGGCAGATGTCGATGCAGGCGCCGCACTCGTCGCACTCCAGATGGTCTCCCCGGTTGGGCGCAATTTCGGAAACCACGCCCCGGTTCACCACGCCCAAGGCGGCGACGCCCAAACCTTCGTTACAAATGCGGACGCAGCGGTAGCACAGGATGCAACGTGGCGCGTCGAAATACACCACCGGAGACCACTGTTTTTCGGGGACATGATGCCGGATTTCCAGGAAGCGGCTCTCGCCCGGTCCGTAGCGGAAGGTTAGATCCTGCAATTCGCATTCGCCGCCCTTGTCGCATACCGGACAATCCAGCGGGTGGTTGGTGAGCAGCAGTTCGAGCATTGACTTGCGCGCTTGCTGGACCAGCTCGGAGTCCGTGTGCACCACCATGCCTTCCGCCGCCGGCAAGGTGCAGGCGGTGAGCAGCTTGGGCGCCTTCTCCACCTCCACCAGGCACATGCGGCAGGCTGCCTGGAGCGAAAGCCCTTCGTAATAGCAGAAAGCCGGAATCTCGATGCCTACGCTCTTGGCGGCGTTGATCACCAAGGTGCCGGCGGGCACCCGCACCTGCTTGCCATCGATGGTGAGCGTCACCAGGTCAGCCATCGCTCATGCCCCCAAGCTCACCAGCTCCGCAACCGGTGAAGAATGCTTTTTAAGGTACTGCTCGAACTCATCGCGGAATTTCGTCACAAAGGAAATGGCCGGCATCGCCGCCGCATCGCCCAAGGGGCAGAAGGTGCGCCCCAACATGTTGCGCGCCACGTCGCCCACCAGATCCACGTCCGCGGGCACGCCGCCGCCTTGAAGGATGCGAGTCATCAAGTTCTTGAGCCAGGTGGTTCCCTCCCGGCACGGAATGCACCAGCCGCAGCTCTCGTGCTGGTAGAACCGCATAATGCGCCAAAGGGCGGTCACCATGCAGGTATCCTCGTCCATGACGATGACGCCGCCGGAGCCGAGCATGCTGCCGATTTTGGCCACCGAATCGAAATCCATGGCTACGTCGCATTCTTCGGCGCGCAGCACGGGACAGGAGGAGCCCCCGGGAATCACCGCCTTCAGCTTCTTTCCGTTGGGAATTCCGCCGCCCACTTCATGGATCATGCGAAGCAGGTTGAAGCCCATCGGCAGCTCATAGACGCCCGGCTTGTTGACGTGCCCGGAAAGGCAGAACAGCCGCGTGCCGCCGTTTTTCGGAGTGCCCAGCGCGGCGAAAGCGGCGCCGCCGTCCCGCAGGATGGCGGGGATGGCGCAGAAGGTCTCGACGTTATTCAGCACCGTCGGGCACTGGTACAACCCCGCCACAGCCGGGAAAGGAGGGCGGATGCGCGGCACGCCGCGCTTGCCTTCGAGCGATTCCAGCAGCGCAGACTCCTCACCGCACTCATACGACCCCGCGCCGGTGTGCGTGTACAAATCGAAATCGAAGCCCGTCCCCTGGATGTTCTTGCCCAGCCAGCCATGCTGGTACGCTTCGGCAATGGCGCCGTCCAGGATGTCGATCAAGTAACGGTATTCACCGCGGACGTAAATGTAGCCGGCGTGGGCGTTCACAGCCAGTCCCGCGATTAGAACGCCCTCGATCAACTGGTGCGGATCGTTCTCCATCAGCAGGCGGTCTTTGCAAGTGCCCGGCTCGCCCTCGTCCGCGTTCACCACGACGTATTTGGGTTTGGGCGACTGCCGCGGCACGAAAGCCCATTTCATCCCGGTGGGGAATCCCGCGCCGCCCCGCCCGCGCAGGTTGGAAATCTTGACCTCGTCGATAATCTGTTCCGGCGTCATCGACGCGGCTTTGAGAAACCCCTTGTAGCCATCGGTCGCCAGATACGTGTCGATAGAGGTTGAGTTCGGCAGACCGAATCGCCGGGTCAGCACTTTCACTTCAAGCGGGCTGGGTTCGTTGTAAAGCATTTTCTTACTGCACCGCCGACTTTTTCAGACTTTCTAAAAGCTGGTCGAACTTCTCCAGGGTCAAGCCGTGATGATAATCGTAATTCACCTGAACGGCGGGCGCCCACGAGCAAGCGCCGATGCATTCGACCTCTTCGAGGGAAATCAAACCGTCGGGAGTCACTTCTTTGTTGCCGATGCCGAGTTTTTGTGTGGCGTGCTCCCACAGTTTGTCGGCGCCGCGCAGCAGGCAGCTGATATTGGTGCAAATCTGCACGTGATACTTGCCGGCGGGCTTGCGGCGCAGCATGGAGTAGTAACTCACCACTTCGTCCACTTGCAAGGGCGTCACCCCGCAGCGCCGCGCCACTTCCTCGACCAGCTCGCGCGTCACATAGCCCAATTCGTCCTGCGCATACAGCAGCATGGGGATGACAGCCGAGCGCGTCCGCCCCGGCGGGTAGCTTTTCAGGAGCTTTTCAAACCTGGCTTCCAATTCCGGCGAAAAAGTCATCTAGCGATCCACGTCCCCCAGCACGAAATCAAGACTTCCCATGCACGCAATCGAATCGGCGATCAACCGCCCCTCGAACATCGGCGCCAGCGCTTGGAGCGTGCCGAAGCTGGGCGTACGCATGAACACGCGGTAAGGCTTGGCCGAACCGTCGCTCACGACATAGTAGCCCAGTTCGCCGCGCGGCGACTCAATCACCTGATAGGCTTCGCCGGCGGGCACGCGGTAGCCCTCGTACACCAGCTTGAAGTGGTAAATGAGCGCCTCCATCTGGGTCTTCATCTTCTCCCGGTCGGGCAAGACCACATGCGGGGCGTCGGCGGCGTAAGGTCCTTCCGGCATGCCGTCCAGAGCCTGGTTGACGATGCGGGCGCTCTGCCGCATTTCCTCCACGCGGACTTGATACCGGGCGTATACGTCGCCCGCCGTGCGGGTGGGGATGTCGAAGTCGAACTTCTCGTAGGACGAGTACGGCTCGGACTTGCGGATGTCCCAAGCTAAGCCCGCGGCGCGAATCAGCGGCCCCGTGACGCCGTAATCCAGCAGGTCCTCCAGGCTCAGATAGCCCACTCCTTGAGTGCGATTGAGGAAAATCGGATTTTTCGACAGCAGGGCCTCGTACTCGTCCACTTTTTGCGGAAACTCGCGGATGTAGTCCCGCACCGCCTTATCCCAGCCGCGCGGCGGCTCCAGCGCCAGCCCCCCGGGGCGGATGTAGCTGGTCATCATCCGCTGCCCGGAGAACATCTCGAAGATCTTCAGCAGGTTCTCGCGCTCGCGGAAACAATAGAAGAACACCGTCATGGCGCCCAAGTCCATGGCGCTGGTCCCGAGCCACACGAGGTGGCTGTTGATGCGCGTCAGTTCCGCCAGCAGTACGCGCATCCACTGCGCCTTGGGAGGAATTTCCAATTGCAGGAGTTTCTCCACCGCCAGCGCGTAGCACAGGTTATTGCTCAAGTTGGCCAGGTAGTCCACGCGGTCCGTCAAGGTCACCGCCTGGTGCCAGGTAAGCGCCTCGCATTGCTTTTCAATGCCGGTGTGCAAGTAGCCGATGTCCGGGATGGCGCGCGTAATGGTCTCGCCTTCCAGTTCGATGAGCACGCGGAGCACGCCATGCGTGGAGGGATGCTGCGGACCCATGTTCAGCAGCATGCGGCGAACGCCGGTTTCGGTCTCGCCTTGCGGCTCCGGCGAAAGTCCCAAGGTGGCTTCGGGGTCGCTCATCTCATTCGTCCTTGTAACTGTACTTGAAACCGTGGACCGGGTAATCTTTGCGGAGCGGATGCCCTTCCCAGTTCTCGGGCATCAAAATGCGCCGGAGGCTGGGATGATTGCGGAAAACCACGCCGAACAGATCAAAGACTTCCCGCTCGTACCAATTGGCGGACCGCCACACGCCGGTCACCGAGTCCAACTCGAACGGCTCGCCCACACGGCACTTCAGGCGTACTCGGATGTTGGCCTCCAGCGAGTGCAGCAGATAGACCACTTCGAAGCGCGGCGCCGCCGGGTGCCGGTCCACCGCCGTGATGCCGCTCAGCCGGATGAAGCCTTGCTCTTTCAAAAAGCGGCACACGGGCAGGATTTGATCCTTGGCGATCCACAGCGTGGGCTCCCCCAGGGCGTCCGAGGCGCTCTCCACCGCGCCCGGAAACTGCTCTTCCAGGGCGCTCAGCGCGGGTATGGCTTTCAGGCGTTCAGGCAGCATGGCGATGCTCGCCGGACTGGGAGGCTTCCGGCCGGTATTCAGCCCAATCCAGGGCTCCCTTTTTCCAGATGTAGAAAAAGCCGGCCAGAATCAAAACCAGGAAGATAAACATCTCCAGGAAGGCGAACATCTTCAACTCCCGGTAGACCACCGCCCACGGGTACAGGAACACCGCTTCGATGTCAAACAAAATAAAGATCATCGCGATCAGGTAGAACTTCACGCTGAACCGTTGGCGGGCATCGCCCACCGGGATCATGCCGCTTTCATAGGGCATGTCTTTCACCGGGTTCTTCACCCGGCGTCCTAGCAGCCAGGACAGCGCCACCATCGAGGCTGCGATCGCAACAGCCACGCACGCCTGGAGCAGGACCGGAAAGTAGAGTTCCTTGTAGCTGGTAGGCATGGGTATGAGTCGATTGTAAAGCAGCGCCCTCTCTTTTGACTATAATGACCGGTAAAAGAACGTGTCAAACCAGATGGAAATCGTCCTGAACGGCGAGCGCCGTGAAGTGCCCGAGGGCTGCACGGTTCTGGAGCTTCTACGGCTGCTGCAACTGGACTCTTCCCGGGTGGCGGTGGAGGTGGACCGGGAGATCGTCCGGGCGCCCCAATGGGCCGAAACCAGGCTCAAGCCGGATTCGAAAGTCGAGATTGTTCATTTTGTCGGCGGCGGATAGCGAAACATCGCTCTGTCCGGCAGGATGCGGCGTGAACTCAACAGGTTAGAAAGGAAAGGCGCGTTTGCCCCGAGTTTTCCACACGGTTTTAAGGTTTTTCCCGGTTGACAGCCCCTGTCAATGCGTTACAATCCTGAGAAGCGGCAGATAGCGGAAACGTCATTGGTGTCCCATGTTCAAAACAAAACGTGCACGCCCTGAAATGGCGCCGTCGGCGCCCTCTTTTTCCTCTAGCGAAGTGGCCCGTTTGTCGGGCGTGAGCCTCCGGCAGCTCCAATGGTGGGATGAACGCAAGGTGGTGTCCCCGCGCCACGAGGGACACAAGCGCGTCTACAGCCAGGACGAAGCGGTGGAGGTTTCCGTGATCGCCGAACTGCGCCGGAAGGGGTTTTCCCTACAGAAGATACGCCGCGTGCTCCGCTATTTGCAGCGGGAGATGGGCCGCCGGCTGGCCGAAGTTGCTGACGCCGGCAGCGATCTGCATCTGCTGACCGACGGGCGCAGCATCTACCTAGAGGACTCCAGCGACCGCATCATCGACCTGCTCAAGCACTCCCGCCAGCCGATGTTTCTGGTTTGCGTGACCGACCAGTTGCGCCGCATCACCGGCGCCACCCCCCTGCCCCGCAAGCCGGTCCGCTCGGAAATCGGGGCCGCCCGCCGCAACGCCCGGGCAATCTGACCCGCCCGGCGGTGTATGCTGATTCTGATGCACCGCCTGACCGTGTTCCTTCTCCTCACGGGCGCGCTTGCGGCCGCTCAAGGCATTCCTCGCCCCGAATATCCCCAGCCGCAATTCGAACGTGAGCTCTGGCAGAATCTGAACGGCCCCTGGGAATTCGAGTTCGACGACAAGGACGAAGGACTCGCCGCCAACTGGGGCTCCGGAACCAAAAAGTTCTCTCGAACCATCGTGGTTCCTTACGCCTTTGAGACCAAGTTGAGCGGCATCGGCGACACTTCGTTTCACCCGGTGGTCTGGTACCGGCGCAGCTTCTCCATCCCCGACGCCTGGCGCGGCAAGCGCGTGCTGCTTCATTTCGGCGCGGTGGACTACGAAGCGCGCGTGTGGGTCAACGGCCAGGGGGCGGGCGGGCACATCGGCGGCCACACCCCGTTCCGGCTGGACATCACCCCCTACGTTCGCCCGGGCGCCAACACCCTCGTGGTGCGCGCCTGGGACCCGCCCGAGGACCGCTCCATCCCCCGCGGAAAGCAGTACTGGGAGCCGAAATCCCGCGGCATCTTCTATACCCGCACCAGCGGCATCTGGCAGCCCGTCTGGCTCGAAGCCGCCGGCGATAGCTACCTGGAGAAGGTCCGCGTGGATGCCGGCATGGACGGAACCGCAACCTTCGACGCGCGCATCGCCCGGCCCAAAAGCGGCTCCGAACTACACATTACGGTAAGCGATAGGGGCAAGCCGGTGGCTTCCGCCATGGTCAAGATCACCGGCATCCGCGCCGTGGCCGCCGTTCACGTCCAGAACCCGCGGCTATGGAGCGTCGCCACGCCGAACCTCTATGACGTGACCTATGAAATCCGGGACGGCGCCGTGCTGGACCGCGTGAAGTCCTATTTCGGCTTCCGCACCATCGGACTGGAAAAGGGGCGGGTCACCATTAACCACCGCCCCGTCTATCTAAAATGGCTGCTCGACCAAGGCTACTGGCCCGAAAGCAACATCACGCCGCCCACCGACGAAGCCATCCAGTTCGACATCGCCAAATCTAAGGAGATGGGCTTCAACGGCTGCCGCAAGCACCAGAAGCTGGAGGATCCCCGGTTCCTCTATTGGGCCGACAAGATGGGCTTTTTGGTCTCCAGCGAGATGGCCAACGCGTACCTGTTCGACGAGACTTACGTCGAGCGGTTTACCGCCGAATGGATTCAGGCGGTGGAACGGGATTACAACCACCCCTCCATCATCATGTGGATTCCCATCAACGAAAGCTGGGGCGTGCCGAACCTGCGGGATCCTCGCCAGCAGAACCATCTCCGTTCCCTGTACACGCTCACCAAGTCGCTCGACTCGCAGCGCTTTGTGATCGACAACGACGGCTGGGAGCACACCGAGATGACCGACCTGTTCGGCATCCACGATTACTCCCGCACCGGCTCGTTGCTGCTCAAGCGCTACGGCGATCCCGCGATCTTCAAGCCCGGCTCGGCGTTCCCGCGCAACGCCCGCGAAGCCACCGTTCCCGGAGTGGCTTACAACGGCAGCCCGGTCTTCCTGTCCGAATTTGGAGGCATCGCTTACATCCCGCCTGGTCACCAAGTCCCCAAGGAAGCTTGGGGCTATTCGGGAGTCGAGAAAACACAGGAGGACGCCTTAAAACGCATGCGAGGGCTCTGGGAGGCCATTGCGGAGATCAAACCCATTATGGGCATCTGCTATACCCAAACCACGGATGTGGAACAAGAAATCAACGGCTTAATGACTTACGACCGTAAGCTGAAGTTCGATCCCAAGCTCTTGCGCGAGATGAACGACCTGTTGCAGTAGGATCAAGGAAGGAGAGTGATGAACATGCTTTCTCGCCGGTTATTCCTTAGCGGCGGCGGAACCTTGGCCGCGGCTCTGCCCGGTTGGGCGCGCGGCGGCGTCAAGATCGGCGTCACCGATTGGAACCTGCGCCAGTCGGCCAAAATCGAGGCCGTGGCGCTCGCCAAGAGCCTCGGCTTCGAAGGGGTCGAGGTGAGCCTAGGCCGCCAGCCGAAGGATGGCAAGCTCCCACTGGACAATGACGAGATTCAAGCCAAATACCTGGCCGAGGCCAAGAAGCACCGCATCGCCCTGGCGGGCACTTGCCTCGATATCCTGCACGTAAATTACCTCAAAAACGACAAACTGGGCCAGAAATGGCTGGGCGACGGCATCCGCATCACCAAGAAACTCAACGCGCGGGTCATGCTCATGCCCTTTTTCGGCAAGGGCGCCCTCACCAACCGCCAGGAAATGGATTACGTCGGAGATATCCTCAAAGATTACGGCAAAGAGGCGGAAAAGGCGGGCGTCATTCTGGGTCTGGAAGATACGATCTCCGCCGAGGACAACGTGCGCATCATGGAGCGCTCCGCCTCCAAAGCCGTAAAGGTGTATTACGACGTCGGCAACTCCACCAACAACGGCTTCGATATCTACAAAGAAATGCGGTGGCTGGGCGCCAAACGCATCTGCCAGATCCACCTCAAGGACAAAGGGTACCTGGGCGAGGGCAACATCGATTTCGTGAAGGTGATGAAGACCATTCGCGACATCGGCTACCAGGGGTTCGCCAACCTGGAGACCAGTTCCCCTTCAAAGTCCATCGAAGCCGACATGCGCAGAAACCTCGCGTTTATCCGCAAGGTGATGGCCCAGAAGGCTTGACCGGCCTTCTACCGGCGTAACAGGGAGGCGATCGCGGCCACCGCCCGCTCGCAGTCTTTCCGCGATACATCGCAGTGAGTGACCGCCCGCACGAGCCGCGCGTTGACGCCGTTCATCAGCACGCCCTCACTTCTCAAGGCTGCGCTGAATTCGGCGGACGAAAGCCCGGTCCCCGCGATGTCGAAGATGACGATATTCGTCTGAACCGTCTCCATATCCACCGCCACCCCTGGCATGTTCGCCAGCTCTTCGGCCAGGTAGCGGGCATTGGCGTGATCCTCGTGCAGCCGCTGCGGCATCTCCTCGAGTGCGATCAGCCCCGGCGCCGCCAGCACGCCCGCCTGGCGCATGCCGCCTCCCAGGCGCTTCCGGTATAGCCGCGCTTCGGCGATTCGGTCTCGAGTTCCCACGACGAGCGAACCCGCCGGCGCAGCCAGCCCCTTGGAGAGGCAAAACATCACCGAGTCCACCTTGGCGCAGATCTCCCTTGCCGGCTTGCCCAACGCCGCAGCCGCATTGAACACCCGCGCGCCGTCCATGTGGACCGGAAGCCCCAAAGCATGCGCGCCGTCGCAGATGGCGCCGATCGTCTCCAGGGGATACACCACGCCGCCCGCCATGTTGTGGGTGTTCTCGATCGAGATGCAGCCGGTGGGCGCCCAGTGCGGACCCAAAGGCCGCACTTCATTCCGGATGGATTCCCAATCCAGGATCCCGTGCCGCGCGGCAATGGGGCGCGCCAGACAGCCGGAAAACCACGCCAGCATGGAGAGTTCGTAATTCAGAATGTGGGACCGCGCTTCGCAAATCACCTCCTGCCCATGCCGGGTAAGCGTCTTGAGCGCCACCGTGTTGCCCATGGTTCCCGTGGGCACAAACAAAGCGGCTTCCTTGCCCAGCAGCTCGGCCGCCCGCTCCTCCAGGCGATTGACGGTCGG
>Ga0272446_1006102_pt1 | contig 12796 bp, 14 predicted proteins | sample YNPCB0061_FD_194587 | JGI IMG/M metagenome (GOLD analysis project Ga0272446, IMG submission 194587) | Hot spring microbial mat communities from Yellowstone National Park, WY, United States - YNP-CB-006-1 | ecosystem: Environmental > Aquatic > Thermal springs > Hot (42-90C) > Sediment | place... | reverse complement strand
CCCGGCAGTTCGAAGCCGCGGTCTTGGACCCCCACAATCCTTATGTGGTCAAGGCCCATCTGCCCTGCGCCGCCCAGGAGCTGCCGTTGAGCCAGGAACGCGAGGCCGTTTACGACCTGGAGGCCTGCCGGGACCTCATCGCCGAGCTGGAAAAAGAGCGGCAACTGCTCCGGGCTGCGGCCTCCGAGACCTGGTATGCCAGCTCCCGCTTTCCCCAAAAAGAGGTGAACATCCGGGGCGTGGGCCAGAGTTTCGCCATTTTTAAAACCGGCAGTAAACGGCCCATCGGCAGCATCGACGGCCACCGGGCCTTCACTGAATGCCATCCAGGGGCCATTTATCTCCATAAGGCTACTTCGTATTTAGTGGAAAAGCTGGACCTGGAGCGCCGCAATATCTTGGTGCAGGCGGTGGAACCCAAATATTTCACCCGCATCCAGAGTGAGAAAGAGACGGAAATCCTGGAAGAATTCAGTAGCCGGGCCCTACCCCACGGTACTGTCCATCTGGGCCGTCTGAAGGTCACGCAACGGATCGTTGCCTATGAAAAAAGGCGGCTGGTAGGCCAGGAACTCCTGGGCGTGATTCCCTTGGACCTGCCGCCCCAGATCTTTGAGACAGTGGGCATGTGGCTGCAGATCCCCGATAAGATCAAACAGGCGGTAAGCCGGGAGGGCCGCCATTTCATGGGCGGCATCCATGCCCTGGAGCATGCCCTCATCAGTATGTTCCCGTTGTATGCCCTGGCCGACCGTTATGACATCGGTGGCATTTCCCACCCCGTGCACCCCCAGCTGCAGCAGGCGGCCGTCTTTATCTACGACGGCTATCCCGGCGGCGTCGGGCTGGCGGCCAAGGCCTATGAGATGACCGAACCACTCCTGGCCAAGACCCGGGACCTCATCGCCGCCTGCACCTGCGAGGACGGCTGCCCCTCCTGCATCCATTCCCCCAAATGCGGCGCCGGCAATAAACCCCTGGACAAGGCCGCCGCCGTCCAGATCGCCACCGGCCTGCTGACCCAGGAGACGGCGGTCTCTCAGCCCTTGCCCGCCGGCCAGCTCCAGGTGGCCGAGGCTAAACCGGTGCCGGGGGAGCCCGCCCTGGCGGTGCCCGGCTTGGAGCCCCATCAGGTCGCGGTCTTGGATATCGAAACCCAGCTGTCGGCCGAAGAGGTGGGAGGCTGGCACCGCTGCCACCTCATGAAGCTGGCCGTCGCCGTTGTGGCCGATCTGTCCCGCCAACAGTATGAGGTCTACTTTGAGGACCAGGCCGCGGCTCTCTGCCAACGGCTGCACGAAGTCGATCTAATTGTGGGCTTCAACCTGAAGAAGTTCGACTATCGGGTCCTGCAGCCGTATACGGACCTCCCCCTGAAACATCTGCCGACCCTGGATATCCTGGAGGAAATCCAGCACTCTCTGGGGCACAAACTCTCCCTCGAACACCTGGCGGAAAAGACCCTGAAGGAAGGCAAGAGCGGCGATGGCCTCATGGCCCTGCGCCTTTTCAAGAAAGGCCGCTTGGCGGAATTAGTCGATTATTGCCGCAAAGACGTGGAATTGACGGCCCGGCTGTTTGCCCATGGTTTCCGGGAAGGCTACCTCCTGTATACCCATCGGCAGGGCGCCCTGGTGCGGGTGCCGGTCGATTGGAGCCTGGCACGCCTCTTGCCCTCGCCCCATTAAATGACTACTTTTGTTTTGCTATTTGCCGGCAATTCATCTAAGATGGTAGCCAATAACAATTGAGGAGGAAGTGCATGTATAAGCAGAGACTAGGCATTTTTGTATTGTTGGTGGGATTATTGACCCTGGCGGCTCTGCCGGCTCAGGCCGGGGTGGTGGCCGCGGGGGATAAGCTGGGAGATCTGGAATTTCCGGCCCCGCTGTCGGCCGATGATGCCAAGGCGTTGGGTGTGGCGGCGGATAAACCTTTTAAACTCAGCCAATTAGGGACGCCCTATGTTCTGGTGGAACTCTTTGCCACCAGCTGCCCCCATTGCGTCCATCACGCCCCCATCATGAATCAACTTTATGGCCTTATAAAAAAGGACGCCAACCTGGCGGGTAAAGTCAAGGTCCTCGGTCTGGCGGCCGGCGACAGCCCGACCAACGCCGCCTCCTGGAAGAAACAATTCAAGGTGCCCTTTGCTTTGGTGCCCGATCCCGAATTCAAGGCGTATAAAGCCATCAACCCCATGGGCACGCCGACCACCGTGCTGCTGAATAAAAACGGCAATGTCCTGTTGGCCAAGGCCGGGGCCTTTACCAGTCCCGAAGCGTTTTTAAAGGAAATTTCTGCCCTGATGAAATAAGCAACCGGCGCGGGCGGCTCACTACCGCCCCCAGGAAATCTGGGCGGACACGCGGGTCCGCCTTGGCCGGCTGCTCACACACTCTTGGCTGGGCACAGAACCCCGCCGCGCTGACAGGAGACCCTAGTTAGAAAATAAAGTTCCGAGTTCCGAGAAGGTTTCCGGTTTCTGGAAAAAAACTTTTTTATTCAGTGGGGCGGGCCTCCGTGCCCACCCAAGCTAGACTGAGGCAGTAACCATTATTTTCATGGTTCGCGGGTGACTTTTATAAGCAATGCCAATTACCAAAAAACCTAAAACCTTTTTTTCGACCGAATGAGGATTGCTCAGGTTTACCATGGAATTCAACTCCATTCTCGTCGCCACTGACTTCTCCGATTGTGCCGGCGTGGCCTTCAGCGCCGCGCTGACCTTGGCCCAACGGTTTGAGGCCCGTCTTATTGTCCTGCACGTCATCGATCAGCATTTTGTGGAAAAACTCAGCAGCCATGTCGGCAAGAACCGAGAAGAGATTATCAAGGAGCTGCGCCGCAGGGCTGAAAAGGACATGGGCCTGTTTCTGCAGCAATGGAATCCAAGTAGCACGGAGGTGGATACCCTTATTGCCGTGGGCACCCCTTTCCAGGAGATCGCCATTTTGGCCCGGGATCTGGTGGTGGATCTGGTGGTAGTGGGGGGCTATGGTCGCAAAGGCCGTGGCAAGATCGAAGAGATGTTCTTCGGCTCGACCGCCGAAAAAGTGGTCCGCCTGCTGCCCTGTCCGGTCCTGTGTATTCCCAAGTGATCGAGCCGGGCCGTGGTGATGTTACAGGGCAAAATCCACCTGAATCTTAAAAATCCGGTTGGCCGGAAAACTATGGATCGGCGCCACGCCGCTTTTGATCTGCATTTCCTCTAAAATAGCCGCAATCCGTTCAGTATTTTCTGCGATGAGGGTGAACCAGACGTTCAGCCGATGCCGCCGCAGGTAGTTATGAGTGACGCCGGGGTACTGGTTCACCACGGCAATGAACCGGTTGATCTGTTCCTCCGGCACCTCGGCGGCGCAGAGAGTACTGGTATATCCCAACCGACGGGAATTAAAATTGGCGCCGATGCGGCGGATGACGCCGTCTTGCACCAGGCGCTGGACCCGGGCCACGACCTCTTCCTCTGCTAAGCCGACCTGGTCTCCCACCACGGCATACGGGCGGGGGGTGATGGGGAAAGAGGATTGGATCAGGTTGAGGATGGCCTTATCCAGTTCATCGAGCTGGGCATGGGGTTGCGTGGTCATGCCGTCGCCCTCGGCTCATAGGAACAGATGGGTTCATCCCCCAGGACGTCGCCGGTCAGGGCATAAGCCCGGGCCCGACAGCCGCCGCACACCCGGCGATATTCACACCGGCGGCATTTGCCGTGATATTCCTCCAGGTTCCGGAGTTGGCGGAAAAGCACCGACTCGGCCCAGATGCGGGAGAACGGCGCCTGCCGGATGTCCCCTGCCGGCAGTTCCAGATAGCCGCACGGCTGCACCACACCATTATAGGCCACAAAGGCAAACCCCTGCCCCCCCAGACAACCCTTGGTCATGGCCTCCATGCCGTGGGTCGCCGGGGTGATCTTTTCCCCGGCCGCGGCCGCCTCCTGGCGCCAGAGACGATAATATTGCGGCGCACAGGTGGGTTTGATATGAATCTTGCCCTCGCGCTGACGGGCCAGCAGCCAACGCAGGGTTGCGTCATATTCTTCGGCGGTTAAAAGCTGGTCCTTGATGTCTTCCCCCCGGCCGGTGGGGACCAGGACAAAGACATGGTGGGCCGCAGCCCCCAACCTTTCGGCCAACGCTGAGATGGCCGGCAACTCCTCCCGGTTGTCAGCAATGACGGTGGTATTAATCTGAAAGGGCAGCCCCGCTTCTTTGAGGATCTGAATACCCTGCAGCGCCCCGGCAAAAGCCCCTGACACCTGGCGCAGCCGGTCGTGGCTGGCCGCGGTGGCGCCGTCAAGGGAGATACTCAAGCGCTGGATGCCGACTTCTTTGAGGCGCCGGGCAATCTCCGGGGTCAGCAGGGTGCCGTTTACCGCCATGACCATGCGGTGCCCCAGACTGGTGCCATAGGCGGCCAGCTCAAAAATATCCTCGCGCAACAAGGGTTCGCCGCCGGTCAGAATGACGACCACCTGCCCCAAGGCAGCGATATCCGCCAGCAGGGCCTTGCCCTCAGCCGTGGTCAATTCACCGGGGTATGGCCCTTTGCCGGCCGCGGCCCGGCAGTGGGCGCAGGCCAGATTGCAGCGCCGGGTGGTCTCCCAGGCCAGGAGGCGGAGGGGAGGAAGTTTGTCATGGTGATTTGCCAAAATAACTGTCCTCTTATTCTATAAACGGTAAATCAGGGCGTCCTCTATAAAGACGTTATTGATGAAGTTATTTTGAAACCTGATCTTGGCCAACTTGGGGCCAGTCCTTACACCGTGTTTCAACAACTTGATGAGAGGATCATTGGGGCTCATAAGTGTCAATTTGTTTAATGGTGTATGATAAAATATATTATTTTTATTGATAATATTACCGATAATTTTATATGCCTCGAAAATTCCTTTCTCATCAACAATAGGCGTAGCAATAATAAATCGCCACTCTTCCGCCTCTTCAAAATAATACCATAAGGCAGAGTCTACCTTGATATTATTATTGTCTAACTCATTTATCAAATTAATAGCTTCTTCAATATACTCATTTACCAAAATTTCTTTAACCATGTAAATATCCCAAATTTTTCATCGCTTATGGCATTTAATAAAATTTCAGCATCATATTTTTCTATTGTCTTATCGTATCTACTTTTTTCCGACCAGTCTTTGACAATATTCCAGGCACTAAAGAAATCGTTATCTTCGCGCATTCTGTCCAATAATTTTTGATTGAGACCGGCAACATCAATTAACTTTTTCAAGTTATGGACATGACTTTGATTAACCCGGTCCTTGTCGGGAAAGTCATATTGTGCGGTCAATTTGGCAATGCAGGCCTTTAAAGCGCATTCGATGGCATAGCCCGCGAGGTAATAGGCGCCGGCGCTACAATTATTCTGTAAGAGGGTTTGAGCCTCTTTGAGGCGGAGCAGGGCCAATTCCTGAAAATCAAACCGGTTCATGTGGAGCGGTTTTTAAAGGTTTCCTTTGGCCAGCAGCACCGCGGCTTCCTTGGCGAAATAGGTCAGGATCATATCGGCCCCGGCCCGTTTGATGCTCAGGAGGGCTTCCAGCATGACGGTGGCCTCGTCCAGCCAGCCGTTGGCCGCAGCGGCCTTGATCATGCTGTATTCGCCGCTTACCTGGTAGGCGGCCAGGGGCAGGTCGATTTCGCCCCGTAGTTGGCTGATAATGTCCAGATACGGCAGGGCCGGCTTCACCATAATGATATCGGCCCCCTCCTCCACGTCCAAAGTGGCCTCCCGGAAGGCCTCCCGGGCGTTGGCCGGGTCCATCTGGTAGGCCCGGCGGTCGCCGAATTGGGGGGCGGACTCCGCCGCCTCCCGGAAAGGGCCATAAAATCCCGAGGCGTATTTCACCGCATAGGACATGATGGCCGTCATGGTGAAGCCCTGCTCATCCAGGGCTTCCCGGATGGCCAGGACCCGGCCGTCCATCATATCGGAAGGGGCGACGATATCCGCCCCGGCCTCGGCGTGGGACAGGGCGACGCCGGCCAGCAGTTCCAGGGTGGCATCGTTGTCCACTTCGCCGTTATGGACGACGCCGCAATGGCCGTGGCTGGTATAGGCGCACAGACAGACGTCGGTGCTCACCAGGATCTCGGGCACCTCTTTTTTCAGGCGTTTGACGGCCTGCTGCACCACGCCGCTGCGCTTGGCTGCTTCGCTCCCCAACTCATCCTTGCTTGCCGGCAGGCCGAACAGCAGGACCGCGGGCACGCCCAGGTCGGCCACGGCTTTTACCTCTTCGACCAGCAGATCGGCGGACCAGCGGTATTGGCCAGGCATGGCGGCGATGGGTTCCTTGACCTTGCTGCCGGGCACCACAAAGAAGGGATGAATGAAATCTTCAGGCCGTACATGGGTTTCCCGGACCAGGCGGCGGATGGCCGCTGAGCGGCGCAGACGCCGGGGGCGATAGGCGAGATCCATGATCTTCTCCATAAAAAGATATTGCGGTCTGTTGATTAAAGTAAACCATGGCGCCGGGGATGTCAAACCTTCCCTGGAGCAAATGCTTGGCCCGCAGCAATTTCCCGAAAAACGCCGGGCTTGACCCCTGGACGGAAGATGGTTACACTAATACATAATTTTCATTATTTGCTCACATCATATGGATCTGGAAAAAGCCCGCCAACTTTTGGGACTGGATATGACGGCCACCCGCCGGGAGATTCGAGCAGCCTATCGTCGGGCGGCCCAGCGTTGGCATCCCGATGCCGCGCCGCCGGAGCAGCAGGCGGCCTGCCACCAGCGGATGCTGGAGATTAATGAAGCCTACCACCGCATCCTGGCCTTTTTGGAGACCTACCGCTATCGTCTCGAAGAGTTGCCCGAGACCAAAGATGATTATGACTCCTGGTGGCACAGCCATTTCGGCCAAAGCATGGGTTGGCCCAACCAACCCGGCCGCCGGCGTCCAAAGAAATCCTAACTTATCCGTGCTCCATCGAACGCCTCCCGCCGCTTGGCGCCACCGGCCACCAACAGCCTGCCGCTTTAGGCCATGGGGCCGCGGCCTTTGGGTCTGGCTCAGCTTTTTCCTTGCCTTGGTGCTCACCACTCTGCCGGCCGCGGCGGCCATGCCCCGTCCGGAGACGCTGCAGTATGTGGTTGACGCCCCCATGTTCAAAAACGCCGGTCGGGCTATCGTATCGCTGCGGCAGGTCGGACCAGATCTCTACGAAGGTGAAATCAAAGGGGAGACCAGCGGCGCCGTTGCCCTATTCTCCGGCCATCGCCGGGACCATTACCGCACCACCATGCGCTACCACCAGGGTAAATTGCAACCGGTGCTCTATATTGAGGAGTCTTGGATAGGGAAAAAACACCGCTACAAAGAGTACCGTTTTGATTATGCCCAACAGCGTCTGGAGATGTGGCGGCTGGAAAAGAACGGCCACCTGGCCCGGCACTGGGAGCATGAACTCACCGAACCACTCTATGACCCCATCAGCGCCTTTTACAATTTCCGCTGCGGCGGTTTTGGCGAACTGAAGGGCGGCGAGACCCTGAGCGTCGCCGGTATTCCCTATCCGCAGCCGGAGACTATAACCGTTCATCTGGGTTTGCAGGAGCCGGGGGACCGCCGGGCCACGGTGACGATTCGCCAACGGGCCTTTGAGAATGAGACCGGCCTGGTCCACCTCCGCTTTGACGACGACTGGGTGCCTTTGTCAGCCTGGACCAGGGTTCTGGTCTTCGGCAAACTCTCCGGCCGTTTGGTGGACCGGTATTAAGGGGAGGAAATGCCAGCAGGAGGAAGTCGCCCGCCGCGCCTGGTTTGGTCAATCCCAGAGAACCGCCGATGACAGCCCCGATCCGCATCTTAGGACTTGATCTGGGAGAAAAGCGCATCGGCGTGGCCCTGAGCGATGCCCTGGGTCTGACAGCCCAGGGACTGACGGTGCTGCACCGCCGGGGGCCGGCGCTGGACCTGGCCGAGGTCGTTGCCTTGGCCAAAAAACATCAGGTGCAGGAAATTGTCATCGGCCTGCCCCGGCACCTGGACGGCCGTCTGGGAGACATGGCCCAGGAGGTCCAGTGGTGGCTGGAGGAACTGCAGGCCCAATTGGCAGTGCCGGTCCATACCTGGGATGAGCGCCTCACGACCATGCAGGCGGAACGGGTTCTGCTGGCCGCGGACGTCAGCCGCCGGAAACGCCGCCAGGTCATCGACAAGATGGCCGCCGGCCTCATCCTGCAGGCCTTCCTGGACAGCCGCCGGCAGGGTCAGGGCAGCAGGGACGACGCCGATTAAAAGGGGGGCTGGCACACCAGCCGCCCCCTGCTTTTCTCTCCCTGCCCCTCCCTCCATCAATGCGGTACGCCCCAGAGGGCGAATTCCAGGAGTTGCTCTGAGACCAGCCAGGGAAATGTGCTCTCCAGGCCATGAAGACGTTTACGCACATACGCAACTCTGGCCTGAAGGTTGGGGTCATCCTGCCGGGTGCGGAGTTGCTCCTCTGTCGCCCGCAGGACCTGCCGCAATTCCTCATACTCCCGTTCCACGGCCTGGGCATAGTGACGGAAGTCCTTGTATTCCTGGGGTAAGTCATCAAAAAACCAGGTCAGGGTCAGCTCTTTTTCTTGATCCTCTGGGATATCATTGATGCCTTTTTTCATGGCTCCTTCCTTGACGGGCATCCGTTTTCCCCGGCCGGCTGGCCCATGGACCCTAAATTGTTACCGCCTTGTTGCCCTGGCCGTCTTGCCTCTTCTTTATTGCGATCCCAGGACCCGGAGGATGTCATGGTAGAAGACGATGAACATCAGGGTGAGCAGCGCTGTCAGGCCGATGGCCTGGGCGATCTCCCGGTGTTTCATGGAGACCGGTTTGCCCCGCACTGCCTCCACCAGGAAGAACAGCAGGTGGCCGCCGTCCAACATGGGGATGGGCAGGATATTCAGCAGGGCCAGATTGATGCTGAGCACCGCCATAAAATGGACGAGTTGGGAAACCCCCTGCTCCGCCTGTTTGCCGGCCACCTGGGCGATCATAATGGGCCCGCCCAAAGAATTCAAGGGCACCTTTTGGGTGATCAGCTTGCCGACGCTGACGACCGTCACTTCCAGGATGCGGTAGGAATAGGTGAGGCCGTGCCACCAGGCGCTGATGGGGTCGACGCGTTCGATCTCATAGCGCTCCGGCGCGGAGACGCCGATAAGCTTGGCATAGACCTTTTCTCCAAAGATAGTCGCGGTTTCCATGGTCCGGGGTTGCAATTGCACCTCAAGGTCCTGGCCGCCCCGGCGCAACCTGATAACCAACGGCCCGTCGCCGCTGCTGCGGATGAGGCGGGAGAGGTCTTCCCAACGCTCCACTTCTCGGCCATTGATACTCAAGACCAGATCGCCCTTTTGCAGTCCCACTTCTTCGGCCGGCGAACCCGGCTGAATGCCGCCGATTTCCGCCTTGAAATAGGGGATGCCGGTAAAGGTAAAGACCAGGGACAGGGCAACGACGGCAAACAGCAGATTGAACAACGGTCCAGCCGCCACAATGGCGCTGCGCTGGCCCAGGGAGCGGTGGCTGAAGGAGCGGGGGATTAATTCCGGCGGCACCTCCTCGCCCGGATTTTCGCCCAGCAATTTCACATAGCCGCCCAGAGGGATAATGGAAAGGCGATAATCGGTTTCGCCCACTTTTTTGCTGATTAATTTGGGCGGGAAGCCCAACGAGAAGGCTTCGACGCCGACGCCGTAGTATTTGGCGACCAAAAAATGCCCCAATTCATGGACGAAGATGAGGACGCCGATGACCACTAAGGTGGCCAAAATAGTTTCCATGGGATAAGTTACTCCAATAGATGCGAAATGATGGTTTGTGCTGCTCGCCGGGCCTGCCGGTCCACAGCCAGGACCTGCTCCAACGAAGACAGTGGTTGGACGGTATGGGCCGCCATAGCCCGGGAAATAACCTCAGGAATGGCCGGAAAAGGTATGGCCCCCCGGAGAAAGGCCGCCACCGCCACTTCATTGGCGGCATTCAAGACCGCCGGCATATCGCCTCCCGCGGCCAGGGCTTGAAAAGCCAGGCCCAGGCAGGGAAACCGCTCCAAATCCGGCGGTTCAAAGGTAAGTTTGCCCACCTCAAAGAGATTGAGCGCCGGCAGGTCCATGGGCAGCCGCTCGGGATAGGCCAGGGCATAGCTGATGGGCACCCGCATATCCGGGATGCCCAATTGGGCAATGACCGAACCGTCGATGTATTCTACCAACGAATGGACAATACTCTCGGGATGGACATGCACCTGAATCCGCTCCGGCGGCAGGTTGAATAGCACGCTGGCCTCGATCACTTCCAAACCTTTGTTCATGAGGGTGGCCGAGTCGATGGTGATCTTCGGCCCCATACTCCATTTGGGATGCTGCAAGGCTGCGGCGGCCGTCACCGTGGCCAACTCCTCCCGGCTGCGGCGCCAGAACGGCCCGCCGGAAGCAGTAATCCAGAGGCGACGGATATCCTTCGCCCGATTGCCCTGGATGGCCTGAAAGATGGCGCTGTGTTCGCTGTCGATGGGTATGATGGGGACCTGCCGCTGCCAGGCGGCCGTCATGACCAGAGAACCGGCCACCACCAAGGTTTCTTTGTTGGCCAGGGCGACGGCGATGCCCTGCTCGATGGCTGCCAGCGTCGGTTCCAGCCCCACAGCGCCCACCATGGCAGAAATGACCAGATCGGCGCCGGTGGCCGCGGCCACCTCTTTGGCCCCGGAGATGCCTGCCGCCATGGGCACGGAGTTGCCGCCGGGAAGCAGGCGCCGTAACTCCGTTTTGAGCTGCGGCTCTTCCACCGAGACCAGGGCCGGCCGGAATTCCTGGACCTGCTCCGCCAGCAAGGCCACATTGCGGCCGGCTGCCAGACCCACGACCTGAAAACGCTCCGGAAATTGCCGGACCACGTCCAGGACATTGCAGCCGATGGAACCCGTTGACCCCAGGATGGCCAAGCGTTTCACCCCGGCACCTCCGAGGGCCAGCCTGAGCGCTTCAGACCGGCATTCATCCCTTCACCCTGATAAGTCGTCACCATGGCAGATTAACTTCAGGCCAGAAAGCTTTTCCCGGTTACCAAGAAAATAATGTTTCGAGTTCCGAGTTCCGAGTTCCGAAAGAAAAAACCCATAGGGCGGGCCGTGCCCGCCGTTGGCTCTCTTTTAATGAAGCGGGCCTCCGCGCCCGCCCAAGTCAGCCACAGGCAATCACCTTTATTTTCATGGTTCGCGGGTGACTTTTATAAGTAATGGCAATTAGTCAGAAAATAAAATATCATTTCGTGGCGCCGGTCTCCAGACCGGCGAATAGCCAAGGGCCGTTGTCATTTCTAGGGGCCGGCCGACGGTCGGACCGGCAAAGTTTAAGCCTATATTTATTCTATTTTTATATTTTAATGCCGATCCGTTAAGAAAGAAAGAGTTTGGCATAAAAAAGGACTGCAGCGGTAAAACTGATGCTGTCCAGTCGATCCAAAACGCCGCCATGGCCAGGCAGGAGGGAGGAGGCATCTTTCACCTGGGCCCGGCGTTTGAGCATGGACTCCAAGAGATCGCCCACCTGGCCGACCACGGCCGTCACCAGGGCCAGGACCAAAAGGAGCGGCAGACCTGTCTGCAGGGGCAACCACAGCCCGATCCCGGCCCCCACCACCAGACTGGCCAGCAGGCCGCCCACCGCCCCCGCCACTGTCTTGCCGGGACTTACCTGCGGATAGAGCTTGGTCCGGCCAAACCAGCGGCCGCTATAAAAAGCCCCGGTATCGCCGGCAAAGATGACCAACAGCAGCCAGAGGATCCAGAAACGGCCCTGGGGCAGCTGCCAGAGCCAGAAGAAATGGCCCAACAAAAAGGGCACATAGAGCAGACCCAGGCAGGCCAGCGCCAATTCCGGCAACAACTGAGGATACTGCTCATACCACCAGAGGTAAAAGGTAAAATGGGCCAGCATCCCCATCAGGAGAAAGAAACTGGGGGCATAAACCCGACCAGTGGAAAAACTCAAGAGGAGCAACAGGCCCGCCGCCAGACCCAGGACCTTCTCCCCCGTGGTCCGGCCCAGGCCGCTTAAGGACAGGAATTCCCAATGGGCCGCGGTGTTCACCAAGGCCAGCAGCAGCATAAAACTGAGGACCGAGCCTTTGAGCAGGATATACAGGAGGATGGGCAGGGCCACCAGACTGGTAAGCCACCGCCGCAGATGATCGGAAGCCACTCCAAGTTCCTTAAAAAGGGCCATGGTAAGCCGGAAAAGGTCAAAATGGTTTGGTCAGAGGCAAAAAGATGCGGTGCCCTGTTGCCCCTATGCCGCAGCACCGGCTGCGCCTTATGGACTGCTGACCATTCTTGCCGCAGCTCGTCCCCGCCAGAGAAGAAAGATCAGACCGCCGAGGGCCAGGACCAGGGCAATCACCTGGGTGCTGGCCATCCCCCCGAGCAGGATCGGTCCCCGCTCATCTCCCCGCCAGAATTCGACGATGAACCGCACGGTTCCGGCCAAGAGGAGGTAGAGTCCCAGGATCTGGCCAGGGAACTGCTGCCGATGGCGAAAACGCAGGAGGAAGAGAAAAACTCCCAGCATCAGGAAAGATTCGTAGAGTTGGGTGGGATGCAGGGGCACGCCCGGGCGGGCCAAGGTCTCCGGATGCGTAAAGGTTACAGCCCAGGGCACCGTCGTCTCCTTCCCGTAACAGCAGCCGGCCATGAAACAGCCCAGCCGGCCGATGAACTGCCCCAGGGGTACGGCCAGGGCCATGGTATCCAAGGTGGCCCAGAGGGGGAGTTGG
>Ga0272446_1006100_pt1 | contig 12799 bp, 9 predicted proteins | sample YNPCB0061_FD_194587 | JGI IMG/M metagenome (GOLD analysis project Ga0272446, IMG submission 194587) | Hot spring microbial mat communities from Yellowstone National Park, WY, United States - YNP-CB-006-1 | ecosystem: Environmental > Aquatic > Thermal springs > Hot (42-90C) > Sediment | place... | reverse complement strand
AATTGCGCATGCCGCCGCCGGCATGAGAATGCAGCAAAAATCGGGCAATTCGAGCTTACGGATAAGTATAGCTGCCGCCAGAAACCGGAAAAGATAGTCGCTTAATGGAGCCGCGACCCGTGGTCGATCGACCAAGGGATATGAAGGAGAAGACACATGATCTCGAAGATTCTGGGTGGGGCCGTCATGGCCGGTCTGTTGCTGTCGGTTTCGGCCCCGATCGTCGCTTATGCTGCTGATGAGGCCGCTCCGAAGACCAAGGCCGCCTGCGAAAAGACGAAGGACATGAAGTGGGACGCCGCCACGAAGACCTGCGTCAAGAAATAAGTCTCGTAGTCGTTGCGAGCTACCTGGGCAGTGGGTGATCCACCCACTGCCTTTCCATTATTAGTCTCCTATATATTCTGTTCCGATGTGCCTGGTCTCGCCGAGGCGAAGGCCTGCCCTGCGGCGTGACGCACCGGCATTTGCGAAGTCCGATCAAACCGATTAAGAGAGCCTGCCCGAAGGTCCGGTGCTCAAGTCCGGTCCCGGAGTTTCGGGGTGCGCGCAGGGAGAAGCGCGTCTTTGCGACGGTGTCTCTCGGCGGGTGTAGCTCAATGGTAGAGCAGCAGCCTTCCAAGCTGAATACGTGGGTTCGATTCCCATCACCCGCTCCAACCCCCTCCATGCCGTGGCGCCAAGCCTCCGGTGGAGCGCATTTCGTCTGTCGCCAACGCCCGTGTCTCAAGCTAGCCTGGGGTTTTGAAATCAAACGTCCGGCGGCTTATCCGCCGGCGCAATCCGAGGGACCCCGACATGCTGGTAGTGACGACCAACGATATTCAAGGGTTCCGCATCGTCCGCCACTTAGGCATGGTCCGCGGACTGACGGTGCGGTCGCGCTCGGTTGTCGGTAATTTGGGAGCCGCGATCCAAATCTTTTTCGGCGGCAATATCACCGTATATACGAAGCTTGCCGAACATGCGCGGCAAGAGGCCTTCGATCTCCTTGTGGAGCACGCTCGCGAGATGGGCGCCAATGCCGTAGTCGCGATGCGCTATGATGCCAATGAGATCGCCGCCGCCGTGACCGAGGTCCTGGCATATGGTTCGGCGGTCGTCATCGAGCCGGTCGACACGGCGGCCGAAGGCGCCGCAGCCCCGGGGCCGTGGTCGGAGGGGCCATCGGTCCGCTAGTCAAAAAAGCCCGATGCCGGGGCTGACAAGGCCCCAAACATCGGTTAAGGAAGCTCCGCCCCGAAAGAGGCTGCTCGGCGCTTGGGCTTCTGCTCGTGTCGCGTTTAAGGGGTGTAGCTCAATTGGTAGAGCGTCGGTCTCCAAAACCGAAGGTCGGGGGTTCGAGACCCTCCGCCCCTGCCAGCCTCGTCTAGGTCTGATTGGCCGACCGGCCCGGAAGAACCCGGGTCCGGATGCGGCGTATTGTCGCATGTGCGCACGGAAAGCGGTTTTGATGGCGAAGTTCAATCCCATAACCTTTATGCAGGAGGTCCGGCAGGAAGTCGCGAAAGTGACTTGGCCGACGTGGAAAGAGGTATGGATCACGACTTTGATGGTGCTCATCATGGTCGCGTTCGCCTCTCTTTTCTTTTTCGTTGTTGATATGACGATGAGTTACGTCGTGCGTCTCGTCCTGGGGCTTGGCGGCTGAAATCGCCTCACATTTTCGGCTTGAGTGACGCGCAAGAGGGCCTTTGAGAATGGTTGTCGCGCAGGAACGCGAAGAAAAGAAGACGACTGCCGGCGCGCGCTGGTATATCGTCCACGCCTACACAAATTTCGAACGAAAGGTCGCCGACGCCATTCGCGAACGAGCGAAGGCGGGCGGCCTCGAGCACCTTTTTGAAGAGATCGTCGTGCCGACGGAAGAGGTCGTCGAGATCAAGCGCGGCCGCAAGATTCCAACCGAGCGCAAGTTTCTTCCGGGCTACGTGCTCGTCAAAATGAAGATGACGGATGCCGCCTTCCTGTTGATCAAGAACACGCCGAAGGTGACGGGATTTCTTGGTGCCGACAACAAGCCGATGCCGATCCCGGAAGAGGAGGCGATGCGCATTCTCCACCAGGTGCGCGAAGGCGTCGAGCGACCGAAGCCGACAATCAGCTTCGAGATCGGCGAGAACGTCAAGGTGGCCGACGGCCCGTTTGCATCTTTCACTGGCGTCGTTGAGGACGTCGATGAAGAGCGCTCGCGCGTCAAGGTTGCCGTTTCGATCTTCGGCCGGCCGACCCCGGTCGAACTCGAGTTTGGGCAAGTTGAGAAGATTGCGGGCTGACTTCGTCTGGGCGCTGGAGCATCGAGGGTGCTGAAAACGGGAAGATGAGTTGAGAGTTCCCGGTGCAATCACCGGGGAGCCGGTGCGGGACATTGATCCCAAAGCGGCGATGTGCGGGAGGGCCTGTCCCCGCGAGTGAGGACCGGCCCGTTGGACCGCTAACCCTGAGCCATCCGGCCTCAGTCCGGAAGGCTCTAACGCTGAAGGGGAACCATGGCGAAGAAAGTCGACGGCTACATCAATCTCCAGGTACCGGCAGGGGCGGCGAACCCGTCGCCGCCGATCGGTCCCGCGCTTGGTCAGCGCGGCGTCAACATCATGGAATTCTGCAAATCGTTCAATGCCAAGACGAAGGATCTTGAACAAGGGACGCCGATCCCGGTGAAGATCACGGTCTATTCCGACAGGTCCTTCACGTTCGAGATGCGCTCGCCGCCGGCGACGTACCTGATCAAGAAGGCCGCCGGCTTGAAGCCGACGGGCAAGCCGGGCTCAGGCTCGAAAGAGCCGGGGCGCTCCGTCGCGGGTCAGGTCACAATCGCCCAACTGAAGGAGATTGCGAAGCTCAAGCTCAAGGACATGAACACCGAAGACATTGATGCCGCCGCCCGAACGCTCGCGGGCAGTGCACGTTCGATGGGCCTCAAGGTGGTGGAGTAGTCCGATGGCAAAAGTTCAAATCAGCGCCGAGAAGATCAAGGCAACGCGCGCCGCCGGCGGCAAGCGGATGCTCGAGGTGCGCCAAGGTCTGACACCGGGCAAGGCCTACGCGGTGGCTGACGCAGTCAAGCTCATCAAGGAGCGCGCCAAGGCAAAATTTGACGAGACGATAGAGGTCGCGGTCAACCTGGGCGTTGATCCCAAGCACGCCGACCAGATGGTCCGTGGTGTCTGCAACCTGCCGAACGGCTCGGGCCGCACGGCGCGCGTTGCCGTGTTTGCGAAGGGCGCTAAGGCCGAAGAGGCGAAGGCTGCCGGAGCCGACATCGTCGGCGCGGAAGACCTCGTCGAGATCGTCTCGAAGGGAACGATCAACTTCGACCGCTGCATCGCGACGCCCGATATGATGGGGCTCGTCGGCCGTTTGGGTAAGGTCTTGGGTCCTCGCGGCCTGATGCCCAACCCGCGTGTCGGCACGGTGACGATGGACGTCACGAGCGCCGTCAAAGGTGCCAAAGGCGGCTCGGTCGAATTTCGCGTCGAGAAGGCCGGCATCGTTCATGCCGGCATCGGCAAGGCAAGTTTCACGGAGGAAGCCCTCGTTCAGAACATCAAGGCGTTCATTGATGCGGTGATCAAGGCAAAGCCGACGGGCTCGAAGGGCACGTACCTGAAGAAGGTCTCGCTGTCGTCGACGATGGGTCCCGGCCTGAAGCTTGATCCATCCAGTATCGTATCGGGGCCAGTGGCCTAATCTTTCAACGAATTCCGGGGAAACCCGGAAATCTGAGCCGGGGCTTCGGGCCTCGGTTCAGTCCTGTCCGAGATTGTGGGTGCCAAACCGGTTCGCCGGGGCGGACTAAGTCTCTCGCGAGAGCCTGCATGAGACAGAAGTAATGGATCGGATTTGAGGCAATGAGCTTTCGCATCCGGTTTGAACCTTCTGGGTCAGCACCGTGCCGCACGTCGCGGTCCACGGGAACGAGGACAGACCAAGCGTCGCCCGATCCCTGATGCGGAAAGGGCGGCAAGGTGCAACCCGCGGGGCTTCGCGAATGAAGCTTCGCAGCAAGGAGACGAGACGTGGATAGAGCCGCGAAACGTGCGCTCATCGACCATCTCCACGGCGTGCTGAAGAGCACCGGCGTGGTCGTGGTCGCCCACAACACCGGCATGGTGGCCGCTCAGTCCGCAGAGTTCCGCAAGCGCGTCAAGGACGCAGGCGGCTCTGTGAAGGTGGCCAAGAACAAGCTGGCACAACTCGCGCTCAAGGATACCGACGCCGAGAAGCTCTCGGGGCTGCTGAAGGGGCCGACCATCCTGGCCTTCTCAAATGACCCGATCGCTGCGGCGAAGGCGACCGTCACGTACGCCAAGGCCAACGACAAGCTCGTGATCCTCGGCGGCGCGATGGGCAAGACGATCCTTGATGCGAAGGGTGTGCAGGCGCTTGCCGATCTGCCGTCGCTTGATGAACTGAGGGCCAAGATCATCGGCCTCTTGAATGCTCCGGCAACGAAGATTGTCCGGACCATCAAGGAGCCGGGTGCCAAGCTTGCCCGCGTCGTTCAGGCCAAGGCGTCGAAAGGCGAGGCGGCTTAGCCGAGCCGCGTCGAAGTTGTGGGCTCTGAGCCCTCGGAAACCGAACAAGGGCCCCTGGAAGAGGGGTGCTGCAATTCAACCACTAGGTTCAAACCGGAAGGACACTTATATGTCGAAGATCGAGAAAATCGTTGAAGACCTGTCGAGCTTGACGGTGCTCGAGGCTGCCGAACTCGCCAAGGCTCTGGAAGAGAAGTGGGGCGTCTCGGCCGCCGCAGCCGTTGCGGTCGCCGCTCCTGCCGCCGGCGGTGCCGCTGCCGCCGCACCGGCAGAGGAGCAGACGGAGTTCACCGTCATCCTGAAGTCGGGCGGGGACAAGAAGATCAACGTCATCAAGGAAGTGCGCGCCATTACTGGTCTTGGCCTCAAGGAGGCCAAGGACCTCGTCGAGGCCGGCGGCAAGACCGTGAAGGAAGGCGTCTCGAAGGAGGAAGCCCAGAAGATCAAGAAGCAGCTTGAGGATCAGGGCGCCGTCGTCGAGGTGAAGTAACCGCGCATTGTGGTCGGCTCCCCAAGGGAGTCGAATGCGCAAATAAGAAAGCGCGCTGCGGCCAGCCCGCGAAGCGGAGTCGCAGCGCGCGAAACAAAAACGGTTTTCCGGAGGATCCTGGGCCCGCGAGCCCCCGCAAAGGATCCTCCGGTGAACCGTTTCAAGGGTCCCCTGATTTTGGGGCCCGGACAAATCGCATGTGAATCGCGGGACCGCACCCGCAAACGAGAGCACGAAGGGACCGACATGGCTCAAACCCTCACCAGCCGCAAACGCCTCCGCAAGCAATTTGGCTCGATCGGTGAAGTCGCCGAGATGCCGAACCTCATCGAGGTTCAGAAGGCATCCTACGATGACTTCCTGATGGTCAAAGAGCCGCCGGGCGGTCGGCCGGACGATTTCGGCCTGCAGTCGGTTTTCAAGAGCGTTTTCCCGATCTCCGACTTCGCCGGCAAGGCGACTCTCGAATTCGTCAGCTATGAATTCGAGCCGCCGAAATTCGACGTCGACGAATGCATGCAGCGCGACATGACCTATGCAGCGCCGCTCAAGGTGAAACTGCGCCTCATCGTATTCGATGTGAACGAGGAGACGGGTTCGAAGTCGATCAAGGACGTCAAGGAGCAGGACGTCTACATGGGCGACATGCCGCTGATGACCTCGAACGGCACCTTCATCATCAACGGCACCGAGCGCGTGATCGTCTCGCAGATGCACCGTTCGCCGGGCGTCTTCTTCGATCACGACCGCGGCAAGACGCATTCCTCAGGCAAGCTGCTGTTTGCAGCCCGCATCATTCCATATCGCGGCTCCTGGCTCGATTTTGAGTTCGACGCCAAGGACATCGTCTACGTGCGCATTGACCGCCGCCGGAAGCTGCCGGTGACGACGATGCTCTATGCGCTGGGCCTCGATGACGAGGAAATCCTGGCGCACTTCTACAAGCACATCCCGATCAAGGAATCGAAGCGCGGCTGGAAGATGCCGTACTTCCCCGAAAAGTTCCGCGGCGTCACCCCGCAATCGGACATTGCCGACGCCAAGACGGGCGAGGTGGTCGCGCGCCAGGGCGAGAAGATCACGGCGCGCCGCGCGCGCGAGATCGCCGAAAGCGGCGTCAAGGAGATCCTGATCTCGGCCGAGGACTTGGCCGGCCGGTTCATTGCCGAAGACATCGTCGACCTCGACACCGGCAAGATCTTCGCGGAGGCGGGCGACGAGCTCGATGCCAACCTCCTGGCTGAGCTCAAGGAGCAGAAGGTCAAGGAGTTCCATATCCTTGACATCGACTACGTCAACACCGGCGCCTTCATCCGCAATACGCTCAACATCGACAAGAACGCCAATCAGCAGGAAGCGCTGATGGACATCTACCGGGTCATGCGCCCGGGCGAGCCGCCGACGATCGAGGCGGCGACCGCGTTGTTCCAGGGCCTCTTCTTCGATCCGGAGCGATTCGATCTCTCGGCCGTCGGCCGCGTGAAGATGAACATGCGCCTTGAGCTTGACGCGCCCGACACGATGCGCGTGCTCCGCAGGGAGGACATATTAGCCGTCGTCAAGACGCTCGTCGATTTGCGCGACGGCAAGGGCGAGATCGACGATATCGACCACCTCGGCAATCGCCGCGTGCGCTCCGTCGGTGAGTTGATGGAAAACCAGTACCGGGTCGGCCTCTTGCGCATGGAGCGCGCCATCAAGGAGCGCATGTCGTCGGTCGATATTGACACCGTTATGCCTCAGGATCTGATCAATGCGAAGCCTGCGGCTGCAGCGGTGCGCGAGTTTTTCGGTTCCTCCCAGCTCTCGCAGTTCATGGACCAAACGAACCCGCTGTCGGAGATCACCCACAAGCGCCGCTTGTCCGCGCTTGGTCCGGGTGGTCTGACGCGTGAGCGTGCCGGCTTTGAAGTCCGCGACGTGCATCCGACGCACTATGGCCGCATCTGCCCGATCGAGACGCCTGAAGGTCCGAACATCGGTCTCATCAACTCGCTCGCGACGTTCGCGCGCGTCAACAAGTACGGTTTCATCGAGAGCCCCTACCGCAAGGTGGTGCACGGCAAGGTGACGAACGAGGTCGTCTATCTCTCCGCCATGGAGGAAATGCGCCATCACGTCGCCCAGGCCAACGCCCTGGTCGATGCCAAGGGCAAGCTGACCGAAGACCTCGTCACCGTGCGCTATCAGGGTGATGTGATGCTGGTTCCGGCCGACAAGGTCGATTATATCGACGTGTCGCCGAAGCAACTCGTCTCCGTCGCCGCGGCCCTCATTCCGTTCCTCGAGAACGACGACGCCAACCGTGCGCTGATGGGCTCGAACATGCAGCGCCAGGCCGTGCCGCTGATCAAAGCGGAAGCGCCGCTCGTCGGCACCGGGATGGAGGAGCGGGTCGCACACGATTCAGGTGCTGCCATCGCCGCCCGCCGCACCGGCATCGTCGACCAGGTCGATGCAACCCGTATCGTTATCCGCGCCACCGAGGAGCAGGACCCCTCGAAGCCGGGCGTCGACATCTACCGTTTGCGGAAGTTCCAGCGATCGAACCAGAACACCTGCATCAACCAGCGGCCGCTGGTGAACGTGGGCGATCATGTGAAGGCCGGCGAAATCATCGCCGACGGACCTTCGACCGAGCTTGGCGAGCTGGCACTCGGCAAGAACGTGCTCGTCGCCTTCATGCCGTGGATGGGCTACAACTTCGAAGACTCGATCCTGATGAACGAGCGCGTCGTCTCGGAGGACGTCTTCACCTCGATCCACATCGAGGAATTCGAAGTGATGGCCCGCGATACCAAGCTCGGGCCGGAAGAGATTACGCGCGATATTCCGAACGTCTCGGAAGAAGCGCTCAAGAATCTCGATGAAGCGGGCATCGTCTACATCGGTGCCGAAGTGCACCCGGGCGATATCCTCGTCGGCAAGATCACGCCGAAGGGCGAAAGCCCGATGACTCCGGAAGAGAAGCTGCTTCGCGCCATCTTTGGCGAAAAGGCCTCCGACGTCCGCGATACGTCGCTGCGCTTGCCGCCGGGTGTTGCCGGAACGGTCGTCGAGGTGCGCGTCTTCAATCGCCACGGCGTCGAGAAGGACGAACGCGCCATGGCGATCGAGCGCGAGGAGATCGAGCGCCTCGCCAAGGACCGCGACGACGAATTGCAGATCCTCGACCGCAACGTCTACGCCCGCCTGAAGGATGCGCTGATCGGCAAGGAGGTCGCCAAGGGTCCGAAGGCCGCCCGCAAGGGAACGGTGATCGATGCTGCGATCCTTGACGAGATCCCCCGCAGTCAGTGGTGGGAAATCGGGCTGGCCAATGAAAAGGCACAGGCCGAGGTCGAGGCGATTCAGAAGCAGTACGAGGACGCCAAGAAGGGCTTGGCACTTCGTTTTGCCGACAAGGTCGACAAGCTCCAGCGCGGTGATGAACTTCCGCCCGGCGTGATGAAGATGGTCAAGGTCTTCGTCGCCGTGAAGCGCAAGATCCAGCCGGGCGACAAGATGGCCGGCCGCCACGGAAACAAGGGCGTCGTGTCGATGATCGTTCCGTCGGAGGACATGCCGTTCCTTGAGGATGGCACGCCGGTCGACGTCGTCTTGAACCCGCTCGGCGTGCCGAGTCGCATGAACGTCGGCCAGATTCTCGAAACTCACTTGGGCTGGGCCTGCCGCGGTCTGGGCCGCCTGATCGACGATGCCCTGCATCAGTTTCACGAGAGCGGCCAGGCAAAGGCACTCAGGGAGCAGATGCAGAAGATCTACGGGAACGAGATCAAGCCATCGTTGAAAGACGAGGAACTTGCCACCATCGCGGAAAACCTGCGGGACGGCGTGCCGATCGCAACGCCTGTCTTTGACGGTGCGCGCGAAAAAGACATCGTCGACATGCTTCAGCTTGCGGGCTTCGATACCTCAGGCCAGGTGACGCTTTACGACGGACGGACGGGTGAGCCGTTCGATCGCAAGGTCACCGTCGGCTATAAGTACATCCTGAAGCTGCATCACCTTGTCGACGACAAGATCCACGCCCGCTCGATCGGACCTTACTCGCTCGTCACCCAGCAGCCGCTCGGCGGCAAGGCCCAGTTTGGCGGCCAGCGTTTCGGCGAAATGGAGGTCTGGGCGCTTGAAGCCTATGGCGCGGCCTACACGCTGCAGGAGATGTTGACCGTCAAGTCGGACGACGTAGCCGGCCGCACGAAGGTCTACGAGGCGATCGTCCGCGGCGATGATGCCTTTGAAGCCGGTGTGCCGGAAAGCTTCAACGTGCTGGTCAAGGAAATGCGCGCGCTCGGCCTCAACGTCGAACTCGTCAACAGCGAGGCGCCGCCGGCCGAGGCTGAAATCGATCAGACCGCGCCGCCGCAGGCGCAATTGCCGCCGGCCGCCGAGTAGCGGAGACATAGGAGACCTTCGCCCGCACCCGCCGTGGCGAAGGTCTCGAACGCACGAGCACTAAAATTCCAAGGGAGCGGCCACCCCCGCCGATCCCACGAGGAGACAGCCGATGAACGAAATAGCCAACATCTTCAAAACGCAGGCTCCGATCCCGACCTTCGACCAGATCCGGATCTCGATAGCCTCGCCGGAGGATATCCTCTCCTGGTCCTATGGCGAGATCAAGAAGCCGGAAACGATCAACTACCGCACCTTCAAGCCCGAGCGCGACGGTCTTTTCTGCGCGCGCATCTTTGGCCCGATCAAGGACTACGAGTGCTTGTGCGGCAAGTACAAGCGCATGAAGTACAAAGGCTTGATCTGCGAGAAGTGCGGCGTCGAGGTGACACTTGCGAAGGTGCGCCGCGAGCGCATGGGCCACATCGAATTGGCTGCACCGGTCGCGCACATCTGGTTCCTGAAGTCGCTTCCCTCGCGCATCGGCCTCCTGTTGGACATGGCGCTCAAGGACCTCGAGCGCGTTCTCTACTTCGAGAACTACATCGTCATTGAGCCCGGCACGACACCGTTCGTCGAAAAGCAGCTTCTGACGGAAGAGCAGTACAACCAGGCAATCGATGAGTACGGCGCCGACACATTCACCGCTGGCATAGGAGCGGAAGCGATCCGCGAGCTGCTGGCCGCTATGGATCTGCCGAAGATCGCCGCCGGTCTTCGCCAGGAGATCGCCGAATCGACGACGGAGCTGAAGCCGAAGAAGCTTGGCAAGCGTCTCAAGGTCATCGAGGCGTTCATGGAGAGCGGCAACCGCCCGGAGTGGATGATCCTGACGCAGATCCCGGTGATTCCGCCGGAGTTGCGTCCGCTCGTCCCGCTCGATGGCGGCCGCTTTGCGACCTCTGACCTCAATGACCTCTACCGCCGCGTTATCAACCGCAACAACCGGTTGAAGCGGCTGATGGAGCTCAGGGCTCCCGACATTATCATCCGCAATGAAAAGCGGATGTTGCAGGAGGCGGTCGATGCCCTCTTCGACAACGGCCGCCGCGGTCGTGTGATCACCGGCGCCAACAAGCGGCCGTTGAAGTCATTGGCCGACATGCTGAAGGGCAAGCAGGGCCGGTTCCGTCAAAACCTCCTCGGCAAGCGCGTCGACTACTCGGGCCGTTCGGTCATCGTCGTCGGTCCGGAGCTGAAGCTGCATCAGTGCGGCCTGCCGAAGAAGATGGCGCTTGAGCTGTTCAAGCCCTTTATCTATGCGCGCCTGCAAACACTCGGCCAGGCGGCGACCGTCAAGCAGGCCAAGAAGCTCGTTGAGAAAGAAAAGCCGGAAGTCTGGGACGTTCTCGATGAGGTCATCCGCGAGCATCCGGTTCTTTTGAATCGCGCTCCGACCTTGCACCGCCTCGGCATTCAGGCCTTCGAGCCGGTGCTGATCGAAGGCAAGGCGATCCAGCTTCACCCGCTCGTCTGCGCCGCCTTCAACGCCGACTTCGACGGCGACCAGATGGCCGTGCACGTGCCTCTCTCGCTCGAAGCCCAGCTTGAGGCGCGCGTCTTGATGATGTCGACGAACAACATCCTGCATCCCGCGAACGGCCAGCCGATCATCGTGCCGTCGCAGGACATCGTCCTCGGCCTCTATTACTTGTCGATGATGCGCGACGGTGAGCCGGGCGAGGGGATGGCCTTCAGCTCGATCAACGAGGTGCTGCACGCGCTCGAGGCAAAGGCTGTGACGCTGCACGCCAAGGTCAAGGGCCGCTACGTTTCGATCAATGACGCTGGCGAGGAGGTCGCAGAGATTCACGAAACGACCCCCGGCCGGCTCTTGCTCGCTGAGCATTTGCCGAAAATGCCCGGCGTCAAGTTCTCTCTCGTCAATCAGCTTCTGACGAAAAAGAACATCTCCGGCATGATCGATGCCGTCTACCGGAACTGCGGCCAGAAGGAGACCGTGATCTTCTGCGACCGCATCATGGCCTTGGGTTTCTACCATGCCTTCAAGGCCGGCATTTCGTTCGGCAAGGACGACATGCTGATCCCGGAGACGAAGGAGAAGATCGTCGAGAAGACCAACGCGGAAGTGCGTGATTTCGAGCAGCAGTATCAGGACGGCCTGATCACGCAGCTTGAGAAATACAACAAGGTCGTCGACGCCTGGTCGCGTTGCACCGATCAGATCGCGAAAGAGATGATGGACCGCATCTCCGCCGTCCAGAAGGATCCTGCAACCGGCCGCGACCGTCCGATCAACTCGGTCTACATGATGAGCCATTCAGGCGCGCGCGGTTCGCCGGCGCAGATGAAGCAGCTCGCCGGTATGCGCGGTCTGATGACGAAGCCATCGGGCGAGATCATCGAAACGCCGATCATCTCGAATTTCAAGGAAGGTCTCTCGGTGCTCGAGTACTTCAACTCGACGCACGGTGCCCGCAAGGGTCTCGCCGACACCGCCTTGAAGACGGCAAACTCCGGCTACCTGACGCGCCGCCTCGTCGACGTCGCGCAGGATGCGATCATTTCCGAGGACGACTGCGGAACCGACGCCGGTATCAACGTCCAGGCGGTCGTCGATGCGGGACAGGTCATTGTCTCGCTCGCGGCCCGCGTCCTCGGCCGCACCGCCGCCGAGGACGTCAAGCATCCTGTGACCGGCGAGATCATCGTCGCCAACGGCGATCTGATCGAGGAACGTCAGGCAGAAGCGATTGCCAAGGCCGAAATCCAGGAGGTCCGCATCCGTTCGGTCCTGACCTGTGAGACGGTCAACGGGGTCTGCGCCAAGTGCTACGGGCGTGACCTCGCCCGCGGCACGCCGGTCAACATCGGCGAGGCGGTTGGTGTGATTGCCGCCCAGTCGATCGGCGAGCCGGGCACGCAATTGACGATGCGCACCTTCCACATCGGCGGTACGGCGAGCCTCGTCGAATCGTCGTTCATCGAGTCCAACTTCAACGGTACGGTGAAGCTCAAGAACCGCGCCATCGCCAGGGACTCGAAGGGCCAGAACGTTGCAACCAGCCGCACGATGTCGGTCGTCATCATCGACCAGTCGGGCAAGGAGCTCGCGACGCACAAGATCATCTATGGCTCTCGCATTTTCGTCGATGACGGCGATACGGTGAAGCGCGGTACCAAGATCGCGCAATGGGACCCCTACACCCGTCCGATCCTGTCGGAGGTGAACGGTATCGTCGATTTCGAGGACCTGATCGAAGGGGCCTCGATGCGCGAGCAGACCGACGAGATGAAGGGGACCTCGAACCGCGTCATCATCGACTGGCGCACCTCCCCTCGCGGCGCCGAGCTGAAGCCGGCGATCGTCATCAAGGACTCCAAAGGCAAGCCGATCAAGGTGGCACGCGGC
>Ga0272446_1006099_pt1 | contig 12799 bp, 14 predicted proteins | sample YNPCB0061_FD_194587 | JGI IMG/M metagenome (GOLD analysis project Ga0272446, IMG submission 194587) | Hot spring microbial mat communities from Yellowstone National Park, WY, United States - YNP-CB-006-1 | ecosystem: Environmental > Aquatic > Thermal springs > Hot (42-90C) > Sediment | place... | reverse complement strand
ACTCCTTCAACCTGGCCACCACCCCCTCCACCAACACCTCCGGCGCCGAGGCCCCGGCGGTGATGCCGATGCGCTGCTTGCCTGCCAGCCAGGCGGGGTCGATCTGATGGGCGTTGTCCACCATGTAGGCATCCAGGCCGATATTCCGCGCCACCTCCCGCAGGCGGTTGGAGTTGGAGGAATTGGGGGAGCCCACCACGATCACCACGTCGCACTCGGCGGAGAGCTTCTTCACCGCGTCCTGGCGGTTCTGGGTGGCGTAGCAGATGTCATCCTTCTTGGGGCCCTGGATGTGGGGGAAGCGGGTCTTCAGGGCGTCCACCACCCGGGCGGCGTCGTCCACGGACAGGGTAGTCTGGGTGACGTAGGCCAGTTTTTCCGGGTCCCGGACCTGGAGCCGGGCAACGTCGGTTTCGTCTTCCACCAGGTACATGCCGGCCTCGGACTGGCCCATGGTGCCTTCCACCTCGGGGTGGCCCTTGTGGCCGATCATGACGATCTCCAGCCCCGCCTGACGCATCCGTTTCACCTCCATGTGGACCTTGGTGACCAGGGGGCAGGTGGCGTCGAACACGGTGAGGCCCCGGGTCTCGGCTTCCCGCCGCACGGAGAGGGGTACGCCATGGGCGCTGTAGATGAGGGTGGCGCCGACGGGCACGTCGGCCAGGTCTTCGATGAAGATGGCCCCCTTGGCCTTCAGGTCGTCCACCACGAACTTGTTGTGCACCACTTCGTGGCGCACGTAGATGGGGGCGCCGAAGCGCTTCAGGGCCTGTTCGACGATGGCGATGGCCCGGTCCACGCCGGCGCAGAAGCCCCGGGGATTGGCGAGGAGAATGGTCTGGGTCATGGGGTTTCGATGGCGAGGATTTCGACTTCCAGGGTGACGGGCAGTCCGGCCAGGGGATGGTTGAAGTCCACCTTCACGGTCTCCTCCCCCACCTCCAGCACCGTGCCCATCATGCTCTGGCCGTTGGGCAGTTCGAACTGGACACCGTGGCCCGGGGCCAGTTCCATGTGGGCGGGAAAATCGGCCCGGGGCAGTCTGTGGACCAGGGCTTCGTCCCGGGGGCCGAAGGCCTCGCCGGGCCCCAGGTCGAAGGTGAGGTGCTGCCCCTCCGTCAACCCCAGCAGCAGGACCTCCAGGCGGCCTTCCAGCTCGCCGGAGCCCAGGGTGAAGGTCTCGGGGCCTTCCGGGAAGGTGTTCACCACCTCCTGGCCGCCGCATGCCAGGCGGTAATGCAGGGTAACCCGGTCGCCGGGGCGCAGGCCGCTCATCGTTGTTTTCCTTTCCTGAAACCGTCCCAGATGAGCAGGGCCGCGCCCAGGGTGATGGCGGAGTCTGCCATGTTGAAGGCGGGCCAGTGCCAGCGGCCCACGTAAAAATCCAGGAAGTCGATGACGTGGCCGTACAGCACGCGGTCGACGAGGTTGCCCACCGCGCCCCCCAGGATCAGGGCCAGGGCGGCGTTGAACAGGGGTTGGCCCCGGGTCTTCTTCAGCAGATAGAGGATGACCCCGGTGGCCACGCCCGCCAGGACGATGAAGAAGCCCCGTTGCCAGCCCGGCTGGTCGGCGAACAGGGAAAAGGCGGCGCCGGTGTTGTGCACGTGCACCAGGTTGAAGAAGCCGGTGAGGGGGATCACGTCCTGATAGGCCGTGAGGCTGTTCATCACCCACAGCTTGGTGAGCTGGTCCAGCACCAGGACCAGGCCCGCCAGCCAGAGCCAGGCAAACCCGGTGGGGGTATGGTCGCCAAAGAGATTGCGCACGGTGTTCAGGCCTTGCTGCGGGCTTCGCCGCGACCGTACAGATTGCTGACGCAGCGGCCGCACAGGCCGGGATAGGCCGGGTCGGCGTTCACGTCTTCTCTTACGTGCCAGCAGCGCTCGCACTTTTCGTGCTCCAGGGGCGTCACCTCCACCCGGGTTTCCCCCGGCGCTTGCGCCACCGTGGCGGCGGAGGTGATGAGCACGAAGCGCAGGTCGTCCCCCAGGCTGGCCAGCAGGTCGTAGTCGGCGCCATGGGCCAGGAACTTAACGCCGGCCTGGAGAGAGGAGCCCACCTTGCCTTCGCTGCGCACTTCCTCGATGCGCTTCTGGGCCAGGGCCCGCAGTTCCCGCAGGCGGCCCCAGCGGTTGAGGAGGTCCTCCTCATCGTTCTGGCGGGGCGGCTCGTGCCAGAGGCTCAGGAACACGCTGTCGGAGGCGCATTGCAGGGCCCAGATTTCCTCGGCGGTGAAGGACAGGATGGGGGCCATGAGGGTGGTGAGGCTGCGCAGGATGTGCCACAGGGCGCTCTGGGCGGCCCGGCGGGGCTGGGAATGGGCGCCGGTGGTGTAGAGCCGGTCCTTGAGGATGTCCAGGTAGAAGGCCCCCAGGTCTTCCGAACAGAAGTGGTGCAGGCGCTGCACGGCGGTGTGGAAGCTGTACACCCGGTAGTCGTTGAGCACCGCGTCCTGCATCTGCCGCGTCAGGGCCAGGGCGTAGCGGTCGATCTCCAGCCATGCCTCCACCGGCAGCATGTCCCGGGCGGCGTCGAAGTCGGCGGTGTTGGCCAGCAGAAAGCGCAGGGTGTTGCGGATGCGGCGGTAGCTTTCGGTGACCCGCTTGAGGATCTCGTCGGAGATGGACAACTCGCCGGAGTAGTCGGTGCTGGCCACCCACAGGCGCAGGATGTCCACGCCAAGGGTGTCCGCCACCTTTTGCGGCGCCACCACGTTGCCCTTGGATTTGGACATCTTCATGCCCTTGCCGTCCACCACGAAGCCATGGGTCAGCAGGGCCTCGTAGGGGGCGTGGCCGTCGGTGGCGCAGCCCGTGAGTAGGCTGGACTGGAACCAGCCGCGATGCTGATCCGAGCCTTCCAGGTACAGGTCGGCCGGGTGCTTCAGGCCCGGGCGCTCCTTCAGCAGGCAGGCGTGGGTGACGCCGGAGTCGAACCACACGTCCAGGGTGTCCCGCACCTTCTCGTACTGGTCCGCCCCATGTTCACCCTCGCCCAGCAGTTCCCGGGGGTCCAGGCTGAACCAGGCCTCGATGCCGGTCTGTTCCACCCGTTTGGCCACCGCTTCCACCAGTTCAGGGGTGCGGGGGTGGAGTTCCCCCGTGATCTTGTGGATGAAGAAGGGGATGGGCACGCCCCAGTTGCGCTGGCGGGACACGCACCAGTCCGGCCGGGTTTTCATCATGGCGGTAAGGCGGGCCCGGCCCCAGGCGGGGAAGAATTCGGTTTCCTCCACCGCCTTCATGGCCTTGTCCCGCAACCCCGCCTTGTCCATGCCGATGAACCACTGCCGGGTGGCGCGGAAGATGATGGGGGTCTTGTGGCGCCAGCAGTGGGGGTAGCTGTGCCGGATCTTTTCCTCCGCCAGCAGGTGCCCCCGGTTTGTCAGCACCTCCAGCACGGTCTGGTTGCCGGCCCAGATGCTCTGGCCCCCCACCAGGGGGGTGTCGGCGTAGAACCGGCCGTCGTCCCCCACCGGGTTGGCCACTTCCAGGCCGTACTTCAGGCCGGCGATGTAGTCGTCATGGCCATGGCCGGGGGCGATGTGCACCAGGCCCACGCCCGCTTCCAGGCTGACGAAGTCCGCCAGGATCACGGGCACCTGGTAGTCGTAGAAGGGGTGCTGGAGCTTCAGGCCCTCCAGGGCGGCGCCCTTGATCTGGGCCACGGTCTCCACGGTCTCGAAGCCGTAGCGGCGGATGGCCGCCTCCGCCAGGTCCCGGGCCAGGATCAACAGGCCCTTGGGGGTGCGGATCAGGTCGTAGGCCAAGTCCGGATGCACGGCCACGGCCCGGTTGGCGGGCAGGGTCCAGGGGGTGGTGGTCCAGATCACCGCATAGGCCGGAACGTCCAGGGGGGGCACGCCCAGGCGGGCGGCGAAATCGGCCATGTCCGCCACGGGGAAGGCCACGTCGATGGCGGGGGAGGTCTTGTCCTCGTACTCCACCTCCGCTTCCGCCAGGGCGGAGCCGCAGTCCACGCACCAGTGCACCGGCTTGGCCCCCAGGTACAGGTGGCCGTTGGCCTGGATGGTGGCCAGTTCCCGGATGATGTCCGCCTCGAAGCGGTAGTCCATGGTGAGATAGGGATGGTCCCAGTCCCCCAGCACCCCCAGGCGGATGAAGTCCGCCTTCTGGCGTTCCACCTGGCTGGCGGCGTATTCCCGGCACAGTTCGCGGAATTTCGCCGGCGGGATGTCCTTACCGTGGGTCTTCTCCACCACCAGTTCGATGGGTAGCCCATGGCAGTCCCAGCCCGGCACGTAGGGGGCGTCGAAGCCGTCCAGGGTCTTGGACTTGACGATGATGTCCTTGAGGATCTTGTTCACCGCGTGGCCGATGTGGATGTCGCCGTTGGCGTAGGGCGGGCCGTCGTGGAGGATGAACAGGGGGCGGCCCTTGGCGGCGGCGCGGATCTTTTCGTACAGCTTCTTCTCCTGCCAGGCCTTGATCCAGCCCGGCTCCCGGCGGGCCAGGTCGCCGCGCATGGGGAAGGGGGTATCGGGGAGGTTCAGGGTGTCTTTGTAGTCGGGCATTTTCTTGCTGCTTAGGTGTGTGGCCGGGATTGTCGACGGTGCTTGGGATAGGGTATTTGGCCGGGGCCGCCCGGCGGCGGGTTACTTTTCTTGCGCGGCCAAGAAAAGTAACCAAAAGAAGGCCGCCCCGCTTCCGGCGAAACCCCGGGATTTTCGGTCTTGTCCGGGGCAGCGAAAGAACTCGCTGCGCTCAGACACCTTTCGCTGGCCTTCGGCAACCCCGGCCAAGCCCGAAAATCCCGGCGCCGGCAGAGGGGGAAAAAACCGTCGCGCAGGGACGCCTTTCCCTCCCCTCTGAGCCGCCAATTTTTGTGGTTCCGTCCGGGGGTTTTCGGCGAAAGGTGTTTGAGCGCAGCGAGTTCTTTCGCCGCCCGGACGGAACCACAAAAATTGGGTACCCGAAGGGCGGCGAAGCGGGGTGGGCTTTCTTTGGGTACTTTCTTTGCCCAAACAAAGAAAGTACCGCGCTGCCGGGCGCCCCCGGCCAAACGCCCTGGCCTTACGTGGAGACCCCTGGGAGAAGCTCCAAAGCCTAAGTCAGGCATTCAACAACTCCCGCGCCTGCTTCGCATCCAGATCGATCTGGGCGATGAGCGCGTCCAGGTTCGGAAACTTGGCTTCATCCCGCAGCTTGTGCAAAAACTCCACCCGCAGATGCGCCCGGTAGATGGAGCGGTCGAAGTTGAACAGATGTACCTCCAGGGTGGGCTTGCCGTTGGCGTGCACCGTGGGGCGGGTGCCCAGGCTGGCCACGCCGGGCCAGTCCTGCTGGTCCAGGCCTTGCACGCGCACGGCGAAGATGCCTTTCAGTGGCGGTTTGTTGTGCTTCAGCTGGATGTTGGCGGTGGGGTAGCCGATCTTGCGCCCCAGCCGGTCCCCCCCCACCACCCGGCCGGAGATGGAATAGGGCCGGCCCAGCAACTGGGCGGCGGTGGCCATGTCGCCCGCTGCCAGGGCCTCCCGCACGGCGGTGCTGGAGGCCCGCTGGCCCGCCGCCTCCACGGTGTGCAGGGCCTCGGCCTCGAAGCCGTGGCGTGCGCCAAGCTGCTTCAGCAGGGCGAAGTCGCCGGCCCGTTTTGCGCCGAAGCGGAAGTCGTCCCCCACCAGCACGTAGCGGGCTTTCAGGCCCTCCACCAGGACGCGCTTGACGAAATCCTCGGCGGACAGGGCGGCGAAGGCCCGGGTGAACTTGCACACGTGCACGTGGGCCACCCCCAGGCCCCGCAGGATCTCCAGCTTCTCCCGCAGGGAAGTCAATCGGGTGGGGGCGTCCTGGGGGGTGAAGACCTCCCGGGGGTGGGGCTCGAAGGTGAGCACGGTGGGGGCAGCGCCCACCGATGCGGCGCGCGCGGTCAGGCGGGCCAGCATGGCCTGATGGCCCAGGTGGATGCCGTCGAAGTTGCCGATGGTGACAGCGTTGGGACGACCGGCCTGGGGCCAGCCGTGGGTCATCAACATGGCGCGGGTGATCTGATTGGAAAGGGGGGAATTCTAGCAGCCGGACTTTGGCCGAGTGTCTGGGCGCGTTTGCGCACGCCGAGGAATGGGCAGCGGCGGGAGATCAGGTTTTTCCCGCCAGGATGGCCGCCTGGAGGGTATGCAGCCGTTCCAACAGTTCATCCCGGGCGGCAAAGAGCTCCGGCAGACGGTCCCGGGCCTGCTGCCCCTGGCCGCGGGTCTTCAGGGCCAGCAGTTCCTGGCCCAGGGCATGGACCCGGGCATGGGCGGGGCCGATGGCCTGGTAGGCCGCCATCTGTCCATAGCGCACCTGGCCGGAGCCGTGGTACCAGCGCCCTGCGGGCTGGTCACTCCTCCTTGCAGGGAACGACCCTGCGGCGTCGTCGCTTCGCGCCAGACACCTGCCTGGTCCGGCCTTCGGACGCGTTCAACTGAGGTTTTTAGGCTGAAAGCGGCGCTTATTCGGCGGCGCGGCGCCTGAAATGGGCGGGGCGGATGCCCAAGAGGCCTAGGGTGGCGAAATAGACCAGTGCGCCGCCCGCCACCAGCCCGGCCAGATGCAGGGCGCGCGTGGTGAAAGGGTAGGCGAGCCAGCGGGCCTCGCCGGCCATGCCGAACCAGAGGCAGGCGCCCATGGCGGCCAGGGCCAGGCCCAGTTTTGCCATGAAGGCGTACCAGCCGGGTTGGGGCTGGTAGATGGCGTGCCGGCGCAGCTTGTAGAGCAGGATGCCGGCGTTGAGGCAGGCCCCCAGACCGATGGCCAGGGCCAGGCCCGCGTGTTTCAGGGGCCAGATGAACATCAGGTTCATGGCCTGGGTGGCCAGCAGGGTGAAGAGGGCGATCTTCACCGGCGTCCTGACGTTTTGGCGGGCGTAAAAACCGGGGGCCAGCACTTTCACCAGGATGATGCCCACCAGTCCCACGCTGTAGGCCACCAGGGCCTGGCGGGTCATCTCCAGGTCCAGGGGGGCGAACTCGCCGTAATGAAACAGGGTGGCGATGAGGGGCACCGCCAGCACCCCCAGACCCACGGCGGCGGGGGCCGCCAGCAGCAGGGTCATGCGCAGGCCCCAGTCCAGCAGCCTGGAGTACTCCCCCGTGTCGTTGTCGGCGTAGTGCTTGGCCAGGGAGGGCAGCAGCAGGGTGCCCAGGGCCACCCCCAGCATGCCGCTGGGAAACTCCATGAGCCGGTCGGCGTAATACAGCCAGGACACGCTGCCCGTGGCCAGGAAGGAGGCGAACAGGGTGTTGATGAGCAGGCTGATCTGGGCCACGGACACCCCCAGGGCGGCAGGGCCCATGAGCTTGAGGATGCGGCGTACGCCTTCGTCCCGGGGATTCCAGTCCCATTTCGGCAGCAGGTTCATGCGCTTGAGGGCGGGCACCTGCAAGGCCAGTTGCAGCACCCCGCCCAGGAAGGCGCCCCAGGCCAGGGCCAGCACCGGCGGGTCGAACCAGGGGGCCGCCACGGCGGCGGCCAGAATCAGGGCCACGTTCAGCATGACCGGCGTGAAGGCGGGCAGCATGAAGCGGCTGAAGGTGTTGAGGATGCCCGCCGACAGGGATACCAGGGAGATGAACAGGATGTAGGGGAAAACGATGCGGGTCAGGTCCACCGTGAGCTGGAATTTGTCCGGCGAGGCGGCGAAGCCGGGGGCGGAGACCAGTACGATGAGGGGCGCGGCGAGCACGCCCAGGCCGGTGACCGCCATGAGGGCCACCGCCAGCACCGTGGCCACCCGGCCGATGAGGATGCGGGTCGCGTCCTCGCCGCGCCGGTTCTTGTATTCCGCCAGCACGGGCACGAAGGCCTGGGAAAAGGCCCCTTCCGCGAACAGGCGGCGTAGCAGGTTGGGCAGTTTGAAGGCCACGAAGAAGGCGTCGGTGGCGGCGCCGGCGCCGAACACCCGGGCGATGATGGCGTCCCGCACGAAGCCCAGCACCCGGGACAGGAGGGTCATGGAGCTGATGGAGGCCAGGGCGCGCAGCAGATTCATGGGCCGGCATGGTAATTGAAAAGCCGGACACTTGCCTTGACGGGGGTTGGCCGGTATAGTGCCCGCCTTTCGACATGAGCGTCCGGATTCAAGGAGTTACTTATGGCTAACAGCGCCCAGGCCAAAAAGCGCGCCCGTCAGGCCGCCCGCCAGCGTGTACACAACATGGCCCAGCGTTCCGCCTATCGCACCGCCGTGAAGAAGGTGCGCAAGGCCATCGAGGCCGGCGACAAGGCTGCTGCCCAGTCTGCCCTCAACGAGAACATGAGCGTGATGGACAGCCTGGCCGACAAGCGCATCGTGCACAAGAACAAGGCCGCCCGCCAGAAGAGCCGTCTTTCCGCCGCCATCAAGGCCATGGCCTGAGACCGGTGCATGGCCTGATGGCCATGGCAGGATGCCCGCGGACTGCCCGGCGAAGCCGGGCAGTTTCTTTTTCAGCCCCGGGGCTGGCGCCGGCCTTCCACCACCTCCAGGTGGTTGTCCTGGGCGAAGTCCAGCATGAAGCGGTATTTGGCGCCGTCCACCTGTTCCAGCAGCCGGTTGATCACCACGCAGCGCACCCCGGCCCGGGTGACGGGTTGGGCGTAGGGGCCATAGTTGAGCCGGAGGTCCGTGCCCAACTCGGCAACCACCCCGGCCAGGCGGTCGGCCCAGTCGCTGGGCCGGAAGGTGCGTCCCTGGGTGGTGACGCCCCGGATCACCACTTCGGAGAATTCCTGGTCCGTGTCCGCTGCGATGTTGCTTTCCATGGTATGTCCCCTAAGCAAAGGCTGAACGATCTGACGTTCCTATAATCGGCAGGTTTTTTGAAAACTGGAGTCAACATGAGCCTGAACAGTGTGCCGTCCGGTAAGGACATTCCCAACGATTTCAACGTCATCATCGAAATCCCCGCCCATGGCGAACCCATCAAGTACGAGGTGGACAAGGACACCGGGGCCATGTTCGTGGACCGCTTCATGTCCACCGCCATGCACTATCCCTGCAATTACGGTTATATCCCCCATACCCTGTCCGACGACGGCGACCCGGTGGACGTGCTGGTCATCACCCCCATCCCCCTGCTCACCGGCGTGGTGGTGCGCTGCCGCCCCGTAGGCATGTTGAAGATGCAGGATGAGGCCGGTGACGACGCCAAGCTCCTGGCCGTACCCGTGGACAAGCTCACCAACCTGTACCGGGACATCGAGTCCCCCCGGGACCTGCCGGAGTCCCTGCTCAATCAGATCTCCCACTTCTTCGAGCACTACAAGGACCTGGAAGCGGGCAAGTGGGTGAAGGTGCAGGGTTGGGTGGGGGCCGAGGAAGCCAAGGCCGAGATCGTGGCCGGCGTGCAACGCTATCAGGCTGCCCCCGAGAAACCCAATTTCTGACGCCCCGCGCTGAACATGCTGGTCTGCATCGTCTCCGACAGCCACGACAACCGGCGCCTGCTGGAGCATGCCGTGGAGGACGCCAAGGCCCGGGGGGCCCAGGCGGTGCTGCATTGCGGCGACGTGGTGGCCCCCACCACCCTGCGGGTGCTGAAGAAGTTCGAGCTGCCGGTGCATGTGATTCACGGCAACAACACCGGCGACCTCTACGCCATGAATCAACTGGCCCACGAGCCGGACAGCGTGGTGCGCTACCACGGCCAGGACGCGGTGGTGCACCTTGGGGGGCGCACCCTGTTCCTGGTGCACTACCCCCACTACGCCGCCGGCATGGCCCTCACCGGGGACTACGACATCGTCTGCTGCGGCCACGACCACCGGGTCAGCGTGCAGGAGGTCAGGAACACCAAGGGCGGCACCACCTGGCTGGTGAACCCGGGTACCGTGGGGGGGGTGGGCAAGTATCCCAGCTACGTGCTGGCGGACCTGGCCAGTCTCACCTTTTCCGTGTTCGAGGTGCCCACCGCGCCGGGCGAGGCCTGCAACGCCCTGCCCGTGTCGGTGCACGCCTGATCAGGTCCGCGCCGGGCCGAACACCGTCCTCTCATCATAAAAAAGGCGGCATCCTCAGTCCGACAGGCGGCCAGGTGTTCGCCCTGACCTCAGGCGTTCAAGGCCGCCAAGGCAGACCGGTAATGGCGCGTCAGGGGATGGTCCGGCCCCAGCATGCCGAACAGGGCCAGCAGGGCGCGGCGACCGATGTCCTCGCGGTACTCCGGCGCTGAGCGGGCCAGTTCCAGCAGGTGTTCCAGGGCGGTCTCGGGGGCTTCGTCGAACAGGGCCCGGGCGGCCACGGCCAGGCGGGCCTCGCCGTTGGCAGGATCGGCCGCCAGCAGGGCTTCGGCGTCCTCCGGGCCGTTCTGGGCGGCGTCGATCAGTTCCAGGTGGGCCAGCAGGGGGGCGATGCCGGCGGACTGGCGCCCGGCCTGGGGCAGGGCGGCCAGCAGGGCCAGGGCCTGCGCGGGGCGGCCTGCCAGGGTGAGGAGCTTGGCCAGGTCCGCGGCCACCGCCAGGTCCTCCGGGTGCTCCACGGCGATGCGGGCCAGCTGCTCGATGGCCAGCGCCGTTTCGCCCCGCTGGTGGGCGGCCAGGGCGGCCATGCGCGGCGCATCCTGCTCGTCGGCCAGATAGCGCCCCAGGGCCTCGTGAAAAGTGCTGTCCGGCTCAGCGCCGTGGATGGTGTGTACCACCTGGCCCTTGAGGAAGAACTTCACCGTGGGCACGCTGGTGACGCCCAGGGCGCGGGCCTGGCGGGACAGGCTGTCGGTATCGGCCATCACCAGCAGGAAACGGCCGCCGTACGCCGTGGCCAGGCGCACCAGGCGGGGCATGAGGACCATGCAGGGGCCGGCCTTGGGGGTCCAGAAGTGGACCAGCACCAGGCCTTTCATGGAGTTGTCCAGCACCAGGGACTGGAAGTTGTCCGCCGTGGCGTCGAAGACGAAGGGGGACAAGGCGTTCCCTCTATCCGTGCTCATGTATATCCCCACAATCGTTTCCAGTTGATGGCGGGCCAGTCAGGTTCCTCTTCCAGGAAGCCCCGCAGGGCATAGGCCTGGCGATCCAGGGGACGTTCCCGGGGGGGCTCCATGAGGCGGCCCCGCCTGTCCAGGAAGCTGGTGGCGAACCTGGCAACACCGCCATGACCGCGCCGGGTGATACAGGCGCTTTCGCCATTGGCCAGACGCACCAGGGTGCCTGGCGGGTAGAGCCCCATGACGCGCAGCAGTTGGGCGCTGATCAGGGGGTCCAGGTGAATCCGGTGGCGGCCGAAGATCTCCTGCATGGCGGTCCTGGTGGATTGGGGTGGACGGTAGTGGCGGCCGGCAATCTTGGCGCAATAGGCGTCCACCACCCGCAGCATGCGCGCCATGGGGGAAATCGCCTCGATACCCAGGCCGGCAGGGTAGCCGCTGCCGTCGATGTTCTCATGGTGCTGGGCCACGGCCTCGAGCCAGTCCGGGTCGTCCACACCGCCCTGTCTGAGCAATTCCACGGCGCGCAAAGGATGGCCGTCGATGGCGGCGCGATCCTGGGCATCCGGGGTGTGGGGGAAGTGATGCAGGCGGTCCTGCAGCTCCAGCACCGCCAGGTTCATGGTGAGGGCGGCGCCGGCCAGGCTGAGTTGCTGGGCCTCGTCGAAATCCAAGTGGTCCGACAACAGCACGGAGACCACCAACACGTGCAGGCTGTGATGCACACTGGGCCGCACCGGCATCACCCGGCGCAGATAGCCCAGGCAGGCCTCCGGGTCCTTGCGCAGGGTCTTGAGCAGGACTTGGAGCAGTTCATGCAGCTGGTTCGCCAGCAGCATGCCGTAGGGGGGCGTCAGCAGGGTATCCGCCTCCCTGGCCAGGGTTTCCAGGCGTTCCAGCAGGTTGATCCCCACGGGCATGGCGTCCTGTTCGCCGGGGTGGGTTTCCCGGAACAGGGGCCGGGCGATGAGTTTGTGAAACTGGTCTTCGCTGGCCACCACCATGCCCGCGCCGGCCACCAGTACCCCCGCCTCGGTGAAGACGTCCCAGGGCAGGGGTTCACCGATCAGGGAGGGATGGAGATGGACGGGACGCAGCACGGGCGGGGAAAACGGGCTGGACAGGTGATGGAAGGAGGTATTATTTCACGCATTGCTATCGCCCCAGGCTCGAGAAAGGCCAGACATGACCGTGCATGCTTTGAATGACGAGGAAGTCCGCCTGTTGCGGGAGGAAATCGAGCTGCTCATGGTGGAACGGCAAAGGCTGTTGCAGGTGGCAGGGGCCGCCGCCGTGCTGGTGGCCAACCTGGACGAGGAGACCCTGCCCCAGGATCAGGACACCATCGATGCCGCCGAGGTCCTGGCGGAAAGCCTCAATGCACTGCCGGACGAGACCCTGAAGGATGCCCTGGAATCCGTCTCCGCCGAATTCGACCCGGAAGCCCAGGCCAGTGAAAACCACGCCTCCGCCTGAGGCTCCTGGGACTAGCACTCTCTCAATATCTGGTCGAACAGCGCCCACGCGGCGCGGGCTTCGGCCTCATCCACCTTGCGCACGGCGTACCCCACCTGCACCGCCACGTAATCGCCCACCCTGGGCAGGTCGTCCTGCAGCATGAACAGGGAAACGTCACGAAAGATGCCCTTGGCCTCGCAGCGGGCGGTATAGCCGTCAACGGCGGTGATCTGCATGGGGATGGCGAGGCACATGGACGGATGCGTGGGCGTGAGGGCAACCCCGCCAGTATAGCCTTGCTCCTGGGCGCCGCTTCATGGGGCGAGAGCATCCGCAAGTGAATGCCCTAGGGAAACGCTGATTTATTTCCCCCTCTCCCGCGGGGAGAGGGGGTGGGGAGAGGGCAACTGATTGATTTTTCACGGATACGCTCCC
>Ga0272446_1006098_pt1 | contig 12801 bp, 9 predicted proteins | sample YNPCB0061_FD_194587 | JGI IMG/M metagenome (GOLD analysis project Ga0272446, IMG submission 194587) | Hot spring microbial mat communities from Yellowstone National Park, WY, United States - YNP-CB-006-1 | ecosystem: Environmental > Aquatic > Thermal springs > Hot (42-90C) > Sediment | place... | reverse complement strand
GGCGACCTGCTTGTAGGCTGCCTGGCCGAGGGCAGCCATCGTGTCGGCCGCCCGCACGCTGATGACCATGCTGGTTTCCGACGGCACGGCGCCCTGGGGTTCGTTGTTCCACGAGATCTCCTGCCAGGGCATGCCCACCGCACCGCTGTCGTAGACGGCGTCCCAGGAGCCGACGCGGGCGTAGGGGGCAATGCGATCTATCTGGACGCCCGTGAAGTCGCTGTACAGGTAGGGGTCGGCGTTGGGCACACCGGGGCCGCCGAGGGTGTAGGTGCCGAGGATGGCGCCGGTGTTGGGGTCGAGTTTGGAGACAGACGGTGGCCCGTGGTTGATGACCCACACGTAGCCCTGGAAGTCCACGGACAGCCCATGCGGGTTCGAGCCGCCCGCCGGGTAGGTGCCCAGCAGCACTCCTGCGGGGCTTATCTTGTGCACGGTGTGGTTGACGTAGTTCGCCGCCCAGACGTTGCCCGCGAGGTCGAGGGTCATCGCGGTCACTCGGCCGGTGCCCGTGTCGATCCTGGTACACGTGCCCGCTGCGAAGTCTGCGCGGTACACATCTTCGCCGCTGGAGTACCCGCCAAGCCACGCGACATCGCCGCCTGGATCGGCGACGACGCCATACGTGCCCGGGCATGGGACAGAGTTGACAGCAAGGGTGTCGATATGGACGCGCCGTGTCGTGCCACTCGAGCTGGAGACGAACACATAGTCACCACCCGAGGCAAGGGAGTAGGGGTTGCCGCCTACGGTGACGGTGGCCTCGAGGGCCACGGGCTCGTTCGGATTGTAGCGGTACAGCTTTCCGTCGTTGTGCGTGCAGACCCAGATCTTGCCTTTCTTGTCCACGGCCACGCCGCGCGGGTACACGTTGACGGGCCCCACGGGGATCGTGGTCAAGATGCACTCGTCGTTCTGGCCGAAGTACTCGCCGTCGGCCGGGTTGACGCTGATGACGCCGTCGCCGTTCTTGTCGAACGACGTGTCGATGACGCCATTGTTGTTCCGGTCGATGCAGTGGCTGATGTTGCCGGAGAACTTGGACAAGCTGCCCTGCCTGCCGAATGCGCGGTTGACGATCCAGACATCGCCATTGGTGTCGACAGCGACGCGGCCGGGGCAATTGCCGGCGTTGGACCAGTTGCAGTACTCGTTGGGCGGCGGGGCGCCGGTGGGCTGGCCGTTGATGAACTGCAGCGACGAGTCGAAGCGGCTCGTCTGCTTTCCGGTGGTCGAGTCGATGCGCACGACCCACCCGTAGAGATAGTTCGTGGCCCACACCAGGGTGGTCTTCGAAACCGGCGTGCGTCCGAGCACGACCTGGTTGTCCGGCACATGACGCGTGTTGTTGAGCACCCCGGTGTCGAAGTCGGCGTTCGTGGTGTACGTGCGCGTCTGCGCGAGCACGGGAGCGGCAACGACAAGCGCGAGCGCGGCAACAGGCAGACCTCGGACGCAACGGCGTGGTTTCATCGTGGTTCTCCGACTGCGGGCTGGACGATCGATCCAGCTACATCTCCTCCGATTGTAGCTGGGGTTCCAGAGGAGGGAAAGGCCACGCCGCGCCCCAGAGACGGACGTGACCGATGCTGCCATCGGGCTACCGGCTCGCGCATGCCGGGCTGCCGGGCGTTGCGCAAGAGCCCGCTTGTCGCTACTGTCAAGCCATGCGTATGCGTTTGCTTGCGTTGCTGCTGCTGGTCATGGTCGCGACCGCGTGCTCCAGCGGCGCAGACACCCCTGCGTTGACCGATGTCGCCAGGCAATACAGCGAGGCGTACTGTACGAGCCTCAGGGTGTGCATGAACGAGGCACAAGCAGGGGCATTCGACCAAGTTTACCCCGGGGGGCTCGACGAATGCACCGACAGGACGCTCACCATCAGCGGCACGAGCGAGAAGAGCATCTGCTCGCAGGAGCAATGGGACCGGTGCGCGGAGGATCTCAAGAAGGCAGAATGCACCGGGGACGCCACCGCGAGGCGTCCGGTCATCCCCCCAAGCTGCCAGGGCTGCTGAGCTCGCTGCGGATCCTCAATACCACACAGCACCGAAGCCCAGCGATGCGTACGATGCGTGGTCGTCGATCGTGGGGAGGAAGACCGCACTGACGCGAAAGTTCCCCTCCGGGCCGTCGTGCGTTGCATCGATCGAACCCACGTCGAGGTGCAAACCGACCCCAAGATAGTTGAAGCTCGAAATAGCTTCGAGGTCGCCCGGCTTGGCGTAGGTGTAAGTTGGACGCCATGCGAGCCCCAAGACCATACCGTGCCAGGAACGCCCGGATTCGAAGTGTCCGAGTCCGACCTGGCCTCCCACGATGAGCGGCAAGTGCAGCGAGTAGGCCGTCGTCCACCTCGTCTCGCCGCCCTCCTGCTGGTCGGGCTGAGGATGGGTCGAGCCGTACTGGCCCACGATATTGAGCGAGTCTGTGCGGTAGCCGAAAGCGATGGCGGCGACCTCCAACCCGGTGCCGAGGCTGAGGCCCCAAAGCGCGTTGTGCTCCTCGGGGTTGGGGAGGAAGAGCTGAAGAAAGCCGACGTGAACGGCAAGCCCACCGCCGCCGCCACCCGATGGCGACATCCCCGTAAGCTGCATCTTCTGCCCATCCGGGTACTGGATACGATACGGGTGCTCGAGCTTCACGAGCATGCCAGCGAGTTGCGCCTGGACATCGAACGTGAGCAACGAGCCGCCCCGCTTGTCCCAATCGCCGGATGGCTGCGCCGGTGGTTCCGGCCTGCGGTCTTCGCCACCGCCCTTCGTCCAGCTCCAGCCGGCTGTACTCCCACCTGCCGCATGCCGAGGGAGAATCTGGGCGACTTCGCCCCAGGCGAGGGTTCGCTGCTGGCCGTCGCGGGTGCGGACGAGCACGGCATTGCCCGGCTCGACGCCTAGCACGGTGCAATCGATGCTCGTACCGTTGTTGAGCACGACCCGGTCCAGGGCCACGGGTACCGCGGGGGGCGGCGCGGCGACTGCGGGCGGAAGCATGGGCTCGACGGCTTCGATGACCTTGGCGAGGATCTCGCCGTATGCAGCGTACACGGCTGCCGTTTTCTCGCCGGCGTCGGTTTGCACCGTGATCGCGAGCGTCATATGGTCGGCGGTGCGCGAGGCGATGTCCACGCGAACCATGCACGCGGCCCCCAGCCTGGAGCGCAGCGTACCAAGGGCCGACGGATCCGCCGCAATACCCTGGCTGACCTTGGCCGGGTCGACATCCGCGAACCCTCGCGCGCCGAGCCTTCGGTGAAGCTCGTCTGCCGTGGCCCTCAGGTGCTGGTCCACCGCTTCTTCGCCGGTCATGGCGACGAGCACGAAGGATTGCGGCCGCGATGCGGTCGCGGTTGGCGTGGAGGATACCGCGGCAGAGGGAGGGACCGGCGGAAGCTGGCCGGGCGGAGTCTGCGCGTGAAGCGCGGACGGCACGCATCCGAGCCCGACGCCGACCGCGAGCCAACGGGCCCTCGATGCCAGCGTGTACGGTTTCCTGAAAGCTGGTGTGCTTTGCATGGCGCGGGCTCCGTCGCGAGGGGTTGCGCCGCCGGGAGGGCGAACGCGACGGAGGCACACGTAGGCTGTGCGAGGGCATCGGTCAAGCGAGAGGATTGGGCGGCGTGCCTTGGACCGGGCCGAGATCCGGGCCCCTACCCTCGCGAGCGATCAGGGAAGGCCGCGAGAAGCTCGCAACGCACACCGAAGCGACACGGCAGCGCGAACCGGGAACCGGTGCGCAATCCGCGGGGGCGAGCGAAGCAGGTGGCGCAAGAAGCCGTCGCCAGCGATGGAGCGCGAGGGGATGGGCGGAGTCCTTGCCGATGAACCAGGGGTGGCTCGTGACGGATGATGGCTCAAGAGCGATCCGGGTCGGGCTCACCGGAAGGCTTGTCGGGTGCGGGCACCTTCTCTGCCGCAGCGGACCTGTCGGGGTTGGATCGGCGGCGGCGCGGGCCTGTGCCATCTTCGCGGGGGATCGATGCCTTCGCTTCCGCCACGAGCTCGGGGGGAGCGTCGCTGATCTCGTAGCGCGGGCCACGATTCTCGCGCGGATCCCGCGCATCCCGGGATTCGCGCGGCGGTCGAGGCGGACGGTCGCCGCGAGGAGGCGGGCCACGACGTTCGCGGTCCCGGTCGCGCGGCGGGCCCCGTCGGTCGCCACGGTCACCACGGTCTGCGCGGTCGCGCCCTTCGCGACGGTCTCTGCGCTCCCCCGGATCCGGCTGCGGGATGGGCTGACCGTTCTCGTCGAGCGGTGCAGGTAGCAGCGCCTTGCGGCTCAGCCTGACCTTGCCGTCCTTGTCGACGTTCACGCACTTGACCTCCACGATGTCGCCTTCGCGCATCACGTCTTCGACGCGATCGACGTGCTCGTGGGCGATCTCGGAGATGTGCAGCAAGCCGTCGGTGTTGGGCAGGATCTCGACGAAGGCGCCGAAGTCGGTGACACGCTTGACGGTGCCCTTGTAGACGGTGCCGACCTCGGGCTCGGCCGTCAGGCCGTTGATGATAGCGATGGCCTTCTGCACCGCGTCGGGGTCCGACGAGGCGATGTGGACGGTGCCGTCGTCTTCGACATCGATCTGGACGCCGGTCTGGTCGACGATGCCCTTGATGACCTTGCCACCGGGGCCGATGACGAGGCGGATCTGGTCGGGCTTGACCTTGACGGTGGTGATGCGCGGCGCCCACCTGGACAGGTCGGCGCGCGGAGCCGGCAAGGCCTCGAGCATCTTGCCGAGGATGAACAGGCGTCCTTCGCGTGCCTGTTCGAGGGCCCGCGCCATGATGTCGCGCGACAGGCCCTTGATCTTGATGTCCATCTGGATGGCCGTGACGCCCCGCGAGGTGCCGCACACCTTGAAGTCCATGTCGCCGAGGTGGTCTTCATCGCCGAGGATATCGCTTAGCACGGCGATGCGATCGCCCTCCTTGATGAGCCCCATGGCGATGCCCGCCACCGGCGCCTTGATGGGAACACCGGCATCCATCAGGCTCAGGCAGCCGCCGCAGACGGTGGCCATCGACGACGATCCGTTCGACTCCATGACCTCGGACACGATGCGAATCGTGTACGGGAAGGCTTCCTGGTCGGGGATCATGCCCTGCAACGCGCGCTCGGCGAGGTGCCCGTGCCCCAGCTCGCGACGCCCCGGGGATCCGACGCGCTTGACTTCGCCCGTGCAATACGGGGGGAAGTTGTAGTGGAGCATGAAGGACTTGTAGGAGTCGCCGAGGAGGTTGTCGATCTTCTGCTCATCGGCGCTCGTGCCCAGGGTCGTGACGACGACGGCCTGGGTTTCGCCGCGCTGGAAGAGCGCGGAGCCGTGCGTGCGCGGGAGAATGCCAACCTCGCAGGAGATGTTGCGAATGGTCTTCAGGTCGCGTCCGCCGATTCGCTTGCCGGTCGACAGGACCATCTCGCGCATCTCGGCGCCCTTGACGTCGTTCTCGAACGACTCCTTGAGGAGCTTGTCCCACTCGGTCATGGCGGCCTCGCCGAACTCGGCCGTCATCGCTTCGAAGGCGGCGTTGCGAACGGACTTGTACTGCTTGTAGCGCTCGATCTTGTCGCCGATCTCGAGGCACCTGCGCACCCCGTCGGCCGCCAGCTCATGCAAGCGCTTCTTCATGTCGTCGGGAAGCTGCTTGGCCTGGAAGGGACGCTTGGGCTTGCCGACCGCCGCGCGCATGCGCTCGATGAGGTCGATGATGGGCTGCGCACTCTCGTGTGCAAACATCAGCGCGTCGACCAGCACCTGCTCCGCAACCTCCTTGCAGCCGCCTTCGACCATGACCACAGCGTCGCGGGAGCACGCCACCACGATGTCGAGCTCGCTGTTCTCGAGCTGCTGGTAGGTGGGGAAGGCCACGAAGTCGCCGTCGATGCGCCCGACGCGCACGCCCGCGATCGGACCGTCCCAGGGGATGTCGCTCAGGTGCAGGGCAGCCGACGCGCCGGTGAGGGCGAGGACATCCGAGGCATTGGTCTTGTCGGCGGACAGGACGGTCGCGATGATCTGAGTTTCGCACTTGAAGCCTTCGGGGAAGAGGGGGCGGCAAGGGCGGTCCATGAGGCGCGCGGTGAGCACCTCGTAGTCGCGCGGGCGTCCTTCGCGCTTGAAAAAGCCGCCAGGGATCTTGCCGGCGGCAAAGGTCTTCTCGATATAGTCGCAAGTGAGGGGGAAGAAATCGATGCCAGGCCGCTCGTCGGGACTGGAGACGGCGGTGACGAGCACGACGGTCTCGCCCATGGTCACGAGCACGGCGCCGTGGGCCTGCTTGGCGAGACGTCCGGTTTCGAGGGTGATGGATGTGTTGCCCACGCGGGCGGATTCGCGGATGAACATGGTGGGATCGCTACTTTCTGCACGCGAGCGCGCAAGCCCGCGGTGCGCAGGACGCGATCGCAGCGCCTTCTTCCTCGGTTTCTGCACGCAAGCGAATGGGGCTGGCTTGCGTACAGGAATCGAGAACGAAGAGGCTCATGATCGCATCCAGAGTGGTTGGGCGCACGACGGCGCCGACACGTGCGCCGCGGCCCTGGCCGACGCGGAGGCAGCAAGACAGCCGCGGCGCGGAAAAGGGATGTGGAACCTGCCCTACTTGCGCAGGTTCAGATCCGCCACGACCTTTCGATACCGGTCGACGTCGATGCGCTTGAGATAGTCGAGCAAGCGGCGCCGACGACCGACGAGCTTGAGCAGGCCGCGACGAGAATGGTGGTCCTTCTTGTGCGTCTTGAAGTGCTCCGCCAGATAGGCGATGCGGCTCGTGATGAGGGCCACCTGTACTTCGGGCGATCCGGTGTCCGAGTCGTGACGCCGGAAGGACTGCACTACGTTCGTCTTCGTTTCTTTGTCGAGAGCCATGGAAACGTGTCTTTCACGCGACGCCCGTCCGAGAGGTCGGCGCGACATGCGCCTCGCCCGCTGGAGGGCCGACTGCCAAAGGGTGGCGCAGTATACCCAGAGCGATCGCCTGGTCAACCGGAAGTTCGGAGCGGATTCGCGCCCTGCCCACGCGCCGGCTCGGCGCGTGAACGCAAGCTTTTTATCGGCAAGCGAAAACCCGGTCGCGAACCGGCTATGCTCAGCCGCCATGACGCCCTCGGACAGCCTCGACCAACTGGTGCGCGACGCCTGCCAAGGCTCTGCTACCGCGCTCGAACGCCATTTCGTCAAGCGAGGAGGACTGCCTGGCTCCCGGCCGAACTACGCGCTCGCGCGGGACGCCGCGTCGGCGCTGCTCGCGCAAGGCGCTGCCGGGCAGCGCTACCTGATGCACCTCGCCCGCCTGGACGAAAACGCAGCGCCCGACGACACGGCGCACGAATTCCTCGTGCTCGTGGGCGTGATAGGGCTCGGCCTGCAGGCAGCCCGATCCCCCCAACCGCTGTCTTCGTGCGAATCGTTGCACTCCCTGCAGCAGTACGTCGAGGATCGCCGACGACACGTTCGTCATGCCGTCCACGTCGCGCTCGCCGATGTCCTCACCCACCGCGGCGACGAGGCCGTCGAAGCGTTTGCGTCCTGGACCGACGGCTACCTGCAGGCGGAGGCGGTGCTCCGCGCGATGACGTCGCCCGACGCGGAGCGCGGCATACGCGCTTCGGACGCCATGATCGCGAGGTTCGACGAAGCGTTCGATCTGCTGGAGAAGGCGCCTCGCTCGCACGAGCGAAGTCACGGCTATCGTGCGCTGCTGCGCGCCATTGCCGAGGCTTCGCCGAAGGTCGGGAAGCGTTTTGCACCGCAGTTCTCCGAATGGCTCGAAGCGAAGGCCGCCACCCGCGTTCCCGCCCTGCGCAACGCAATCCGGCAAGCAACTTCGAAGCTGCGCCGCGCGGGTGGCCGAGCAGGCGATCTGGACGCGGTCCGACGTGCCTTGGAACGGTCGGAGCCTGCACCGCGCGATCCCCGAACGATGGTGGGCCCCACGCGCAAGCGTGGCAAGCGCTAGACGGCGCCCGCTCCGCGGGATCCTGCCCGGCGGCCACAACGGCACCGGCACAGGTTCGCACGCCCGCAGCGACGAGGCGCCTTGCCCGTGGAGCGCGACGCGTCTAACCCTCCACACCGATGACCGACCTCGCATCCCTGGACGCCACGTCCCTCGCGGAACTGATTCGGCGCCGCGAGCTGTCTCCTCTCGAGCTCGTCGACGACGTCGTCGCTCGCATCGAGAAGGTGAATCCCCGGTTGAACGCGGTGACGTTCCTACAGCTCGACGAAGCACGGGAGCAGGCTCGCGGCGTGCTGCCCGCAGGCCCCTTCCAGGGTGTCCCCTACCTGCTCAAGGACGTCGTGGCAGCGTGTACCGGCATGCCCCTCACCGCCGGGTCCGCCATGCTGCGGCATCACGTCTGCGACCACGATAGCGTGCTGGTGTCACGGCTGCGCGCCGCAGGCTTCGTCCTCCTCGGCCGAACGTCCTGCTGCGAGCTCGGACTGCTTCCGACGACCGAACCGAAGATCTACGGACCAACGCGCAACCCTTGGGACCTGTCGCGCACGACCGGTGGTTCAAGCGGTGGATCGGCCGCCGCCGTGGCGTCGCGCATGCTCCCTGCCGCCCACGCCAACGACGGCGGCGGGTCGATCCGCATCCCGGCCTCCTGCTGCGGCGTGTTCGGTCTGAAGCCGACGAGGGGGCGAATCTCGCTCGGCCCCGACTATGGCGACATCATGAACGGGCTGGTGGTCGAGCATGCGGTCACCCGTTCGGTGCGGGACAGCGCGGCGATCCTCGACGCCACAGCAGGCGCCGCGCCCGGCGATCCGTACGTTGCTCCCGCGCCCCCCCGCCCTTTTACCGACGAGATCAAGCTTCCCGCAGGACGACTTCGAATCGCATGGAGCACGACTTCGCCAATCGGTACCCCGGTGCATCCATCATGCAAGGCCGCCGTCGAGCAGACGGCTCGCCTGTGCGAGGCTCTGGGCCACATGGTTCGCGAAGCAGCCCCGGTCCTTTCAGCAGAGCTGCTGCTCCACTCCTTCATGGCAGTCTGGGCAGCCGGCACGGCTGCGTCGGTGGACAGCACGGCGGCGCTGCGAGGTGCACCGGTCGATCGCGATGAGCTGGAGCCGACCACCTGGGCGCTGGTCGAAGCCGGCAGGCAGGTGACCGCCCCGGTGTACCTGATGTCGGTTGGAACGCTGCAACAAGCGTCGCGACAGGTTGCGCGATTCTTCGAGGACGTGGACCTGTGGCTGACGCCCACGCTGGCGGAACCTCCCGTGCCGCTTGGCACCTTCCAGGCGCCCGACACCGATCCCATGGCGCCGGTGTCGCGAGCGTTCGCCTTCTCGCCGTTCACGCCGCTGGCGAACATCACCGGGCAGCCGGCGATGAGCGTTCCCCTCGCGCTCGAAGACGATCGGCTGCCCATCGGGGTCCACTTCCTGGCGCGTCACGGCGATGAAGGGCTGCTGCTGCGCGTCGCGTCGCAACTCGAAGCCGCGTGTCCGTGGAACGAGCGCTTGCCACCGGTGCATGCCTGAACGTATCGTAGGCGCCGCATGGATACCTGGGACCGGCTGCCGAACGACGGTGCGACCTCGCAGACCTGCGCGTTCTGTGGCGCAAGCGCGACCGAGGATCGTGCGCTCATCGCAGGCCCCACGAACGTGTGCATCTGCAGCGAGTGCATCCTGTTCGCGTACAGCATGCTCGAGGTGTCTGGCGCTCTGCCCCGGGACACGGACGTCGATGGTCGCCCACCGGCGTGGGGCGATGATGAGAAGACCGGCGTGCACGAGCTCGAGGCGATCAAGCGGGACTGATGGACCGCGGCGGCGGGTAGTCACGCTGGCCGGAGCGGGCAAGGCCGTGCAAGCTCTGGATGCCGGACAGTGGGCACCGAGCGCGGACACCCGCATTCGGTCCACCTGCGTCGTGTTTCCCCGGTGCGACATGCCGCGCCCCACACCTGACGCGCACGCGCATGCTCACGGTCTGGGGATGCGTCCACTGGAGCCGATCGTGCGCCGTGGACCGCGGCCATGCATCGTCGACCCGGCCCCGGCCGAATGCACCCGCTGGTGGCAGCGGCTACGAGCTACTCCGGCGGCTCTTGACCTTCTTCGGCTTGCCACGACGACGCCACCTGATTGACCTGCGATGCGTCGTAGAGGAAGAACCTCCCGCGGCGCGAGAGGAGCGTCGCGAAGCTCGCATATTGCCTGAACACGTAGGACTTCGGGTCGGCCGTCGTGCCGGTGTCCGGGTCGATCCAGGACCGCACGAGGATGAGGTCGTAGTCGCGCGCGTACGACGCCGTGATGTCGTACAAACGCCCATCCCATTCGAAGCCGCCTGGCGGACGAGCCGGCTCCTTGCCGGGCAGATAGTGCACGGGCACACTCTCGTTGCGAAGGAAGGAATACGCGATGATGCCGTCCTTGCGGACCTGGTAGAGCGCGGGCAGATGCACCCAGATCTCCCTCGCGAGGGTGGGAGGCGTGGGGTCGAACATGATCGTGGCCAGGCTGCGATTGGGCGGGGCATCGTCGATGATCGCCATGGCGTCGTCCATCTCGGGGATGGTCAGGAAGTGTTGCAGGAGGTTGGCGCCGGCGAGCAGGGCGACCGCGGCGGCGGCGGTCGCGGCGAACCGGACCCACGCCCCGCGCACGATGGGGATGGAGGCCACGGCGAAGAAGGCCGCGAACGGAAGGAACCGCGGGTAGATGTGAAACGTGGCGATGAACACCTTGGGGATCAACAGGTAAAGCCCGAAGAACGTGAGGGCCAGACGACGCATGCGGCGGTCGGCAGGCGCACCGGATGCTCCCAGCCACAACGCGAGCGCGACGGCCACGGCGGCGACAAGCAGCCGCCGCTCGCTGGCGTCGGCGAAGTTGCCTGCTGCGTTGTAGAACAGGTGCCAGAGCTTCTGCCAGAGCGGGTCGTCCTGCCCCTCGGCCCAGGCATGCTCCCAGACGGTCGTGGAGGTCTTGCGGGCCCACCACCAGGCGCCGAGCGACCATGCGACCGACGGTACAAGCACGACGGCCGGGACGACCAGGGAGCGAACGCGCCGGGCGGCGGGCTGCTGGTCGGACCGAACCAGGTACGCGACCGACTCGACCGCGACCGCCACGCAGATCGCGAGCATCGCGAGCACATGCGTATACGCGACGAGCATCGACAGGATCAGCGTCCAGGCGATGGGGCGCACGCTGCGGCTGCCATCGAGGATGCGGAGCCACATGGCCGTGGCGAGCACGGAAAGGGGCAAGGCGAGGATGAAGTTGGCAAAGCCCCATCCGGTAATGAAATTGTGGATGAGCGGCAGGACGAGCAGCGCGTACCATCTGGGACGCCCGGAGACATCACAGAGGACGAGGGCGGCGCATCCGAAGAGCACGGCGTAGGCCGCGAGGATGATTCGCCCGGCGAGCTCCGGCCGGACCACGAAGGACAGGAGCGCAATGCCGGTTTCGATACCTGCGTTGTAGGTGAACAGGTTGGTCTGGAATAGCTGATGCGCAGGAGAGTTCGGGTCGAAGAGGCGGTGCAGCAGCGCGCCCATGGCGACATGCTGGGGATAGTCGATCATGGGCGGGTAAGGACAGAGCAGGAATGCGAGGGCCGACAGCGCGACGGCGGCCCAGAAAGCGGCGGTGAGGGCAGGCCCCTGGACAATGAACCACCCGTACCAGGGTGCATGGGGATGGGAAGCGGGGGCTGGGTCGGGATCGGGGGCTGACATCAGCATTTCTCGCGATGTGGCGGAGTGGCGGCACGGTGTTCGTCGTGATGGGCAGCGGAGGCGGCTTCGACCATCATGACGGCCCCGCCTGCGAGGGCGAGCAGGAGGGCGGAGGCAAGCCAGACGACGGCGAGGGCGAGCGCCTGGGGCGGCGCGACGCCGAACCTGCCGAGCAGTAGGACGAAGAGCGATTCACGGACGCCGAGGCCGGCGATGGAGACGGGCAACATGGCGAGGACGAGGGCGAGGGGCACCGCGCCGAGCACGGCCCACCAGAGCGCTGGCCTGCCCCAGTCCACGACGACGACACCGAGCAGCCCGAGCCCCACGGCCTGATAGGCCGTGGACCAGGCGAGCATCTCGACGCGCGCACCGAGCGACGCGAGCGGGCCGGACAGGTCGTCGGCGAGGTCGCCGCCGATGCGCGCGACAACCGGTGCGCGGCGAGCCAGCACGCGCGCTGCCCAGCGCAACGGCGCATGGGCCGTGAAGACCAGAAGCCCGCTGACGACCGCCACGAGCGCAAGGGCGATCGAGATCTGCCCGCGGGCGCCTGGCGCCATCACGACACCGGGCACGGCGAGCAGCACCAGCGCGACCAAGCCGACCAGCCGCTCGAAGACCGCGCTCGACCACGCATGGCTGGGCCTGTCCGTTCGACGTGCGCACCGCATGGCACGCACGACGTCCCCGCCGATGCTGGTCGGCAACAGCATGTTGTACGTCGAGGCGACCAGCGTGTCGGCCATCAAGCGGAGCCATGGGACGTGCGATCCGAGGCGCTGCAGCGCACGCTTCCATCGGAGCGCCGCGAGGGCCGGAAAGGCGAACGTCAGCAGCACGGACGCCACGAGTGCCGGGGCCGAGAGCGACAAAACTCCCTGGATCGCGTCGCCGACGGGCACACGCCACAGCACGATCGCCAGCAAGGCGAGGGACACGGCGGCCTTGGCGAGCGAGCCGACGGCTCGCGCAGCGCGGCTGGGGTGCGGAATCGACTCGCTATCGGCCATTTCCGGTCAGGCAGCGCGAGCAGGCCGGACGAAGGACAAGAGCGTATAGTCGGCCATGCGCGGCAGCGGG
>Ga0272446_1006097_pt1 | contig 12806 bp, 5 predicted proteins | sample YNPCB0061_FD_194587 | JGI IMG/M metagenome (GOLD analysis project Ga0272446, IMG submission 194587) | Hot spring microbial mat communities from Yellowstone National Park, WY, United States - YNP-CB-006-1 | ecosystem: Environmental > Aquatic > Thermal springs > Hot (42-90C) > Sediment | place... | reverse complement strand
CCAGCCCGATGGCCTGCGCGCGATAGCCCTGCGCGTTCAGCTTCTCGGCGGCTGCGCGTCCGCGATCTTCGACCAGTTCGCCAATCACCACCACAGCGCCTTCGCGGGCAAACGCCTCGGCAATGCCGTAGCCGATGCCGCGCCCCGCGCCCGTCACGATTGCCACATGATCCTTGAGTAACATTGAGTCTCCTTTTTGTCGATCACCGATCACCGGTTCTCCCTTGCGCCTCCGCTCCTGCGCTCCCCCGCTCCTGGTGATGCCGAAGCACGCGATCGACGAATTCGCCGGCCAGGCCGGTATAGCGGCGCGGGTCGAGCAATCGCTCGATCTCTGCCTCGGACAAATGGCGCGCCACGATATCCGCTTCGGCCAGCGCCTGGCGAAAGTCGATGCCTTGATCCACGGCGCGCATGGCGCACTGGTACACCGCGTCGTGCGCGGTCTGCCGGCCCACTTTCTCCGCCAGCGCCAGCATGACTGCCTCAGACAGCCACAGCCCGCGCGTCGCGTCGAGGTTGGCGGCCATGCGATCCGGGTGGATATGCAGCCCCTCGACGACCCGTATCGTCAGCGCCAGCGCGCCGTCGGTCATGATGCACGCTTCGGGGATGAAGGCCCACTCGATGTGTTCGTTGGTCCAGTCGCGCTCGTGTTCGTGGATCATGGCGTCCAGGCCGAGCGGCGCGGCGTTCATCACCATGCGCGCCAAAGCCAGCAGCGCCTCGCAGATCATCGGGTTGCGCTTGTGCGGCATGGTGCTGCTGCCCACCTTGCCGGTGTTGAACGGCTCCTCGACCTCCCACACTTCGGTCTTTTGCAGCAGGATGACTTCGTGGGCGATCTTGCCCATCGTCGCCGCGACCAGGCCCAGCCAGCCGGCGAACTCGGCCATGCCGTCGCGCGCGGTGTGCCAGGTGATGAGCGGGACGCCCAGGCCCAGGCGCGCCATCATGCGGCGCTGGATCTCGAAGCCGTGTTCGGCCACCGAAGCCAGCGTGCCGGCGGCGCCGGCGAACTGCCCCACCAGCGCGCGCGGCTTCAGTTGCGCCAGCCGCTCCTGGTGGCGCATGACCTCGGCCAGCCATTGCGCCAGCTTGAAGCCAAACGTGATGGGCAAGGCGTGCTGGCCGTGGGTGCGGCCCGGCATGGCGGTGTCGCGGTGTTGCGCCGCCAGGTCTGCCAGCGCGTCGGCCAGCCGGCTCAGGCGCGGCTCCAGAATGTCGATGGCCTCTTTGACCTGCAGGACGCTCGCCGTGTCCATGATGTCCTGCGTCGTTGCGCCCCAGTGGATGAACTCGCCGGCGCCGTTCTCGCACACCGCGTCGAAGGCGCGAATCATCGGCACGATGGGATGCACAGTCTGGTCGATGCCGCGCTTGATAGCGGCTGTGTCCAGCAATTCGGCCCGGCCTTTGCGCGCGATCTCGTCGGCAGCCCAGGCGGGAATCAGCCCCAGCTCGGCTTCGGCCTGCGCCAGCGCCACTTCCGCGTCCAGCCACTTTTGCAGCAGGCTCAGATCGCTGAACACGGCGCGCATCTCGTCCGTGCCGTACAGGTCCTTGAAGAAGATCGAGTCGATCAGTGTAGAGGGCATCAGCGCACCACCTTGACCATGCTTATCGGGCGCCCGGCCTGACGCCGTTCACGATCCGCCCATTGTCGATGCCGCTCAAAAAGTCCGCCGCATTCTGCGCGGTCCAACTGCGCATGCGGATCAGCGAATCGGGCGAGTAGAACGCCATGTGCGAGGTCAAAACGATGTTCGGACACTGGCGAATGGGCGCGTCCATCGGCAGTGGCTCCACTTCATGCACGTCGAGGCCGGCGCCGGCCAGACGCCCCTGCATCAGCGCGTCGGCCAGATCCTGCTGAACCACCACCGGCCCGCGCGCCGTGTTCACCAGGATGGCGTCCTTCTTCATCAGGGCCAGTTTGCTCGCGTCGATCATGCGTCGGGTCAGCGGTGTGAGCGGCACGTGCAGGCTGAGCACATCCGCCCGGGGCAGCAACTCCTCCAGGCTGTTGGTGAAGGCGACATCCAACCCCGGCAGCGGCACAGGGTTGATGTCGTAGGCCATGACGCGCATGCCCAGCCCCGCTGCGCGCCTGGCTGTCGCTTTGCCGATGCGCCCAAAGCCGACGATGCCGAAGGTCTTGCCGGTGAGGGTGTGGAAGCCGGAGAAGCTGGACCGCCATTCGCCGCGCCGCACTTCGTCGTTGTTGCGCACAATGTTGCGCGACACGCTGAGCATCAGCGCGATGGCGTGCTCGGCCACTTCGTCAAGGCAGTAATCCGGCACATTCATCACGGCGATGCCGCGCCTGGCTGCCGCCTGATGATCGACATTGTCGTAGCCCACGCCGTAGCGGCAAACGACCTTGCACTCCGGCCAGGCTGCCAGAATCTCATCGGTGATCTCCACCCATTCGACCAGAATGCCGGCTGCGCCCTGGCCGGCTGCGATGATGGTCTCGGTGGTCTGGGCGTTGTGCCACTGGCACTCAAACCCGCGCGAGGTGATGACCGGCCGTTCGACATCGTCGTTTCCAAAGTCGCTTTGCACAATCGAGATGAGGGTGTTCATGGGGCATAGCATGCCACAGATGGCAGCGCCCGGTTGCGTTCACAGGCGGAGCAACTGCATCCCCTGCGCGATACACTCGCCGCTGAAGCGCCGGATGCGCAGCGATGCAGCACGCTGCGCATCTGGCGTCTCTGGACTTGAGTCTGCGCGGCGCAGACAGATTTGTCAGCGCTTCTGGAGAAAGGGCGGCGAAATTACCGCACCTCGAATGTCAGTGTGCGCGCCGGCTCGGTGTTGTCATCCAGATACAGCTCAAGCTGATAGCGGCCAATCGGCCACAATTGCTCATTGCTGAGCTGGAAGGTCAGCATGGCGCTGCCGGATTCCAGCGTGGTCTCGCCAATTTTGAAATCAGGCTCCACCCCCTGCGCCTCGACCGCCCGCCAGACCCCTTTGGTTCGAGTGCCGTCGGGAGCGTTCTGCAACCTGACTTTGGCGTAGAACACTGTCTCATCCTGGCGGAATGTTGTGACGCGGTTATTCCCTTCTTCATCCGTAGCCAGCCAGGCCTCGCCGATGTTGGCGGTGCTGAAACTGACGCTGCACGCGCTCAGCAACACTGCCAGCGCAGCAAACAGATGCGCCATTCGACGTGTTGTTGCTCTTGTAATATTCATCGCGGGTTGTCCTTTTGCGAACATTGTTCGCGGGGTTTTATCTGGCAGTCCCACTTTACCTTGTGGATGAGCATTTGCGCCGTCGGCGGCTGACATTCCGCTGACGGTTTGCGTTTGCGCCGGCGCCGTGCGGCGGATGGCGCAGTTGAGACACAATGTTTGATGAAAGCATGCGCAACTATACAATGCCTTACCGCCCATACTCAGGCCTGGATTTGGAGGATAAGAAAAATGGACAGAGGTGTGATGCGTCGATTGAGTTTGCCATTCGCGCTGGCGATCAGTGTGATCTTGAGCGCCGTTTTCCCGGCCCTGCCCGGTCAGGGCGCGCCGCAGTGGTCAGGTGTGGGCCACTTCGCGACTCAGTCCATCGGCTATACCGATGGCATCCACCTGCGCAGCTATACCGCCCCACCCAACTTCCGCCAGGCGTCCACCAGCCTGAATGCCGGCCAGTCGGCCATCGGCGCGGCCGACCACGCCGACATCTACGTGAACTTCGACTACGACACTACCGGCAAGACAATCTACATCGTCTACACCACCGACGGCAGCGCGCCGAACAAGACCAACGGCAGCGCGACGACAGCTACCTTCTCCAAATACTGGCATCCCAACCGCACCTGGGTAGGGGCGATCCCGCCGCAGCCGGCCAGCACCGTGGTGAACTATGTGGTCTACGCCAGCGATGGGGCGCTGGCCGCGGCCTGGGGGCGCATCTCCGGCACGCCAGCCGACCGATCTGTAAGCCAGTATCAGACGAGCTGGAGCGAGAGCGACAACGCCTACTTCAGCTACACGGTGGGGAGCAGCGGGGGCGGCCTGAGCTGGTCGGGTCGGCGGGCGATCTGGCTGGACGCCGACACCATCGCCTGGAACGGCGCGCCGGGGGCGAGCTACCGGCTGTATTACGAACCCGATGGCGGCGCGACGACCGGCTCGCCCTACCTGGCGCTCACCACCGCCGGGACGGTGAACGGCGCGCTGTATCCGAAGAACCCGAACGCGCATGGGCTGATCCAGCTCACGCTGAGCGCCGGCGACGTGGTGAGCGTCCCGACTCTGCTCAAGGGGCAGGTGATCGTCGCCGCGCTGAACAGCAGCAACGCGATTGTGGACGCCAGCGCGCCGCAGATTCAGGGCGTGCTCGATGACCTCTACGCTTCGGCAGCCTCGACGCAGACGCTGGGCGTGAGCTACAGCGGCGGCGCGCCGACCGTGCGCGTCTGGGCGCCTACAGCCAGGCAGGTGACGCTGCGCCGCTACGCTACGGCCAATGCCGCTAGCTATGTCACCCACACCATGACGCTCGATCCCGCCAGCGGCATCTGGAGCGTCGGTGGCGATCCGAGCTGGGATCGCCAGTTCTACCTGTTCGAGGTGGAGGTCTACCGGCCCGACGCAGACGCTGTAGTGACCAGCGTAGTCAGCGACCCGTATGCCGTCTCGCTCTCGGCTGACAGCGCCGCAATTGACGACCCGCGCGCGCAGTTCGTCAACCTGGACGACGCCGATTTGAAGCCGGCCGGCTGGGATGCGCACGCCCGCCCGGCGCTGGCCGCGCCGGAGGACATCAGCATCTACGAGGTGCACATCCGCGACTTCAGCATCAACGATCCGACGGTGGTGACCCAGGCACATCGCGGCACGTACCTGGCCTTCACCTACGATGGCAACCTGCGCCCGCTCTCAGCCGGCATGAATCACTTGAAGCAACTGCAACAGGCCGGCCTGACGCATGTCCAGCTTCTGCCGGCCTTCGACTTCGGCAGTGTGCCGGAGGATGCCGTGCCGCGCACACCGACGCCGAACCCGACCGGCTATCCGGCTGACAGCACACAACCGCAGGCGATCATCAGCGCCACCCGCCAGGCCGACGGCTTCAACTGGGGCTACGACCCGATGCACTTCGGCGCGCCCGACGGCAGCTATGCCAGCGACCCGAACGGCGCCGCCCGTGTGCGCGAGTTTCGCGAGATGGTGAAGGCGTTGCACGAGGAGGGCCTGCGCGTGGCGATGGACGTGGTCTACAACCACACCCTGGCCTTCGGCCAGCAGGACAAGAGCGTGCTCGACCAGATCGTGCCCGGCTATTACCACCGCATGAACCTGAGCGGCGCCGTGCAGACCTCCTCATGTTGTCCGGACACGGCCAGCGAATACGCGATGATGGAGAAGCTGATGCGCGACACGCTGATCCGCTTTGCCCAGGACTACAAGGTAGATGCCTTTCGGTTCGACCTGATGAACCTGCACACCATCTCCAACATGCTCACGCTCAGGAACGCGCTGCAGGCCGTCGAGCCGACGATCTACCTGTACGGCGAGGGATGGGACTTTGGCAGCGCAAAGGATAAGGGGCTGAGCTATGCCAAAATGGGCGCAGTGGCCGGCACAGGCATCGGCGTCTTCAACGACCGCCTGCGCGACGCGGCGCACGGCGGCTACAGCACCGACCCGCTCCAGGTGCGCCGGCAGGGGTTCACCAACGGCCTGAGCTACCAGTGGAACGGCTACTGCTATGCCAACCGCTTCCAGGCCGATCTGCACGATGCGATGAGCCGGCTGCGCAGCGGGTTGCGCGGCAGCGGCGATGCCTTCACCCAGGACCCACAGGAGGCCATCAACTACGTCGAGAAGCACGACAACGAGACCCTCTTTGACCTCAACGTGTTTCGCCTGCCCAACGGCGTCGGCGATCCCGGCGCCTGCGGCGGCGGGTCATACAGCGTGCCGACCGTCAACCTGAGCGAGCGCGTGCGCGCCCACAATCTGGGCGCCAGCCTGGTTGCCCTGGCGCAGGGCGTGCCCTTCTTCCACATGGGCCAGGACGTGCTGCGCAGCAAGTCGCTGGATCGCAACAGCTACGACAGTGGCGACTGGTTCAACAAGGTGGACTGGAGCTACAACGACAACAACTTTGCCAAAGGGCTGCCGCCGGCCTGGGATAACCAGGCGCGCTGGGGCGTGATGGGGCCGCTGCTGACCGACACCGCGCTGATCCCGTCCAGCGCGCACATCCAGGCGGCCGCCGCGCACCTGCGCGAGATGCTGCGCGTGCGCGCCAGCAGCCCGCTGTTCCGCCTGCGCACCCAGGCCGAGATTAACGCGCGCGCTCACTTCTACAACACTACGCCGACCCACGACGGCCTGATCGTGATGGCGTTGAGCGACGACCCGGCGCCCGACCTCGACCCAAACTGGGAATACATCGTCGCGCTCTTCAACGCGCAGCCGGTCACCCAGACCTACACCATCAGCGCGCTGATCGGCAACCCCCTGCAGCTTCACCCGATCCTGACCGATAGTGTGGACAGCGACCCCGTGGTTCAGGACGCGACCTTCGACAGTGCCAGCGGGACGTTCACCATCCCGCCGCGCACAACGGCGGTGTTCGTCTCGACGCAGGCGCCAGCCAGCCCATCCCTACCCCCCAGCACGCTCGACTGGGTGGGCCGTATGTCACCACGCGGCGGCACAGTCGCCGGGATTAGCGAGGGGAACTTTGCGCCAACCGGCTTCGACGTGTATATCCAGGTCTACGAGGCTGGCGTGACCGATGGGCCGGGCCAGGGGCCAGGCATCAGTTGCACGCTGCACTGGGGGCGCTATGGCGATCCCTGGCAAGACCTGCCGATGACCTACAACCCCACGCCGGGGATAGACGTGCCGCCGGCCAACGATGAGTACAAAGCCGCCATCCCCAAAGCGGTGATCGAGGGGCTGCCGCCGGGGAGCTATGGCTTTACCGCCTACTGCCAGAAGGCCGGCGAGGACAAAAAGTGGAAGGTGGACACCTACGACATCAACGGCAACCCGCTGGACGACGACCAGGGCGATGGCCTGTTTACCGTCGTGCCGGCTGGCGATCCCAAACCGGCGCCGGTCGGCGGCGTCTTCGTCCACCTGTTCGAGTGGCGCTGGGCCGACATCGAGAAAGAGTGCCACTTCCTGGCCCAGAAAGGTTATCGCGGCGTGCAGATCTCCCCGCCGCAGGAGCACGTCGTCCCGACGGCCAACATGCTCGGCAACCCGGCCAACGCCTACCCGTGGTGGGTGCGCTATCAACCGGTGAGCTATACGCTGAGCAGCAGCCGCAGCGGGACGCTGGCTGAGTTCCAGAGCATGGTAAACACGTGCAACAGCCTGGGGGTGGACGTGATCGCCGACGTGGTGATTAACCACATGACCGGCCTGCACCCCGACACGATCACCGCCAGCGGCACGGCCGGCACAGCCTTTTCGCACTACAGCTATCCGGGTCTGTACGGGCCGGCGGACTTCAACTATTGCGGCACGAACGGAACCGCCACCGACGGCAGCCAGCATGACATTGTTGACTACAACGACCGCCGACAAGTGCAAACCTGCGAGCTGGTCAACCTGGCCGACCTGAAGACGAGCGACACCGGCGTGCGCGCGCGCATCGCCGGTTATCTGCAGGCGCTGGTGAACATGGGCGTGAAGGGCTTTCGGGTTGACGCGGCCAAGCACATGCCGGCGCATGAGCTGGGCGCGATCCTGGGCGCGGTGAGCGGCAACTTCTACGTCTTCAGCGAGGTGATTGACGCCAACACCAGCGAGCGGGTGCGCGCCTTTGAATACACCCCCTACGGCGACGTGACCGAGTTCTATTACTCGATCCTGGTGGGCGAGAAGTTCAATGGCTGCGGCGGCGGAACGCTGAGCCAGCTTCAGAACCTGCCGTCGGCGAGCTGGCTGCCGGGACGCTTTGCCGTGGTGTTCACCGACAACCACGACAACCAGCGCGGCCACGGCGCCGGCGGGCCGTGCATTGTGGATCACCGTGACGGGCCGGCGCATGTCCTGGCCAACGTCTTCGCTCTGGCGCATCCGTATGGCGACTACGTCTCGGTCATGTCGAGCTATTACTGGAGCAACAACCCGAACAGCAGCGCCGGCGATAGCAAGGGACCGCCCAGCGCCACGCCGCCCTACACCAGCGGCAGCGGGCCGGACACGCGGCCGGTGTATAGCGCCACGCAAGCCGCCGGCGACTGGCCGGCCAACTGTTCGGCGACCTTCGAGGACGGCAAGTGGGTTTGTGAGCATCGCCGCTCGGCCACAGCGGGCATGGTCGGCTTTCGCCTGGCGACGCACGGCGAGCCGATCACCGGCTGGGTGAACGTCTCGGCCAACCACATCGCCTTCGGGCGCGGGGACAAGGGCTACGTGGCGATCAACAACACCGACGCGCCCGACACGCGCACGTATACGACGACGCTGCCGGCCGGCTACTACTGCGACGTGACGCGCCACGTGCTGAGCGGCGGCATCTGCCGCGACTACTACACTGGCGCGCCAGTTCCCGCCAGCCAATGGATCAAGGTCGAGCCGGGTGGCGCAATCGTCAGCCAGACCGTGGTCGCCAGAGGCGCCTTTGCCATCCACATCGACGCGCGCGTGCGTCAGGTCTACGCGCCGATCGTCCGGCGGTGAATCGGCGGCGCGCCGGCTTGCGGCTGACAGGGCGCCGGCGCGCCAGGCGATATACTGTTCTGCATCACTCAACCCAACACAATGGCGAGAATGAAACGATTCGAGGCATCCAAGCCGATTGTCATGTTCGGTGTTCGGACATTTATCCAGAGACCTGAATCATGCACAGCGCTGAACCGGGGGCGATCAGCCGTGATGATCTGCGCCACATTTTGCGGCAGTGGTTGAAGCCGGCCGGACTGGCCGGCCATCCGCTGGAGCATTTGACGCTGGTCGAAATCCAGCGGCGTCACATGCAGTGCGATGCCGAGAAAGCACTGCGCCAGGTCATTGTGCATGCGATCGACCGGTTTCGCCCGGAAAACTGGCGTCCAGATCAAGCCCCTCAAAACGGCGCGGCCCGCCGCTACACCATTCTGGTGCGGCACTTCCTGAAGGGCGCAACCCTGCGCCAACTGGCAGATGAACTGGATATTGACGAGCGCACCTGCCGGCGCGACCTGGCTCAGGCGCTCAATGATCTGGCCAGGTTGCTCACTGCGCTGGAGCAGAGCGCCCAGCAGGACGAACGCGCGCGCGCCGCGCCGCCGCTGGAAGTTGTTCCGCCGCTGGCGCCAGACGCCGCTCTGGTGGGCCGTGATGCGCTGTTTCAACAGCTCAGCGCCGCGCTCGAACCGGATGGGCGCACGGTGGTGGTGCACGGCCTGCCGGGGGCCGGCAAGACATCGCTGCTGGCGCGCCTGGCCCACGATGCTGTGTTGCGGCAGCGTTTTGTCGATGGCGTGCTGTGGGCCAACCTGGGCGAACAACCCGAAATCGCTTCGATTCTGCGCGTTTGGGCGCTTGCGCTCGGACTCAGCCCGGCCGACGTGCAACAGTTGAGCGCGCTGGGCGTTCTGGATCAGGCCGTGCGCGCGCGGTTGTTCACTCGCCGCGCGCTGATCGTGCTGAACGACGTATGGCAGACTGAACACGCGCGGGCGCTGCAACTGGCCGGCCCGTCGGTCTGTTATCTGCTTTCCGCCTATACGCCGGCGCTGGCAATTGAGGCAGCCAGCCCCGGCCTGGCCTTTGAGGTCACCGGCCTCTCTGTCGAGGAGGGTGTGCAACTCTTAAGCGCCTTCGCCCCGCAGGCGGCGCGCGCTTTTCCAGAGCAAATGACAGTCCTGGTCGAGCGCTGTGACGGCTTGCCGCTGGCGTTAACGCTGGCCGGTCGGTATCTGGCGCGCGCTTTCCATAGCGGCGGTTGGCCGCGCCTGCGACGCGAGTTGTCGCGCCTTTTGGACCCCCAGCCGGACGCCGGCGTTGCCTCGCTGGTTCAAACCGCCTTTGCCCGGCTGTTGAAAGCCAGTTTGACCAGGCTGACCGATGAGCAACGCGCGGCGCTGTATGCGCTGACGGCGCTTCCTCCCAGGCCGGCTCTGTTCGATGAGAGCGCCTTTCGTGTTGTCACCGGCCAGTCTGAGCAGACGCTCGACGCCCTGCTGGACGCCGGCCTGGTCGCCGGCGCTCAGGCCGGGTACTGCCTGCACGCGCTGACGCATGCCGCGCTGCTGCAACAGGATGACCCAGAAGCTGTCATGGCGCGTCGGGCCGGTCAGATGCGCCTGTTGTCCTGCGCGCTGGCGCAGCCGGCGGCGCTGTTTGCAGAAAGCCCGCAGCAGGAATCGCCTGTCCCGGCCAGCGCCGCTCTGCTGGCGGCAGCCAGCGCGCGCGCCGCTATCGCGCTGAAAGACGCCGCGCGCAGCCGGCAGTTGGCCGCGCTGGCGCTGCCTTACCTGCGGCGGCACGGGCTGCTGAATCTGGCCGATCTGCTGCTCGAAGCGGCCACGCGCGAGGGTGCGCCGGATGTGTCGTGGGCCAGGCTGGTTGCCGAACGCTGTATGGCGCTGACAGAACTGGGGCGCGCGCAGGCCGCGCGGGAACTGCTCGCCGGCCTGCGCCGCTGGGCGGCCGGGCAGCCGACGCAGTGCCATGCCTTTGTCTTCGCCGCCAGGGCCAGGCTGGCCTTACACATGAGCCGGCTGCCGCTGGCGTATGCTCTGGCGCGCCGGGGATGGCGCTGCCTGCGCGACCATCCCGAAGCCGATATTGATCTGGCGCTTGAGCTGTTGCAGTTGCAGGGCCGGGCGTTGGGCAACATGAGCCGCTATGCGGATGCCGTCCGCATCAACCGCCGGCTGCTCAAACTGGCCAGGCAGCATCGTCTCATGGACAAGACCGTGGCCGCCCTGTACACCCTGACCGTGCTCACGCGCCAGCAGGGCCGGCATGAGTCAGCCATGCGCTATGCCCGGCGCGCGCTCGCCCTGGCCAGGAAATACAACCATCGCTACTACGCCGCGCTGTCCTTGACCCTGCTCGGCATGTTGGCGAACGATCAGGGAGATCATGACGCGGCGATGATTGCCTTTGCTGAAGCAGAACCGCTGGCCAAATCGCTGGGGCTGCCGATGCCGCTGTATCAGCTCCGTCACGCGCAGGGGGTGCTGGCGATGCGCCGCGCGCGGTGGCAGGAGGCCGAAGCCTGTTTGAATGAAGCGTTTGCGCACGCTCAAAGCGCCGACCAGAAGTTGCTGATGGCGAATGTGCAGATCGAGATCGGCGAATGTTTGCTGGCCCAGGGCCGGCTTGCCGAGAGTGGGCGCCACCTCCGCTCTGGTCTGGCGATGGCAGAAGCCGTGGTCGCGCTGGATATCGCCGCCTTGCTGCGCTACAACCTGGCCCGCCTGGCCCAGGCATACGGACAGGAAGAACAGGCCCGTGAGTTGGGCCGGCAGGCTTACGCCCAGTTGCGCGCTTCCAGCCACTATCGCGCGGATGAGGTCGGGCGCTGGCTGCGCACGCTGCCGCAGGCGCGGTAGGGGCGCAGCTGTTGGGGCGCAGCGCCGCTGCGCCCCAACAATCACGATCACGGCCGCATCACCATTGGGATGAAGACGCGCGGCGCCAGCTCCGGCGGCCGCATCACCATCGGCAGGAAGACGCGCCGCGGTTCGACCTCCACCCCCGCTGCACCTCGCGCCATCGTCCGCGACCGGTAGCTGATTTGCACGCTGTTGGTCACTACGTAGCTGGCCCACAGCGGCGTGTTCGCGCCGGCCCGCACCGTCACCGTGATGTGCCGCGCTTCCCCAGCCAGCACCACCACGCCGTGCCAGGCCAGCACGCCGCCCGCCGTGCTGTCCGGCGCGATGCTCGCATTCACGTAGCTCAGCCGCGCATCCAGTACGTCGGTCACCGCCACCGTCGCCGTCGTCGTCCCGCTGTTGCTCAGCGTGATGGTGTAGGTCACCAGCTCGCCTACGCGCACCGCACTCGCATGCGCCTCCTTGCGCGTCTCGGCGTTGTCCAGGTTCGGCCGATCCTCGCTGTCGCACGGCAGGCCCCAGCACTCCGGCGGCTCATCCGGTCCCAGGTTGTCCGCCGTCCACGTGAAGGTGTTGACGATATCGCCCGTCGTCGTCACCACCGTCGCATACACCTCCACCTGCACCGCCTGGCTGACCGGCAGCGTCGCGCAGCGCACCACCGCCGTGTTCCCGCTGCTTTCGTCCGTGCACCCAGTCGGCACACCCACCCCGCTCAGCGCCAACTGCGCCGGCAGCGCGTCCGTGATCACCAGGTTCACCAACGTCACTCCCGTCTCATTCGTCACCACCAACGTGTAGGTCACCGGCGCGTTTTCAACCAGCTCACCCACGCCGGCCTTGTAGCCCCTGCTGCCGCGTATGGGATCATCCCCGCCGCACGGCGCGTTGACGCAGGTGTTCGACTGGTTGTTCGTCCCCGGCCACTGGTCCGCCGTCCACACAAAGCGGTTCTCTATCGCCTGCCCAGCCGCCTCCGGCCGCACCAGCGCACGGAAGACCACCGCCGCGCTCGCCCCAGGCGCCAACTCCGCACACGTCACGCGCACCGTGTTCCCGCTGCTCTCGTCGCTGCACCCCGCGCTCACGTTGTCCACCGCGACCAGGCTCAGCGCCGCCGGCAGCACGTCCGTGATCCGCACGTTCGTCATCGTCACCGCGTTCACGTTCGTCACCGTCAGCGTGTAGCGAATCGTGTCCCCCACAAACAACTGCCCGTTGTCCGTCAGGTCCTCCGCCGCCTTCACCGCTGCCAGCGGCCCAATCGGCG
>Ga0272446_1006095_pt1 | contig 12812 bp, 12 predicted proteins | sample YNPCB0061_FD_194587 | JGI IMG/M metagenome (GOLD analysis project Ga0272446, IMG submission 194587) | Hot spring microbial mat communities from Yellowstone National Park, WY, United States - YNP-CB-006-1 | ecosystem: Environmental > Aquatic > Thermal springs > Hot (42-90C) > Sediment | place... | reverse complement strand
AACTTGTGTCAGCCCTTCAGCTGGTTTTCCAGTCGCTTTACGCGCTCTTTGGCCTGCGCTGCGGACAATCCCTCTGCTTTGAGCATCTGCTCGTATCGGGTTTTGAACTGTTTGGCATCCTGCGCCTTACCCAGCTTCTCGCTGGTTGCCCAGAGAAAGTAAACGACGTCGACGTCCTTGTTGTTGAGCGAGCGCGCCTGTTCAAAGTTATCAAATGCCTGCTTATAGTCCTTAAGTCCGGTGAAATAGATTTGACCCATCACCGAGTAAGCGTTGGCATTCCGGTTATCCATTGCAACGACCTTTTGCGCAGTCTCGAGCGCCTTCTTGTAATCGTGCCTGTAGAAATAGTATTTCGCCATCTCTTCCAAACCAATCGCGAAGTTGGGATTTTGGGTATAGACTTTATCGAACCAGGCCTTCGCTTCGTTCAGCAATTCTTCGTTGCCTCTGCCTTTGTCGTCGAGCGTCTGCTCGTACTTTTTCAGCGATACGACCCCCATGTTGAACTGCGCGTTGATATAGTTCGCATCAATGGCCAGTGCCTTACGATAATAACTTTCTGCCTCCGCGATGTTTTGTTCGCCCAGCAAAAAAACATTACCGAGTTCTTTATAGACCTCGGGTGTCTGCTTCTTTTCGGCTGCGGCAAACAGTATGTGCTTTGCCTGCGCCCACTTCTGCGCCTTTCTCTGCTCAGTACCCTGTTGCAACAGTTCTTCGTAGCCCTTGCCACAGCCCGCCATGCTTAGGCCGGCGAACAAAATAATGTATGCTTGCTTCATGTGCTTAAAGGTCTTTTGGGCTGGCTGTAGTCAAGAAAAAACGGCGCTGAGCGCCAGGTCGCGCGGCCCCTATTCAGCCTGCACCGACTTTACGCGCGGCGGAGCTGGCAGGTTCTTGCGGCGGATTTCCACTTTTCTGGCCTGGCTTATACCGAGCGAACGGCCACCATTTTTACGAGTGGCGCGCACGCGGTAATAATACGTACCCGGTGGCAGATCCATTACTGTACTGCCCTTGCCATTTGCCTGTTTTGCTGCATACTCTTCGCTGAAATATTCGTCCTTGGACACGGCGAGTCGATAGCTCATTTGCGCGTTCACCGGGGTCCAGCTGAAGCGTACCGACGCTCGGGAGGCATCGGGCTCTATGACAACCGAGGCCGGTGCAGTGGCATAAATTCGCAGCGCTTTCTGCGCGGGTTCCTTCGTCGCTGGCATGTTTTCTGTGTCCACAACCTTGCGGGTCCTGGCAGGTTGCACACCACTCTTCTGCGGGTCTGACTCAGCCAGCAGTTCACCTTTTTCTGAAACCGTAAACTCCGCCTGCAGACGCCGACCGCCTTCTTGTGGCGCCGTGACCCTCCACCAGTACCTACCGGGTTTCAGATTTGGTACAGGAAATGATCCCGAGCCCGTCTCGGTGCTCCTGAGAACCGGTGTGAATGCAGGGTTGTCGGCAAGCTCCACTTTTACGCTGCCTTGCGAACGCCAGCGCAGCGCAAGAGTCTCGGCGCTATTTGCCGGCACCACCTCGCCGGCAAGAGGCGCCAGTAGTGCAAATGTGGGCGCCGGCCTTATGCGGAACACTCCGGTTGCAGAGGATACGCCCTCGCCGGCTACCTGGCAGGTGACCCGCCAGTAGTACGTACCATCGGCGAGCTTTTCCGTGTGCGTAGTGCCCGCCTTGACACGCACGAGCCGTTCGGTCTTATTGCCAGTGTTCAGGTGTATCTTACAGTCATCGCTGCCCGAGGGCGCTTCAAAGGCAAAATCGACCGGCCGCCCGGGATCATCGAGCACAATATCCTGCTGTGGTGATATGAGCTTGATCACGGTCCTGGCTTTGGTCATACCAGACTGTGTCTTGTTGATGACTTCGCCAGCCTGCGCACGCGTTTCACGACCACCGGTGTGCAACGTCGCGCTGCCTTCTTTGACATCGACTGATACTGCCTGTCCATCGGTCGAAATTTGCGCCTCGCCCCTGGCGAGATCGATGCGTGTACCGTCGGCAGCGGTGATTGTACCCTGGCGTGCATCGCGCGTATCTGCGCGGATTGTGCCGTCACGCAATGTCAGTCCCACTCCCTCGCGCGTCTCATCGATCTCGACCATAGTCTCGGGATCCATATCGACCTTCATGCCGTTATTGAGCGTGATGCGCGCGTCCGATTTTTCTCTTGTCATCACCCAGTCGTAGGCATAGACCGGCGTTTTGGGCTCCACGTCTTCCCACAGCATACGGTCAGAATACTTACGCTGCACCCGATGGTATTTGTATTCGACTTCGCCTACAGGCTTTCCATCGCCGCGCGCGCCGAAACGATTACGCCAGTGGCACTGCATGATATAGAGCAAAATCAGGATAATCGCCACCAGAATGGCGGTCACAATTTTATCGCGGCGGCTGAGAACCATGCTTATTTTCCCTTGCTCTTTTGCGGGTAGAGGCCGGTGAACTTGTGCAGCTCCGCCAGAGATTTGGGAGCTTTGCTATCGCCTATCTTGCCCATCACGGCATATACACGCTGCGCCTCTGCCTTACCTTTTACCTGTACCTTGTGCAGAGGCTGGCAGACAAATTTGTTTTTTACGAGCTCGTAAGTGTTCTGTGTTATCAGGATATCGGTGCCAAATGTCTTGTTCAGGCCTTCCATCCGCGAGGCGAGGTTGACGGTATCACCAATCACTGTATACTCCAACCGGTCATTGCTGCCGATCTGCCCTGCGAGTACCTCGCCCGTGTTGAGCCCCATGCCGATACGCACGATGGGCTTAGTGCGACTGCCCCTGCCCTGGTTGAACTTATGCAGTACTGCGCGCATTTCCAGTGCCGCGTTGACCGCGTTTTCGACATCGTTCGGTTTGGAAACCGGAGCTCCCCAGATCGCCATGATCGAGTCTCCGATGAACTTGTCGACGACACCACCGTACTTGTGGATAATTTCGACCATTAGTGTCATGTACTCGTTAAGAAATGCGACGACTTCCGCCGGCGTCATTTTTTCGGATATCGACGTAAAGGACCTGATGTCGCTAAAGAATACCGTCGCGACCTTGGACTCGCCCCCGAGCGCCAGATCACCTTTCATTACCATCTTGGCGACTTCTTCGTTGACAAACTTGCCGAATGCACCTTTCAAGTGCTCACGCTCGCGCAGACCGTCGGTCATCTCATTGAATGCATGCGTGAGCTCGCCAACCTCATCGCGCGAGTTACTTTCAACATGCACATCGTACTGCCCCGCCCGAATCCGCTGCGTCGCAGCCACAAGTCGCTTGAGCGGATCAGAAATGGTGCGTGAGAAAAAGTAGATGAAGAGAATCGCCATTGTCATTATGATAAGCGCAATCAGGATTGTGGTGATGCGTGCCCAGCGGACCGCTTCAAACGCGATATCTTCGTTGACCGTGGTTATGAGCGCCGCCCCGCCCAGCGCCAGGCGCCGAAAGCTGCCGTATTCATAAGTATCGCCAATCGCATAGCGCTGCACTCCGGTTACCACATTCTGCGCAAAACGCTTAAACGCAATCTGCACCGCAGGATGCTGCTGCATGTCCTGCGCGGGTTTGTACTTGCGGGTATCGGAGTGTGCAACCAGCCTGAACTGTGCATCCACAAGCATCGCTGCGTAGAGAGAACTTGACGTCCCTTTTGACTTAACGGCTGCAAAAAGAGCGCTGAGCGCATCTCCGTTCATGACGGCCGCCAGCGCCCGCTGGCTGCCTTTTTCAGCAAAGGGTATTGCCAGCAGCCAGACGTGCTGCCGGGGAGAGAGCACAGCGCGGATTATGGTTCCTCCCTGGCGCACAGCCTGCGCATCTGCTGCGCTGAAGCGTACGAGCTTCTCAACGGCCGCTTGGGTCAGATTAAAGCGCTCGAGTTTTGCTGGGCGAAAGAAAGTACGCGAGGGAGATGCATTTAGCACAGGGTAATCTCCCACCCACAGAAAGTCGCTCGAATCTTTGAAGTATGCATTCATGGCCGTAGAGCCCTCGCGCGAGAGCGCAGCCAGCAGCCTGAGCGCATCGGACTGCGAGCGCAACTCTGACTCCACTTTGTCCGATAGCATTTTGGCATTGTTGCCGTTGTTTAACTTCACGAGCTCCGACATGTTACTCTGGAACAGGTTCAGGGATATTCCCGTGAAGAGCAGCATACTTACCAAAATGATAAGGGAAATAATTCCGATCAGCTTTGCCCTGATCGTCGTGAAGATATTTTCGTATAATCCGCGAATTCTGCCAAACATGGATAGCCTACTTTGCCTGCAGGTGCGCGACAAAATCGCCGCGAAATTTCTTCACAATGGGCGTTACACCCATAACAACGGCATCAGAGAACGGACAGATAGTGGTACCGTTACCCATGTTGCCGGCAAAACTCAGCAAGGTATCAAGGTCTGCAACCTCTGCATGCCGGTCGCGCACGCGATGCATCACGTCAGAAACCCAGCGCGAGCCTTCGCGGCACGGCGTGCACTGGCCGCAGCTTTCATGGCCATAGAAGTGGGCCACCCGGTGCGTCAGCTCCACCATGTCGGTTGTGTCATCGAGGACCATTAATCCGCCGGAACCGAGAAATGTGCCGACCGCGGCCATGCCTTCATAGTCGAGGACTGCTTTTTCAACATCTTCTGCAGTGAGAATCGGCGTCGAGCTGCCCCCGGGGATCACTGCCTTGAGCGTGCGGCCGGGCCTCAGCCCACCGGCAATCTCTATGACTTCCTTAAGGGGCAGCCCGAGCGGAATTTCGTAAATCCCCGGATTCTGTATGTGTCCCGAAATGGAGAAAACTTTTGTGCCTCCAGATTTCTCGTTCCCCTTGCAGAGCTTACTGTATGCTTCGCCGCCCAACCGGAAAACTGCCGGAACAGTCGCAAAGGTTTCAACATTATTCACAACCGTTGGCGAAGCATAAAGCCCCTTGAATGCGGGAAATGGCGGTTTCAGCCTGGGGTGGCCGCGCTTGCCTTCGAGGCTTTCGAGCAGCGCGGTTTCTTCGCCGCAAATATAAGCTCCCGCGCCGCGGTATGTCGCGAGATGAAACCGTCGCCCGGTGCCGAGAATGTTGTCACCCAGATATCCGGCTGCATAAGCCTCAGCGAGCGCAGCTTCAACACGCTGCCAGCCTTTGTAAAACTCACCGCGGATATAGATATAACCCTGCTCACTGTTTAGCGCGAGAGCAGCGATGATCATCCCTTCAATAATCGAATGCGGTATCTCTTCAAGCATGAACCGGTCTTTGAATGTGCCGGGCTCTGATTCATCGGCATTGCAGACAATATACTTTGGCTCGGGACCATCCTTCGGCACGAAAGACCATTTCATACCGGTCGCAAAACCCGCGCCGCCCCGTCCGCGAAGGTTGGATTTTTTTACCTCGTCAATGATGGCATTCGGACTCCACTGGTCTTTTTCAGTAACAAGCAGCCGTTTGACCTGCGCGTACCCACCCTCTGCCTCATACACCTTTAGGGTGTGGGAGTTTTCTTTGTGAAAGTAGCTGAGAACGACACGGTGTTCTTTGCTGTGGGGTACTCGTGCTTTGGCAGGATGCATTGAGAGCAACTGGCAAAGCGGATAACCGGCGTAAAGAAAAAGACAACCGCGCTGTGCGCCGGCACAACTGTCTTGCTTTGAGAAAACCCGCCCGCTGCAGCAGGCTATTCTTCGTTTATGCGCCTGATGATAGCTGCCAGCAGGAGCTCAAAATCCTTTTTGCGTTTTTCTGCGACCTCGACAACTTCACTGTGATGCAGCGGTGCAGCAATACCTGCCCCCATATTGGTGATCAGGCTAATGCCCAGAATGCGCATGCCCGATTGCCGTGCAACAATGGCCTCGGGTACAGTGCTCATACCGCAGGCATCTGCACCGAGTACCCTGAGCATACGGATTTCTGCGGGAGTTTCATAGGCCGGGCCTGTTAGCCCGGCATAGACCCCCTCGTGCAAAGGAACCTGTAGCTCCTGCGCCACCTCGCGCGTGATCTGGCGCAAAGCGGGAGTGTAGCTGTCGCTCTGGTCGACAAAGCGTTCACCCCATTGCGCGTCGTGTGCTCCGATCAGGGGATTGTTTCCCATCAGGTTGATGTGGTCGCTGATCAGCATGAAATCCCCCGGCCTATAGGCGGTGTTGACCGCGCCGGCGGCATTTGTCAGTATCAAGGTTCGCACTCCCAGCGAAGCCATGAGGCGCACACCGAGCGCAACCTGCGGCATGGAATAACCCTCATAGAAGTGTACGCGCCCCTGCATACAGAGCACTGAAGCATCTTCGATAAAACCAGCAACGAAACGTCCACTGTGCCCCGGCACCGTTGTCTGCGGAAAATTCGCCAGTGTAGCATAAGGTACTACCACGTTCTTTTCCAGGCGCTCAGCAAATGCCGAAAGCCCCGACCCGAGCACAACTCCCACCTGTATGGGAAAATTCACTTTGCCACGGAGAAAGGCCGCGGCAGCCTCAATTTCCTGCACCTTGACCTGTTGCATCATTCTTTGAGGAGGGCGAACCTGGTTCCACCCAGGTTTTTTTTCAGTGACTCACGGATACAGAATTCAGTGACTTTGCGTTCGTTCGCGCTCATGCGATCCCAGACGGCTTTTTCCGTTGAAATGTAGACAATACCTTCGCGGGTCCAGAGTGAACGCAGAAACAACGGCTCTTTGAGCAGGTTACGGGCCTTCAGCGTTTCCATTTCACCTGCAGGGCCGGCTATCAGCTCGAGCAGCACACGACGCGCGATTGCTTCGTCTTTAGTGAGGGTGAGGTCACCGACTTGGCTCACGGGCTCTGCCACAAGCTTCCGCGTCAATACGGCTTCGCCGGCCACCGCAGCATCCTCGAGTGGCTTTTCCTGAACGACTGGCCCAGCTGCATTTTTCCTTACCGGACTCAAATCTTCTTCAGGATATATTTTTTCGAGGCCGGTGAGGGAGAGCGAGCGCGGGAAAAAAAGTTCGATGTTTTGGCGCGATTCGCCTGGCTCTGCCCAAAGGAAATACAGCGGATTAACGAGCTGCAGATAGCTGCTGCGCGTGAGCGACATGAAAGCCACGAAGTCCAGCGCCAAAAGAATAACCACGAAGCGAAACAGGTTCAGGGGTTTTGCCAGGTAATTAATGCTGGCATTAATACGGTTGTCTGCGCCTGCCACAAGGTTCATTAAACTATTTTTCAGTTTTTGCCAGATCACCGAGGAACGCTCCGATACCTTTGCTGACACCCTGCGCAAACGCCTTGCGGTAGTTTTCGCTGCCCAGCATTTTCAGGTCATCCCTGTTCGTCAGGTACCCTGCCTCAATCAGGATTGCCGGCATCAAAGCCCCCCTCAAGACCGCGAAATCCGCCTTCTTCACTTTCCGCGGTTTAATCATGCCGTCAAGGCCATTCGCCAACCCGGAAAATACGCCACGCGCCAGGACTTTGCTCTCGCGCTGTATCTGCGCATTCATGAGCTGGCTTTTCAGCCGCCTGATATAACTACTGCGCTCAAAACGCAGATTTTCGCGCAGCATAATCTGCCGCATCCGGATATTATCATGGTTTTGTGCCAGATAATAGACCTCGAACCCTTTCACTCGCGGAGAAAGCGTTGAATTGCAGTGGATGCTGATGAAGATGCCGAATTTTGCGTTTCCGTTCTGTTTATTGGCCAGCTCACTTCTTCGCTCGAGCCGCAGAAACTTGTCTTTACTGCGCGTCATATACACTTTCAGCTCAGGATAGTCAGAGGCGAGTTGTTTTCTGACGACATGCGCCAGAGACAGGGTGAGATCTTTCTCGGCCGCGTCGAAATAACCGAGCGCGCCTGAGTCCTTGCCGCCATGACCCGCATCGATGACGACAAAATCCAGAGTGGGCCGGATTTGACGCGCAGCAGCCCGGACAATCAGGAGGTTATTGCGATCAAACCGGTACGCCACCGGAATATTCAGTTCACTCACGATTTCTTCGACAAATTCCCGCGTGAAGAACAACCCGTCATCGTCGATGACTCCAGGTTCATCGAGTTCCATAATTTCATTCTGTGACTGGTACTGCGCTTCATTCAGCCTGAACAGAAGGACGTGCCTGCCAAAACGAATTTCGCCCTGCTCTTCTTTGGGTGCATAGCGAAGTTCCAGTTCGCTATGTATGCGCTTCAGGTTAGCGGCCGACAGGTACGACAGATTGTCTATCTGCACGAGTGTCAGCCGGATTTTTTCCTTTGCTGACGGTTTTTTTGTGGCAACAGAAGCGATTGCTGACCCCGGCAGAAACAGCAGACACAGAAGAAACCCCGCAGCCGGCCCGACGCCGAACCGAAACGCTCTATTCCCTGCCGAAATTCGGATCAACAATCACTGACATTTACGCGAAGCGAGTAGTCGTGCAAAGCGGTTTCTGCAGGGGCTCAAAGCATCTTTCCGCGCGCAGCGACATCCAATGCTGTTTCAAAAGGCTCTCAGATGGATTGACCCGCTTTTTCCGATGCCGGTTCTGGCCAGCGTGGTCGACCATTACCACCAGATTATTGTTAACACGCATGTCCGACGGTTCCGTGAAACTTACGCCGAGTATTTTGACGACAAAGCTACGCGTGCGCTGGCAGATTACTTTTTTGAAAAAATCTACACGCTTGAGGGAAAATCGGAGCGCGACCAGCTGGCGATAAAAACGTACACCCGCTTCAAGGGCATGCTTTCGGAAAAGAGCCGCGAGCGCATAGAAAACCTGCTGCTGCTAAACGAAATCACGGACGAGCTCGACGGCCAGATGGCCGAAATTATCCGCAAAGATAAGAAATACATTGTGCGGCATAACGGCGTCGAGTATGTCGACCTGAAGAAACTGCCGCAGCTTTACCGCAAGGCGAATGATCCCGAAGCCCGCATCCGGCAGCTCAAGCTGATTATCCTAAATCTGGAATCGTTTTTTGAGCTGAGCAAGCATCCACTTGCCGGTGTCGTCATGCGCCCGGTGTCACTTGCCGCCCGTACCGTTGGGGCAATTAAACTATATCGCATCTTTGAAGAGGGCTACAACGCAACAAAGCCGGTATCCAAAGAGGTTTTTTTCGAGTTCATGCAGTACGTGCGCGGCCACGAGACGCAGTTTCTCGAAACGGTCTACAAGCGCCACGTACACCTGTTATGAATACTGTAAGACTGGAACTCATCGAAGAACGGCGTGATGCTGCTGGTTATGTGCATACTCGGTTTGCACGCCCTGCAGGTTTTGGCTACCTGCCAGGGCAATACCTGGCTATCACTGCGGAAGGTGAACAAAAAGCGCGGTACCTGGCTATTGCGTCGCACCAGAGCGAAGAAGCCTTGCTGTTCCTGAGCCGCCACAGTTACGCGGGAAAATCCGCCAGCGCATCTGCACCTCAAGGCAAAGGATTTGCCAGCGACTTTTCAGCGCACAAACCCATGCTCTTTATCACACACGGCACGGGTATTTCTGCGCTGCGGCCTGCAATACTGGAGCGGCGCTCCCGTGGCTTCACCACCGATACGCTGCTCTTCGGTGTCGCAGACGAAGCGCATGAACCCGATCTGGACATACTCAAGAATGACTTTCCGCTGCGGCAGATACGCGCCTATTCGCGCACGGGCGATCACCAGCGTGTACAGCAGGTACTGCCAACTATGGACACCAGCGAATTTGGCGTGATACTGCTCATTGGCGGCAGAGAGATGATGGACGAGGTAAAGCAGGTGCTCACCACGCAGGGTTTTCCGGCAGACAGGGTTCACTCCAATTTCTGACAATTCGGGCAGTAGTAAGTCGCACGGTTCGACTGTACGATCTTCTTTATAGTAGAAGAACAACGCCGGCATTTTTCACCCTCGCGCGAGTAAACCAGAAACTGCTTCTGGTAAAAACCGGTACTAAACTTCTCTTCGCCGGGCAACGCGTAGACAAAATCAGAAATACTGCTCCCCTTCGCTGCAATCGCCTTCTGCAATACCTTGCGTGTCGCTGTGAAAATGCGCTTCAGTTCAGCTTCGCTGAGCTCCGAAGCCTTGCGCGTGGGATTGACCCCGGCGGAAAAAAGTATTTCTGAAGCGTAAATATTGCCGATTCCGCTCAGGAGCTTTTGGTCAAGCAGCACATTTTTGATCGGTGTATGGCGGCGGAGAATTTTTTCCCGCACCGGTGACAGGTCTTTGGTGAGGGCATCGAGACCGGTGGGTAGAGCAGCGGCGGCCCTCGCCCCCGTCAGAATGAAACCGAAACGGCGCACGTCGATGTACACGAGCCGATCGCGTGAGAAAATAAACTCCACCTTGGTGTACGCATTTTTCACAGCATTGAGCAGCAGCCGGCCAGTCATGCCGAGGTGGATAACCACGATGCCGGGTTCGTTTATATCGCCGGAAAAGCGGAACACGAGGTACTTTCCCACGCGGTCAATTTTCTGCAGCATCCTCCCCTTGAGTTTGCCAAACTGTGCCGCGCGCAGCGGATAGCGCAGCCGCCCATCGACCACTTTGACCTGTTGCAGCGTCTGTCCCGCGATAGCGAACAGCGAACGTCGGACTGTCTCTACCTCGGGCAATTCGGGCATACGCCAGTGTGTGGCTCTGCCTCAGGCAGAAACGCAAATTCAAATCTCTTTTCAGGCCGAAAGCCTTTGCGTAATTTACCGCTATGTTTGACCTGTTTAATCCTACCGATGACCACAAATCACTGCGCGAGCTGGCGCACGACCTGGCCAGGGGTGTGCTCGAGCCGCAGGTCAAAGAATACGACGACAAAGAAATACTCAACGAAGCGCTGCTCAGGAAAATGGGCAGTGAATATAACCTGTTTGGCATCACGGTTCCGGCTGAAGCCGGCGGGCACGGCCTCGACGCGACGGCTTCAGTCATTGTCCATGAAGAACTGAGCTACAGCGACGCTGCATTCACCCTGAGTTACCTGGCGCACGAAGTTCTGTTCGTAAATAACCTCTACTATTCGGCTCAGCCCAGCCTGCGCGACCGGTACCTCTCGCAGGTGCTTGACGGTTCTGCGCTCGCGGGTATGGCAATGTCAGAACCCGGAGCCGGCACTGACGTGCTGGGGCTGACAACAATGGCTGAGAAGAAAGGTGACCGCTATATTCTCAATGGCGTCAAACAGTGGATTACCAACGGAAACTGCGGCAGCTACTTCATTGTCTATGCCCGCACCGAAAAAGGCAACCGGTCGGCAATTTCGGCATTTGTCGTAGAAAAGAGCTTCAAGGGTTTTAGCGTCGGCAAGAAAGAAGTAAAGATGGGCATGAAGCAATCGCCTACCTGCCAGCTGATCTTTGAAGACGTAGAAGTTCCTGCAGAGAATCTCATCGGTAAAGAGAGCGGTGCGCTGACGCATATGATGCGCAACCTGGAAATCGAACGCCTGACGCTGGCTGCGATGTCACTCGGTATCGCGCGCCGCGCAATCGACGAGATGGTGCGCTACGCATCTGTCGACCGCATGGCGTTCGGCAAGTACCTGGCGGATTTCGGCCAGATACAGCAGCTGATCGCCGAATCGTACGCCCGCTACCGCGCCAGCCGCGCACTGGTCTATGAGACGGCGCTGCGCGTGAATCCGGAATCGCGCGAAAGCCTTTCTGCGGCGGCGGCAAAACTTTCCGCCACACAAATGGCTGAATATGTTGCTCGTGCGGCCATCCAGGTGTTTGGTGGTTACGGCTATACGCGGGAGTACCCTGTGGAGAAGCTGCTGCGCGATGCAATACTGCTGTCGATCGGCGGTGGCACGAACGAGGCAATGCAGAAAAACATCATGAAAGACCTGAGGGATTCCCTGAAGTGAAGCGCGGTTTCCTTGCGCTGTTGTTCTGCGTATGCGCTACACGCGCTGCAGAGCGGCCCTACCTTTCATCGGGTGCGCACTGGAAGCTCGTTAAGAGCCTCACCTGCGGCGTCGAGCCGGAAGACGAAAAAACAATAGTCCCGCGAAAACACCGGTATGGTACTTCTGCAAAGAAGCGCCCGCTGGTTGCGCACATCATAGAACCTGCACCAGGCGGTGCGGACGATGCCGATAACGTTTACATCATAGCAGCGCAACACGGTGATGAACGCAATACCAAACGGGTATTAGAATACCTGCTGCGCGAGGTCAGATTGCTCAGTCGCGATTATCGCAACGACCACCGAATCATCATCATACCGAATTACAATCCGGATGGTTATGCACGCAAGCAGCGGCTCTCGGCTGAGGGTATCGACCTTAACCGGGATTTCCCTTCGTCAGATGGCGATCCGGAAAATCCCAAAGCACCCGAAACCCGGGCTTTTATGCGGCTCATGCGCAGGTATCCGCCCGACGTTATCTACAACCTGCACCAGCCGTTCAGAGTGGTTCTGCATTACCCGGGCGATGAGGAACTGGCCAAACCCTTCGCGCAGCTTTCTGATTACCCGTTGGGTCAGGACGTCGGGTACCCGACACCGGGTTCGCTCGGCACCTATGGCAAAGAAAAAAAGATACCTGTGATAACGGTCGAACTTTCGCGCTCGATGAAGCAGGCAATGGCACCGTTTATCTTTGAAGAGGTGCGTCTGGCGCTTTTTCACGCAGCCTTCGGCTGCATTCCGAAACAAGCGCACCGGTCACGCATCGAAAAATACCTCGCCGAGTAGGAGCTCCCCCTGTCGCGCAAGAAATTCACATTTCGCTTAACTCTGCGCCAGCGAGGAACAATTATTCTCATCACGACAACGTTGATCCTTACTTTAACCGCCTCGGTGGCGCTCGTCTACGTGAGATTTGCGCTCAACGAATACAGGGCGGTAGCTACCACAGCCGCAC
>Ga0272446_1006092_pt1 | contig 12819 bp, 7 predicted proteins | sample YNPCB0061_FD_194587 | JGI IMG/M metagenome (GOLD analysis project Ga0272446, IMG submission 194587) | Hot spring microbial mat communities from Yellowstone National Park, WY, United States - YNP-CB-006-1 | ecosystem: Environmental > Aquatic > Thermal springs > Hot (42-90C) > Sediment | place... | reverse complement strand
GGCCGCTGGGGGTGGCCCTGGCGAGGCGTTTGGGGTCGGTGAGGTATTCGGCGCGGGCGATGGTCCAGTGCTTGAGCCGCCGGACGCGGAGCAGGGCGTGGCGCTGGCGTTGGCCGCCTTTTTCGTAACGCCAGAACAGGAGCACCGGCTCGCCGCGCAGTTCGGCCAGTTCGGCGCGCACCAGGCCCTTGGCTTCGGCCCATTGTTGTTCGAGCACCGGGCGCAACTGTTCATGGCCCTTGAGCGCGCGGCCGTCGGGCAGTTTGATCGTGGCTTTCGGGTCGTAGAGGGCGAGTTGGGCTTCGAGGTCGCCGGCGTTCCACGCGGCGGCGTCGCGCCAGAGCGTGATGGCCAGTGGGTCGGCGGGGAAGAACAGGAGCGGTTTGGGGGCGAGGTTGCCGCTGGCGGTGCGGGCGGCCGGGCCGAGCTTGTCGTTGGGGTCAACGACAATGGCCGACGCGCCGGAGACGCGGGCGGCTTTGGCCCAGGGCGTGCATTTCTCGGAGCGCACGTCCCATTCGTCAATGTTTTCGCCAAGGGTTTTGCCGGTGACGGTTTTGCAGTGGAGGTGGAGCACGCCCAGGCGCTTGAGTTCGCCGAGGATGGTGTGGATGCCGCCGGCGCGGTGCACGTCCTGGACGTGGTAATTCGAGGAGGGCGAGACCTTGCACAGGCAGGGCACGCGGCGGGAAATCTCGTCAATGCGCCGGATGTCGTAGGGGATGCCGGCTTCGCGGGCGATGGCCAGGGTGTGGAGGATGGTGTTGGTCGAGCCGCCCATGGCCACGTCCAGCGCCAGGGCGTTGTCGAAGGCCTCGAGCGTGGCGATGTCGCGCGGTTTCAAGTCCCACTCGACGAGCTTGAGGATGAGGCGGGCGGCGCGCTCGTAGAGGGCTTCGCGTTCTTTGGAGACGGCGAGGATCGTGCCGTTGCCGGGCAGGGCCATGCCGAGGGCTTCGCAGAGGCAGTTCATCGAGTTGGCGGTGAACATGCCGGAGCACGAGCCGCAGGTGGGGCAGGCGGTTTGTTCGAGGCGCTTGAGTTGTTCCTCGGTGATCTTGCCGGCCTGCAGCTCGCCGACGCCCTTGAAGACCGAGATGAGGTCGGACTTGGCGGCGGCGGGTTGGAGATGGTTGGCGAGGTCCGCGTGGGCGGCCTGTTGCTCGGCGATGCCGGCGGCCATCGGCCCGCCGCTGACGAAGAGGGTGGGGAGGTTCACGCGCATGGCGGCCATGAGCATCCCGGGCACGATCTTGTCGCAGTTGGGAATGCAGATCATGCCGTCGAAACAGTGGGCCTTGACCATGCTCTCGACGCAGTCCGCGATGAGCTCGCGCGAGGGCAGCGAGTAGAGCATTCCGCCGTGGCCCATGGCGATGCCGTCGTCAATGCCGATGGTGTTGAAGACGAAGGGCACGCCGCCGGCCTGGCGGACGAGCCGTTTCATGAGCTGGCCGACCTCGTTGAGGTGGGCGTGGCCGGGGATGCAATCGGTGTAGGAATTGCAGATGGCGATGAAGGGCTTGTCGAAGTCGGCCTCGGACTCGATCGAGCCGGTGGCGCGCAGCAGCGCGCGGTGCGGCGCGCGTTCAAAGCCTTTCTTGATGGTGTCAGAGCGCATGTGAAACGTCGTCAGTTTTACCGTCAAAGCGGGGGACCTTAGCCCGCGCCGGGCAGGCTGTCACGCGCGGGGCGCGGGGAATCTTGGTCGCGGTCATGCGGGCAGCGTCCGGCGTCGCCCTTCTCGCCCCACCCAGACCAGGCAGACGCAGGTCAACGCCAGCCCCGCCAGACTCAGCGACAACGGACCGGCCGGCAGGCGGAAGGTGAACTCGAGGGTGTGCTCGCCCGGCGGCAGCTCGACCGCGCGCATGAGGAAGTTCGCCCGCAGCAGCGGGCGCGGTTGACCGTCCACGGCTACGGTCCAGTGCGGGTCGAACTTGTCGTTGAGCAGCAACAGCGACGGCCCGTCGGCGCGGGCGCGGAGGATCAATCGCTTCGGGGCGTAACTGACCCACTCGACCGGCCCGGGGGCGGCCGGCGCTTCGCCGGCGGGCGACGCCAGGGACACGGCGGAGCCGGAGGCCAGCACCACGGTGCGCCGCGGGTCAAACGCCGGATCGGCCAGCCGTTGCAAGGCCGCGGTGTCGTTCGTGGCCACTTCCCAGTGCCGGTACACGCCCGCGCGGGGCAGGGCACCGGTGAACTCGATCAGGGCAAACGGACCGGGGGTGTTGGTCACCACCCGGATGGCGCCGCCGGCGGTTTCCTGAACCAGCCCGAAGGGCAGCGCCTCGCGGAAGCGCCGCCGCTCGGGGTCGGCTTGCTGGTTGAGCGCCTCGGCCAGGCCGCTCAAGCCCAGCAAATACCGGGTGTTGGTCAGTTCCCAGAGCCGCAGGTACGCCGCCAGGCTCTGGCCCATGAACGTGGCGCGGTACAACTCGTTGTCCACGCTGGGCCGCGGGTCCTGCACCACGTCCAGGGACTGGATGTTGTAATAGCGGAAGGCGTGCTGAAGCCATTCGGCCCGGTAGAGGTCCTGGAGCAGGGCCAGCTCCGGATTGAGCCGCAGCGGAATGATGCTCACGCGCTGCTCGTGGGGCCGCTGGCGCAGCGTTTCGAGGAGCGGATTCAGGGCGTACTTGTCCGCCACGTTCCAGTACACGATCCAGCGGTGATTGGCCCGCGCCAGGTCCGCCACCAGAATTAACCCCAGCACCGCCCCCGTCCAGCGGGCGCGCGCCCCGGAAAACACCCCCAGGAAAACCCACGTCAGCGCCGCCACGCACAGCGTCAGAAACAACACCGACCAGCCCACCTCGCGCAGGCTGAACGCGGCGATGGCCGGCGCCAGTTCCGGCGCGTACACCCGGGCCACGTGCGCCTCGAGTGCGCTCCGCATCGAGGCGTACACCAGCCAGGCCAGCACACTGCCGCCCAGCAGCCACGCCGCGGCCAGCAGCGAACGCCGGTCAAACGCCGGCGCGCTTGCCGTCCATGCCTTGAACCGCGCGCCCAGCCCCCGGACCGCCGGGCTCGCGCGACTCACCTGCGTGCGCCAGAGCGCCTCCAGCCCGTAAGCGAAAAGCACCACCAGCGCCAGACTGAACGGGTGCAGAAACTTGATCGGATTGCGGATGGTCGAGAAGTACGGCAGCGCGTAGAAAAACTGGTAGAACGGCGCGTGCCGGCCCCAGGCCAGCAGCAGCGACACCAGCGCCGCCCCGCCCCAAAACCAGACCTGCCGCCGCTCGGCGGCCGAAAACGGCCCGCCCTGCCGGCGCGCCGCCTGCGCCAGCGCCCAGGCTCCCAGCAACACCACCAAAATGCCCGCGTAGTGCCCGGCCCCGGAATGCCGCGTGCCGGGCACGCCCGGCGTTTCGCCCACCCGGCCCCAGTAATCGCTGCCGTCGCGGGCGTACATCCGGTAGCCGAACAAGCCCGGCACCACGGTGCGCAGGGTTTCGATCTTCGGCAGGCTCCACATCGTGGCCTCGTTCCAGCGGCGTTGGCGGGTCTCGGCGTCCTGCTGCATGCCCACCACGCCCTTGACCTGGGTGCCCACCAGGATGGTCAACGCCTGCGCCGTCACCCACGCGGCCATGCCCGCCACCAGCGCGGTCTGCCACGCGCCGCCCCAGAGCCGCCGGCCCGCGGGGCCCGGTTGCTGCCACGCGGTGAAGAACGAAAACGCCGCCACGTACAGGCTCAGGATGGCGCCGCTGTCGAACCCCTCCATCACCGCCATGCCCACCGCGGCCCCGGCCAGGATCGCTTTCAGCCACTCGCGGTTCGTCGCGGGCGTCACCAGCGCGGCCAGGGCCAGAAACGTGCTCGCCACCGCCAGCGCGTGCGTGCCCAGCCCCCAGCAGGCGTAGGAGAAGAAGTCCGAGTTCAACGCCGCGGCCAGTCCGGTCAACCCGCACACCGCGGGGCGGAACCCCAGTTGCCTGGCGAACAGCCAGGCCGAGAACCCCAGGACCAGGAGCGAGAGGGGGGCGTAAAGTTTGGCGAACCACAACGGGCCCAGCACCCACAACAACAGGTAGGTCAGGCTGGGAAACGCGCTCCCGGCCTGGCCGCCCACCCAGTTGAGGTCCTGCCACATGCCCCGAAAGGCCCCGGGCAGGGCGGCGTAGGCCGCGGCGTTCGCGCCCAGTGGGCCGTCGCTCGAAAACAGGATTTGCCCCGGCGCGAAGCTGCGGGCGAAGAGCGCCAGCAACACCGCCCCCAACACCAACAGCAGCCGGCCGGCGGCGCGGCCAAACGCGGGCGCGGCCGCGGAGGGAAGCTCGCTTGATTTCATGGGCAGGGGCGCATCACGGGGCCGCGGGCGGCGGCGGCGGCGCGGCCGGCGGGGCCGGCAGTTTTTCCAGCTCGAAGTACACGCCGTCGTAGAGGTTGAACAGGAAGTAGCGCAGCACCGACTTGAAGGGAATCCAGTTGCGCAGCCGTTGCCGCCAGTTGTTCGCGTCGCCGAAGAGCCGCGCCTCGATCAACCGGAAGCGGAAGGGCACGTAGAAGCTGTACGGCCAGCCCTCGCAGAAATAGTGCATGGTCTGCTCGGTGAAGAAGTGCTTGTGCGTGGGGTCCTGGAAGGCCCAGTCGCTCTTGGCGTAGGGCACGCGGATTTTGAGCCGGCCCCCCGGCCGCAACAGGCGGTGCAATTCGGCCATCACCGCCGGCAGGTCGTCCAGGTGCTCGAGCACGTTGTCCATCCAGATTTCATCCGCGGCGCCGTCGGCGAAGGGGTAGGGCGGGCGATTCAGGTCGAAATACCGGTCGGCCCGCACGTGCGGGAGCACGTCGCAGTTCACGTACCCGGGCAGGTACTTCTGGCCGCAACCGAGATTGAGCTTCAGGCCCATGATGACGGGTTCAAGGCACGCGCGGCGGCGAGCCTAGCCCGGGTCGGGCCACCGATTCAAAGAAATCAGCGTAGCGCCCGGCCAGGACGTCCCAGTCGAAGGCAGCCGCGTAGGCCTTGCCCGCCTGCCCCAACCCCGCGCGCCGGGCCGGGTCGCCGGCCAAGGCTCGCAGCGCCGCGCCGAAGGCCCGGGGGTCAAACGGCGGCACCTTCACGCCGCAGGCCTCCGGCACTTCGGCCAGTTCGGGGATGGCAAACATCACCACCGGCAGCCGGTAACAAAAGGCCTCGAGCAACACCAGCGGCGAGGCCTCAAAACGCGAGGGCAGCACCAGCAACGCCGCCTCGCACAGGAGTTGATGCCGGCGCTCGCCGCTCACCCGGCCCGCCAGCCGGACCCGTTCGCTCAGGCCGTGCGCGGCGAGCAGGCGGCGCAGGCGGGCTTCATCGCGCGGCGTGCCGGCGCCCGCCACGACCACGGGCCAGGGCAGTTGCGCCGCCACCGGCTCGAGCGCGGCGGCCAGCAGGTCCAGGCCCTTTTGCTCCACGTCCAGCCGGCCGAGGTACAGGATGTGGCGTTCGGCGCGCGCCGGTTCCAGCCGGATCAACTCGCCGGGCACGCCGTTGGGGATCACGGTCACGTTCAGGTCGGGGTTCGCCGCCAGCAACCGGCCGCGGAGATACTCCGAGGTGGCGATGGCGTGGCGGTAGGCCCGCAAGCCCCGGCGTTCGATCCGGTCGAAGGGCAGCCCGTACTTCCGGCGCATGGCCGCGCCGCTGAGAATCTGGGTGAGCGCCACCACGGGCCGCGTGGTGTAGCGCGGCAGGCCGAGCGTGGAGAAGGGCGGGGTGAGGCTTTCGCACCACAGGTCAAAGCCCCCGCGCCGCACCCGCAGTGGCAGGCCGAGGTGGAAGAACAACTGCCCCAGCTTCGGCCCCGCCACCGGGCCGATGGGCGTGTAGGTCACGCCGTCCCGGGCCGTGGGTTGGTCGGCGGCATACCGGCCCACGACCACCTCGACCCGGTGGTGCGCGGCCAGGCGGCGGGCCACTTCATGAATGGCCGCCGCGCCGCCCCCGCTGTAGTAGGGGTTGCCGGGCGAATCGTAGTTGGAGAAGACCAGCCGCACGCGCGCAGAAAACGCCGCCAGTATTTCCCGCCGGTGCGCGGCGGAACAGCCCTTTGTCGGGCGGAGCGGTCCGCGGAACGGTCCGCTTCAGGCGGCGACCGAACGCCGGGTGGGGACCTCCCCGGCGTGGGTCAGGCTCGTGAAGGCGGCCAGCATGTCCGTGGCCATGCGCCGGGCGTTGTAGAACTCGGCCACGGCGCGGCGCGCGGCGCGGGCCAGGCGTTGGCGGTGCTCGGCGTCCAGGAGCACTTTTTCCAGGGCCTCGGCCAGGGCGATCGGGTTTTCCGGCTCGCAGAGTTCGCCGGCGCCGCTGGTCTCGAGGATTTCCGGGAAGGCGGCGGCGCGGGGTTGCACCACGGGCACCCCCGCGGCCAGGGCCTCGAGCAGGTACAGGCCAAACGCCTCGTTGGTGCGGGCCGGCACCGAGAACACGGTGAGCGAGCGCAGGAACTTGATCTTCGCCGCCCGGTCGAGGTTGGCGTAGAAGTCCACCGCCTCGAGCGCGCCCGCGTGGGCCAGTCGCGTCCGCAGGTCCGCCACGAACCGGCGGTCGGCCGGGCCGCAACTGCCGCCGATTTTCAGGCGCAGTCCGGGCACGCGCCCGCGCTGGCGCAGGTGGAGGAAGGCCTCGACGAGGGTGTCGAGTCCCTTTTCGCGACACATGCGGGCGAAGAAGCCCACCGCAGGCGGCGGCGGCCGCAGGGCCGCGGGCGTGGGGATTTCGGCGTCGAAGCCCGCGGGGTTGATGCCCAGCGGCACCACGCGCACGCGCTCCGGCGCCAGGCGCAGGCGCGCGGCCATGACGTCGGCGAAGTACCGGCTGGGGGCCACGTACAGGTCGGCGTCGTGGGTGATTTCAGACAGCAGTTTCCAGGCGTCCTCGCGCGTCCGGCCGGGCAGCGCGTCCAGGAAGGCGTCCTCGCCGGCCAGCAGGCAAATCACCGGCGCGCCCACGCCCTGGCGGAGGCGGCGGGCCAGGCCCATGAGGAGCAGGTTGGACAGGACGATGAAGTCGGGTTTGGGCTGGGTCTTGAGCCAGGCCACCAGTTCGTCCAACTCACGCGCCTGATTGCCGTGCTCGCCGTGCAGCATCGAGAGCGTCAGTTCGCCCACTTCCTCGGGCCGGGTCTTGGCCGCCAGCCGGCCCACCAGGCGCAACAGCCAGGGCCGGGCGAAGAAGCGGTGCAACCAGGGCGGCATGGCGCGGAGCAGGGCGCCGCGCTGTTCGAGGTACACATTGATGCCGCTGAAGAAAATGGGCGCCCGTTCGCCGGCCAGGGGTTCATCCACCTTCACCGGCAGGTACATCGGCACCAACAGGGCGTCGTGCCCCAGGCGGCGCCACTCCGCAACCAGCGTGTTATCGCGAATGCAGTTCCCGCAGTAGGACCCGCCCGTGCCCGGGGTGATTTGAACGATTTTCACGGTGTGTGTTTGCGCGCAAGGTCTTCCCACCGACCGCGGCCGGGCCTGGCCGAGCCTGCCGTTGCCGGTGACTGCGGCACTTGTGCCACTCTCCGGGGCAAAGCGCAAGTGTCACACCGCTGTGACCCGGTGCAAAGGAGCCCGGGACGCCGGATTTCAGCGAGCGTTGGTTTCTGGCGGCGCACCATTCACATCGGGCGAAGGAGGGGCGAGTGCCGCGTCCCAGCAAGCGAGCAAGCCCTGCGCGCGCCGGCGCAACTCGGGATCGCCGCCTGTGGCCAGTTCGCGCAAGCGCGGCTCGGCCAAGATTGCGGCCGGTCCGGCGGCTTCCAGACAGGCCCAGGCATAATCCCGCAAAGGCTCGTCTTCCGTGGCCAGCAGCCCCCGGCACAACCGGACCACCGCCGCCAGGTCCGCCGGTGCGGTGCGCGCTTGCGCCACGAAATCCGCCGCGGGCAAGCCGCTGTAAGCGATGACCAGGTAAGCGTAAAACGCCGCGGTCGCGTCGCGCCCGCCGCAGATCGCCACCAGCCGCGGAATGACCGGCCGGACTTCCGCCCCTCGCCTCAGCAACTGATGGCACGCCTCGACGCGACGGCGCTCGACCGGGTCCGTGCGCAGAAACTCCGGCAACCGCCGGGCCAGGTTCGGATGTACTTGCTGCGCCAGTTGCTCGGCCAGTTGCCGGAGCCGCCCCGGTCGGGCGGACAGTTGCCGCACGCAACGCGTCACTTCGGGGGTCACGCCCGGCGGCGCCGGGTCCGGGCGCGTGAGCCACGCCGTCGCGGCGGCGAGCAGCACAAGCGCGCCGGCCGGGGCGAGGAGTTTTTGGCGCGTCATCGGGTCGGTTCGGGCACCGCCGCACCGTCCTTGCGCGGATCGGAAGCGCCGAAGTTGATGCCGCGGGCGAAGTCGCGCATCACCGCCTGGCCGCCGCCCACCGCGTCGGCAAAGGCCGGCAAGGTTTTCACCGCATGGCCGCGGACGGCGAGGGCGGCGCGAATCGCCTCGGGCACGCGCGCCTCGATTTCCACATCCGCGCCGTCGAAGGTGAGCTTGGTGAAGCGCGGGGCCTCGAGCGCGGCCTGGAGGTTGAGGCCGAAGTCCGCGACGTTGGCCACGAATTGGGCGTGCGCCTGGGCCTGGTTCCAACCGCCCATGATGCCGAAGGCAATCCGCACCGCGCCCCGCTCCATGAAGGCGGGGATGATGGTGTGCAGCGGCCGCTTGCGCGGCGCCAGCGCGTTCGGGTGCGCCGGGTCCAGCGTGAAAAGCCCGCCCCGGTTTTGCAGGCCGAATCCAGTGCCCTCGGCCACCAGACCCGACCCGAACCCGTGGTAGTTGCTCTGGATGAGCGAGACCAGGTTGCCCTCCGCATCCACGGCGCACAGGTAGGTGGTGTCGGTGCCTGCGCCGGGCGGTTCGCCGGGCGGCGCATGGGCGCGGGCGTGCTCGGGGTCAATCCCCCGCGCGCGCTCGCGGGCGTAGGCCTTGTCGAGCAGGCCCGCCACGGGCACGCGGGCAAAGCGCGGGTCCGCCACGTACCGGAGCAGATCCGCGTAGGCCAGTTTCTTGGCCTCGATCATCACGTGCCAGGTGCGGGCGTCGTCGCGACCCCACTCCGGCAGCGGGAAGGTCTCCATGAGATTGAGCATCATCAACGCGGCGATGCCCTGGCCCTGAGGCGGGATTTCATACACCGTCCAGCCGCGGTAGGTCGTGGCCAGAGGTGTGACCCATTCGGGGCGGAACTCGCTCAGGTCCGCCGCCGTCCACGGCGCGCCGTGCGCCCCGGCGCAGGCCAGCAAGCGCTGCGCAATCCTGCCCGCGTAAAAGGCCTGCCGGCCCCCGCGCGCCACCTGGCGCAGCGACCACGCCAGGTCGGGATTGCGGAACACCTCGCCCACTCCCGGTGCGCGGCCCGCAGGCAGGAAGGTCCGCGCCGCCACGGGGTCCTCCCGCAGCAACGCCTCGCTTGATTTCCAGTAGCCTGCCACGATTTCCGAAACCGGAAACCCTTCGTCGGCCAGGCGGATGGCCGGTGCCAGCAGGCGCGCGAGTTTTTTGCGGCCGAACCGTGCGTGGAGCGCATCCCAACCCGCCACACACCCCGGGATGGTCACCGACCAGATGCCGCGCTGAGGCATGTTGGTGAAGCCGCGCGCACGCAGCACCTCCAGGCTTAATCCCGCCGGCGCCCAGCCGCTGGCGTTCAAGCCGTGGAGCCGGCCGGTCTTGGCCTCGTACACCAGCGCGAAGAGGTCCCCGCCCAACCCGCAGGTCATGGGGGCCACCACGCCCATCACGGCGTTGGCGGCAATGGCGGCGTCCACCGCCGTGCCGCCTTCGGCCAGGACCAGCGCCCCCGCCTGGGAGGCGAGCGGATGTTCGCTGGCCACGATGCCGTGACGGGAGATGACCTGCGAACGACCCTGGAGCCGCTCCGCGGCCGCCAGCGGCTGGGTCGCGCAGGCGACCGCCAGGGCGAGCGCTCCGGCGGTCGGGGGAGCACAGCGGGCGCGCTTCATGGCGGCAGCATGGCCAAACCGCGCGCGGAAGCCAGCCGGAATCGAGCCCCAAGGCCGCGGGTTGCCTCGGCCGTCGCGCTCCTGTGGGTGAGGGAGAAACTGGCCACCGTAGGTGTTGCCCAACCCACGTAACAGGAACTCCGCCGGGCGCGGAATGCAGTCCCGGGCCTCCAAAGATGGGCCCGGCCGCGATGGGGTTGACGGCGATAGCGCAGGCCGCGCCCGCCTGCTGAATGCTTGATCATGCCGGGGCTTGCGCGTACCCTCCAGGGGTTTGGCTGACGTGGACGACGCTCGTCCGCCGAATCCGTTCCACCTATGGACACGAAGATTCTCCGGCTGCTGCTATTGCTCTCGATCCCGGCTGTGCCTGCCCGGGACGCTACTGCGGATCAAAGCGCAGGGTTCCCTGAGAGGTCCGGCTACCTTCACTACGCGCCGGCGCCTCCGGACAATCCGCTCAAGGGTTTCGTCTCCTATCCCCGCGAACAGGCCGGTTTCCCGCGCAGCCTGGAGTGGGCCTACACCAAGCTGTCGGACGTCATGACCGGCCCCATGAACTTCGTCTGGGCCCCTTTCGAGCGAAAGCTGGAGCAGGCCGCCGCGCGCGGGTGTCAGTTCATTGCGCGGTTTTACCTGGAATGGCCCGGTCGGAGCACCGGCGTGCCCCGGTTCTTGCTCGAAGCCGGCGTACCGCTGCGCACCTGGACCAACACCAATACCCAGCCCTGGCCGCCCGCGGTGGATCACACGCCCGATTACGAGGACCCGCGGCTGCGCGCCGCACTCACGAACTTCATTCACGCCTTCGGCGCGCGCTACGACGGCGACCCCGCGCCCCTGCGAAACCTTGTGGACCCGCTGAGTGATGGCGAACTGGGCTGGCGCGGTGGCGGCCTGCAAATCCGCATCGCCGCGGATCCGGAACTGGGCTGGCCGGTGGACGCCAACTCGGCGTCCTACTATCAGATGCGCCGCCTGCCTGTGGACGCCACGCAGGTCGCGCAGGCCACGAACCCCGCGCTCGCACACCTCACGCTCTGGCATTATGCGCCGGCACAACAGACCTGCCTGCACATCGCCTACGGCATGGACTTCCACGGTGGGGTGGTCAATCCGCCCGGCTATCGCGGGGCCTTCCGCAAGGATGCCGATGGGCGCGGCTACACGCTCGAATACGCCATCCCGCGGACGTTGCTGAACGCACCCCGGCCACCGCAGCCAGGGGACACGCTGGCGATGTCCTGGACGGTCCACTGGAGCGACGAGGGCGGACGGCTCTGGCGCGGCCAACTGGTCGAGCTCCGCAACGCGGCCGAGCCCGTGCGCATCCACACCTGGGAACGCGCCGCCACTTGGGGAAGGGCGGTATTCCGCTAAACCCACGCATCCAATTGAATGAAACTGAACTTCCCATCGAGGCCGCCCTCCCTTCCCGTTCAAGGTCTGCCTTTGCCGGTCATCGCTTTGGGGCCGGCCCTGGTCGTGGCGATGATTTCTGCCTTGGGCAATGACGGCCGTGATCCGGACTCTCCCTACCACGTGCGGGTCAACGGCCAGCCCGTCGCCGTGTATCGCGCGCACACCTGGGAGCCGGGCTATGTGCCATCCTATGGCGGCCCCTATTGGTTTTGCTCATTCGACATGGCGGAACCGGTCCAAGTCGAGGTCTCGACGACGAGATCGCTGGGCAAGCTGGCCGTGCTGCCGGAGTCGCGCGGGATCGCGGCGAAGGTCACAGGCACCAACGCGGTGATGCAGTTCAGTCAACCGGGCCAGATTGTCTTCGAACCCGACGGCAAGAATGGACCCTTGCTGCTGTTCGCCAATCCGCCGGAAGCGGCACCGCCCGACAAGAACGACCCGGCGGTGAAGTACTTTGGCCCCGGGCTCCATCGGGCCGATGCCATTCAGCTCACGAACAACCAGACCCTCTACCTCGCGGCCGGCGCGGTCGTGCAGGGCGGCATTCACGCGCGCGGCACGAACATCACCATTCGCGGACGCGGCATCCTCGATGGTTCCCTCTACGAACGGTTCAAGGGGCCGACGCGATACCCGGTGTTGCTGGAGAACTGCCGGGACGTCACGGTCGAAGGCATCGTCATCAAGGACGGCTGGAGCTGGACCTTTGTGCCCGGCGGCTGCGACCGCGTTCGCATCGAGAACGTGAAGCTGCTCTCCGCACGGGTGGAGAACGGCGACGGTTTTGACATCGTCAACTCACGGAACGTCACGATCACCAACTGTTTCGTCCGTTCCGACGACGACTGTATAACGCCCAAGGGGATGGGGGCCCGCTGGCAAGGATTCTATGGCGATGCCGCCGCGGCCGGTTCCGCCACGACCCCGGCGGTGGGCTTGCCGGTGGAGAACCTGCGCGTGGAGAACTGCGTCCTCTGGAGCGATCGCGCCCACGTCTGGCGCATCGGCTGCGAGTCGCAGGCCGAGGCCTTTTGCAACTTTGTGTTTCGCAACATTGATGTCGTGCACTTTCCCGATCTGTGGACTCTGGACGAGGTGCCGTTCTGCATCAGCCTGGAGCCCTCCGAGGACATGGTGCAGGAGAACATCCTGTTTGAAGACATCCGCATCCGCACGGCCGGCCAGCGCGGCCTGATTGACGTGCGGCCCAAGGTCACGCAATGGGCCCGTCAGCCCGTGCCCGGCCGCATCCAGAATGTCGTCTTCCGCAATTTGTCCTTCACCGGCCCAGCCGGAAAGACTCCCGGCCGCATCCGGGTGAGCGGGCCCGGTCCGAACCACTCTGTCGCCAATGTCAGATTCGAAAGCGTCACGCGCAACGGGGAGATCCTGACGGCTGCCGCCGCCGGCGTTGAGTTGCTGGGTTTCGTGGAGGGAGTCTCCT
>Ga0272446_1006091_pt1 | contig 12821 bp, 8 predicted proteins | sample YNPCB0061_FD_194587 | JGI IMG/M metagenome (GOLD analysis project Ga0272446, IMG submission 194587) | Hot spring microbial mat communities from Yellowstone National Park, WY, United States - YNP-CB-006-1 | ecosystem: Environmental > Aquatic > Thermal springs > Hot (42-90C) > Sediment | place... | reverse complement strand
AACCCGAATCCGCAAACCTTTAGTTGACGTACCTCTGACGGGGGGAGCCAAGGCGGTTTTTTCGGCCCGACGCCTCTCAGGGGTAGCGGTTTTTGCCCGGGGTCTGTTGATGTTGCAAAAAACGACGCGCTATTTTCCCCTCAGACGGGACTTTTTGCCGGTTTGAGGACGCACTGACCCCCTGCTTTGGTTTCTTTGCTCTTTGACAATCTCGGTTTCCAGTTCCAGTCAGCCGGTTATCGGCAGGAGTCTGCCAATTCTGCGCTGAATCAGATCAGGCCGGAGCTGCTCCAGCCACCAGGCATTGACCTTGAGCAGACTCCTGCGGGCGTGATTCACCATGACTGCCGCACTGCGCAGCAGATAATCCTGGATGGTCTTGATCCGCCGGCGTACCTTCGGCAATTCAGTGCCATCGCGCTCGTCCCGCCACTGCTGCCCAAGGAGGATGAGGAGGTTGTACGCCATGGTTCCCAAGGTCAAAAACACCTCATTGACGCTGAAGGTCTGGGAGGGCAGTCGCTCCAGGTCCAGGTCGTGTTTGAGTTCCTTGTTCGCTTCTTCCGCCGCTCCCCGTCCCCGGTAGAGCTCGAAGGCCCGCTGGGGGGAGACTTCCTTGGGCAGATTGGTAGCCAGGATGTGGTAGCGCACATCCTTGATCAACAGCGGTTGACCCTTGTCGTCCTCGGCCTTGATCTGGACGCAGAAGACGAACCGGCGCGGGGTCTGCCAGCCGTCAGGGGTGTATTCGAATTCTCCGAAATACTCGCCGCCAAAGTCGGTGACCTTCAGGTCCAGAACATCGAGGTGCAGGTTCTGGTTGACCATCCGCTCCAAGGCGCCGCTGGCGCGAGCCTTGACGAGATAATGCGCTCCGGCTTTCTCCGTGGCCGTTACGGTCTTGATGCTGTAGAGCCCGGCATCATAACGGAATAGAAGCTTTTGCCGGTCCATCTCTTCAGGGAGCAGTTCATCAACCTCCTTGATGAACTCATCTATCTTTTCTACGGCCTTTTCCCGGCCCGGAAGGAGCCGGTGATGAATGCAGAATCGTTCCCGACCGATGACGGCAAACACTGGCGTGTAGCAGAGCTTGCCGTTGTACGTGGTTTCAACCCCTTCCCGTTTGGGTGCGAACTGTTCGAAGATGCTCGGGTCGATATCGCAGGGGATATACCCCTCGGCGCCGGGTTCGGCGGTGATAGCGGCCCGGAAAGCAATCTTGGCCGCAATCCGTTTCAGTCCGGCCAGCTGCTCTTTGCCGTATTTTTCCAGATGCAGGGCAACGGCCCGCTCCTTGGGCAGTTTGCCGAAGCCCAGCATCTTTTTCAGAAGCTTTTCTTCCCGTGCCAGCCAGGATATGTCGGTAAAGCTGGTGCGTCGAAGTGCGATGTTGAGAACCAGCGGGAGCAGATGCTGTTCTTCCCGATAGCCGTAGTCGATCTGTTTGACCTTTACTTCGCTTCTGATGGCCCGTACCAGTTCCAGCTGCCGCATGAGCGAGGTGAGCAGCTCCAGACCAGCCACTGACGTAAGAACCTGCCGGGCAGCGGCAAACTCAAAACCGAGATTGTCTTTCACCATCCGGGTGAACTCCTTCGCAGTAGATTCGCAAAGGATTATAATCTGTTACACCACTTCATACCACTAGTTTTGCGGATTGGGGTTGAAAAACTACTGCGGAGGCCGTCTGCTGTGTTGCGCGGTGCTCGCACCCTCGCCTATCTATGTGATATGTCTCGGGTGCTGCGCTCCGTGCGCCTTGCATCCGACCTTCCTCGTGACGTTTTTCACCAGCCTGCCAAGGCTGAGGGCTCACTTGAAAAAATTCTATGGCGAGTTTTCCCTCTCTATGGTACAAAACTGGGCGGCAAACCTTTTATCGCAAAGGAGAATCGGGCATGAAGGTAACGGTCAAGCTGTTCGCGACTTTCCGCATTGGCCGCTTTGGTGAGATGACCAAAGAGTACGATGCCGGCACAACGGTTGGAGACGTCCTCAACGAGCTGAGCCTCCCCTTGGACGAGATCGGCGCCACCCTGATAAACCATCGCCACGTGGAAGAGGATCATCAGCTCCAGGACGGCGACACCCTCTCCATCTTCCCCCTCGTCGGAGGAGGGTAATCGTGGAAGAGGTGCGCAATTTCCTCCGCAAGCATGCGGAAGGAGACCTCCTGCCGTGGAAACACCAGGCCTTCGCCTCCACCCACTTCGGCCTCTCCATCGGCCAGGTCGAGAGGATCGCTCTGGAGCTTGGTCTCCTTCCCTCCCGTTATCAGCGGAACCGAAACATGCTGAACGTCACCCACCAGCTCCGCCTCTTTCGGGGTCACGTGGCAGTCATCGGCTGCGGCGGTCTGGGAGGGTATGTGATCGAGCAACTGGCCCGGCTCGGCGTCGGCCGGATCACCGCCGTGGACCCGGACGTGTTCGAAGAGCACAACCTGAACCGTCAGCTCTACTCCTCTCCCTCCCTTCTGGGACAACCCAAGGCCGAGGCGGCCCGGAAAAGGGTCGCGGAGATCAACCCGGCGGTGACCGTGTACGCGCACAAATGCGCCTACAGCAAGACCAACGGCGGCGATATCATCCAGGACGCCGATGTGGTGGTAGACGCTTTGGACAACATCAAGATAAGACTGGATCTGGCCGAAACCTGCGCCGAACTCGATGTACCCCTTGTGCACGGCGCCATCGGCGGCTGGTACGGCCAGGTATGTACCCAATACCCCGGCGAGGACACCCTGAGGAAGATTTACAACCGCGCCCTCGGCGCAAAGGGCGTGGAATCGGGTCTCGGCAATCCTTCCTTTACTCCGGCGGTCATCGCCAGCCTTGAAGTGGCCGAGGTCTGCAAGATCCTCGTCAACCTGGGAAGGCCCTTAAGCAGGCGCAAGCTCCATGTCAACCTGTTCGACATGGAGATCATAGAGTTGCAGTACTAGCGACATCGGTCAAGGCCCTCACGCCGAAGAAACCCGGGGACTCGCCATCGGCGGCTCCCCGGGTTTCTTGTGTCCTGCGCGTCAATTTACCATCATTCCGCGGAGACGTGCCGCAACCGCGGGCGTGTCGTCCCCCATGTTTTTCGGCAGCAGAATCACCCCGCCACAGCCTGCAAGGCTCCGGTTTTCGATGTTCTTCCGTGAAAAAAAAGCGGAACCTTACGGTTCCGCCCTTCATCGTCACGTACCCCCGCCCAACGGCGGCAGTCTTACACTATCATCTTCTCCATAACCCAGACCCCGCACGGGCAGATACCGGCGCAAATGCCGCAACCGATGCAGTACTTGTCGTCGGACGCGTATTCCGCAGTACCGTCTTCCTTTTCGGTCCGGATGATGGCGCCTTCCGGACATGTCTCAAGACACATGGAGCAGTCACGGCAGGTGCCGCAGGAGATGCAGCGGTTGACCTCGCCCAGGGCGTCGGTGACCCGGAACCTGCCTCGGTTCTGCGGCCTGAAGAACTCGCGGCTCAGATTCTCTTGGGGGATCATCTCCGGCTTCTTCTTGGGAACCAGCTCCCAGCCGTTGAGGTAGGCGTCAAGGTATTCGGCCACCTCGCGGCCGCTGGCAATGGCATGGGTCAGGAGGCCGGGCTTGATGGTGTCGCCGATGGCGAACACCTTCTCGTTCTTCACGGACTGCCAACATTCGGTAACGTCCATCATGCCGCGATCGGTGAGCCATTCCCTGGGTACGTAGGAAAGGTCGGGACGCTCGCCGATGGAGATGATGACCATGTCGGCCTCGATGAGCCGGCCGTCTTTTGTATGAAGGCCGTCGGCATCGATACGCTCAGTGAAGACCGGCCACTGGATGTCACCGCCCAGGGCGGTGAAGTGGTCGATCTCCTTCTGGTATGCGGCTGGACGCTGGACGTCGATGGCGGTGACCTTCCGGGCGCCCATGGCATAGGCTCCCAGAGCCACGTCCATGCCGGCGTTGCCGGCCCCGATGACAACCACCTTTCTGCCGACCTTGGGGTTCTCGCCGTTGTTGATTGCCTTGAGGAATTCAAGCCCCTTCACCAGCCGCTCATGGCCGGGGAACGGGATGACCACGGGATTGTGGGCGCCGCTGGCGAGGACCACCGCATCATAGTCCTTCTGGAGTTTCTCGAAGGTCTCGGCGTCGACCTTCTGGGAAGTGCGGATGTCCGCGCCCATCTCCTTGATCCGGGCAATCTCGCTGTTCAGGATCTCGCGGGGCAGACGCTCCATGGGAATTACCTGGCGCAGCTTGCCGCCCACCTCCTTGTCAGCCTCGAAGAGGGTTACGCTGTGGCCCATGAGGGTAAGCTGCCAGGCGGCTGACAACCCGCCGGGGCCGCCGCCGATGATGGCCACCTTCTTGCCGGTTTCCGGCTTCTTCTCGGGCGGCGCCGCTTCCCGGGAAAGCCTTCCCAGCTCCTGCATGGCGACCGGATGGTCGATGAACTGGCGGCTGCAGGCATCCTTGCAGAGATTGGGACAGACCTGGCCGCAGACGCTGGCCGGGAAGGGCGAATAGGTCAGCACCAGCTCCAGGGCCTCCTTCACCTTGCCCTGGCGGAGCAGGTTGATCCGGTCCTGGGTCGGGATGCCGGTGGGGCAGGCGGTCTGACAGGGAGCGCCGAACATCTTGTTCTGCCAATGGGGGACCTTGAGTCGATCTGCGCCGGTGTTGACGAAGTTGACCACCCGATCGTAGTCGTCCTCGACCACGTCCCCGAAGATGCCCCCCTCCACCCATTTCTTGGTGCGAAACTCCTTCATGGTGATGCGGTCCAGACGCTGGCGTTCCTCCCAGGTCATGGCGACGATCTTCTTCCACTGGGAGAAGTCGGTAAGTTCCGCCAGAAGCTGTGGCCGCCCGATCTTTTCCAGGAACACCGGCATGTTGGCAAGGAGGAATTCCCGGTCCGCCTCGTCCAGATCCAGCAGCCAGACCTGATTGGAAAGACCCTGCACCGGACCCCTCACATAGATGGTACCACCGACCATGCCGATGCAGGCCCGGTCGCCGAGAACCGATTCGAACTGCTCGGAATCCCAGCCGCAGACCACGGCGATGCCGCCCCCCATGAACTCGAAGGAGAAGGAGCCGGTGTTCTTCAGAATCCAGAGCTCGGGCGGCGCATAGGCGGGGTCGTGCTTCATCAGCGAGCCTGTGCGGGTGCCGGCACGGCCGCCCACGTAAATCTTGCCGCTGGCGGCACAGTGGCCGGTGGTGTCGCCGCCGTCTCCCTTCAGGGTCAGGGTGGCGCCGGCGTTAAGCCAGCCAACGTCGGCCGGGGCCGGACCCTCGATAATGATCTCGGTTCCTTCCAGCCCGAAGGAGCCCACGCGCTGGCCAGGATTTTTCACTGTGAATTTGAGCGGCTTCCCGTCAGAGGTCCAGAAGGGGCCCCCGATATTATGGTGGCCCGAGGCCAGGACCTCAAACTCGGTCTCCCCCTGATCCAGGGCGGCGTATATCTTCTGCAGCAGCTGCTGCGTCGAGATGCGCTTGTTCTGTTCGTCGAATCCAGAGATGAAAGTTGGCATTGTATGTTGTCCTCCTTAGCAGACGTACTGGACCTGCAGACGGTCCGCTACGGCCTTGTCGGTGGAGATCAGGCAGTCGGAACGGCCGACCGGCAGCGAGGAGTTGCCGATGGGGGCCATGAGCTTTCGCAGTTCCTTGTCGACCGCCAGGAAGTAGTTGACGATGTTCTCGGCCACCCTGTCCGGATTGAGACGCCTTACCAGCAGCGGCTCCTGGGTGGTGATGCCCGCGGGACAGAGACCGGTGTTGCACGCGTTGCAGCGGCTGTGCTCGTTGCCCAGGCATCCGGCCAGCTGCAGGATCAGCTTGCCGGTGAACACGCCGTTGGCGCCCAGACAGAACATCTTGAAAGCGTCCGCCGCAAGATTGCCGGTCTTGCCGAGACCGCCGGCGGCCCAGAGCGGTATCTGTCCCTGACGCCCCTGGGCGCAGGCCGCCAGGTAGCAGTCTCGCAGCTTGCTGACAACCGGATGCCCGGTGTGGTCGAGGGAGATGTCGTGGGCTGCGCCGGTGCCGCCGTCGATCCCGTCCAGGAAGAAGCCGCCGACGATGTTGTATGGGTCGCGCACGAGATTGTTGAATACGGACACGGAGGTCGCACTCGCCGCCACCTTGATGGCTACCGGCACCCGGAACTTGAAAGCGGCGTTGAAGGAGAGAAACATCTTCTGTACGCTCTCCTCGATGGAGTAGAGGCCCTGGTGGTTCGGCGGCGAAAGGAGGTCGGCCTTCGGCACCCCGCGGATTTGCTGGATATGGGAAGCGACCTTGGCCGCCATGAGAAGGCCGCCGTCGCCCGGCTTGGCGCCCTGGCCGATCTTGATCAAGACGCCGGCAGGGTCTTCCACCATATGGGGCATCGCCTTGATGATGCGGTTCCAGCCGAAGTGGCCCGAGGCGATCTGCAGGATGACGTACTTCAGGTATTTGCTCTTCAGAAGGCGAACCGGCATGCCGCCCTCGCCCGAACACTGGCGCACCGGCAGGCCGCACTCTTCGTTCAGGTAGGCGACCGCCATGGAGACTGCCTCCCACATCCTCCAGGAGAGGGCGCCGATGGACATGTCGCCGATGATGATCGGATAGATCCAGTGAACCGGCGGGGTCTGCCCGGTTTTGCTCAGCTTCCCGTCAGGCCCGAGGGTGAAAGGAAGATTCTGGGCCGGAAGCACGCGGCCGAGAGGAGCCAGACAGTCGAAGGTGTGACGCTCGGCGTCTAGGCTCGGGTCGGTCATCTGGGAGATGCGGCCGACGCGGATGGTGTCCAGGGTGCGGGCCTGAACTTCCAGATTATTGCGGCCGCCTCGTTTTGGTCCGCTGGCGGTGGCGGCCTGGTAGACCACATTGAAGCGGGAGTCGGGATTGCGCTCCGAACGGATGGCGTTGTTGGGGCAAACCCGCTCGCAGACGCCGCAGCCGCGGCAGAAATGCTTCAGTATGTTCACCTGAGTGATGACCGGCGTGGCGCTGAAACTGATTTTCGGCTCAGGGGTCTCGGTATCGGAGAACGATTTGCGGCGCCGCTCCACCTTGGGCCTGATGGCGCCGAAGGTACAGGCCGCGACGCAGGAACCGCAGAGCGTGCAGCGCTTGGTATCGTAGATGACCTTCCAGGGAAGATCGTTACAGGCCAGATCGTTTATTTTTACTGTTTCCATCGCTGGACCTCCAGATTGTTGTCCACAACCACGATTTCACGCTCGTTGGGGTAGATGTCTTCCTCCCAGTTCCGCTCCGGCAGGATCTCGTTGACGCCGCAGACCTCGGAAGAGAAGACCACCGTATCCTTGGTTTTTCCCACCACCACCGGCCGCAGCTTCTTGGCGTCGCATACCACCCACATGGTGAAGTCAGGCAGGGTTCCAATGATGGTGTTGGGGCCGTTTATCTCCAGGTGCGCCAGGGACTGGCGGATGGCGAGCAGTACTTCCTTGTCCTCGCGCTTGACCACTTCTTCGAAGGGGAGCGGAGTGATGATGTGTTTGTAATACTGGAGCGGCCAACCCAGCTGTCGGTGCATGTAGTGCATGGTATAGAGAAAGCATTGGGAATCGGATTCGAAGCCGATGTATCCGGGGTGGAGGGTTGCCTGGAACTCCTTGTTCTTCTGATAGAAAGTATTCTCGCCGTTGGTCAGGGTCACGTATCCCTGAAGGAAGAAGGGATGGGCGGCATAGCGGACGATGGCATAGTTGGTGTTCTGGCGGCACTGGGCGGTGATGGTCTTGGCGGTAAAGGAATCGTCCGGCTCCCAGAGACCGAAGAAGGTGCCGATATCCCGGGGATCCCCGATCTCCTTGAGGGTGATCACGTCCGGCCAGAATGAGTACACAAATCCCGTCTCATCCTTTTCGAGGGCGGCCCGGATCCTGAGCCTGGTATTGGTCAGCAGATCTTCCTTATCCCGCGGGGGCATGCCGCTGCAGTAGTCGGGATAGTCGAAGGTGCGGAATACATAGTTGGGCATCTTCTTGATGTCCATACCCGGCTTCCATCTGGTTTCTGGAGCCCATTCGAAGACCTGCCTGAAACCGAGGACATCCAGTATCTCCTCGGCGATCTTCAGACCTTCGTCGGTACAAGCCAGAGACAAGGTCGGTTTGTCCTTGTAGTCGCTGAAAATCCCTCCCAGATCCTGCATGACCATGGCGAACCCGGAATTGTCATGCCCTTTCTGCTGCGAGTTCATCAACTGCAGGGCCTTGCTCGGGTGCACATAGTTCAGACTTTTGATGGCGCCGATGCGACACATGTGCTGTTACCTCCACGAAGCGCTGAAAGCGCGGTTTATAGCGGCTCAAAAAAACTCCCGCGATATTTCGCGACATCCCCTCCGGCAATGGCGCGGTTTCAACCGCGTCTCTTCCATCGGGCCATGTGCGCTGCCACGGGATCTTGTCGGTATTGCCGTCTCGTCATGGACCCGGAAGGTCCAGAAATACATTTGAGTGAGCCTCTTGCAAAAAGCTTTCTGGCTAGCAACGTGATTCCTGGCAAGGGTCACTTCTGACTGTTTTTGCCAAGAAAACCTGATAGGTGGCAATTTAGAGCGTCGATTTTTCCGATTTTCGGTGCACTTCTCCTTCGCTAATGAAATATTGTTTAGGTCTTTGATAATCAGCAACCAGTTACTTTGAGCAACTGATCAGCAAACAAGGCAAGCATGCCGAACATCAGGTGCATCATTACCTTGTCTGCACCGCGAACCATGACATTGCGTCCGCCGAAATCTTCCTTGAGGCGGCTATTGCAGCGCTCCGAGGCAGTCCGTTCGTTATAGCGCTCTGTTTCGTGCGGCGCCATAGGGGTAATCTCTTTGCCGCGCGGGTTGCGGTCGATGATTGGCACATGGTCGAGTTCTTTGCTTTGCTCCCAGATCTGGGCGGCATCATAGGCCGCATCCATGAGGTCATAGCAGTAGGTTACCTTGCCACTGGTCAGTTTCATCAGCGGAATGGCAACTTGGCTGTCATGCACGGAGGCTGAGGTTAAGACGGCGCTCAAGGGAAGGCCACAGTCGTTCACATCGATATGCAACTTGAAACCGTTCCAGGTTTCCGTGTATCCCTTGGCGTTCTTCTTGACGCCGCGATCACAGACCGTCGGAAGGAGGCCGATAGCTTCCTTTGCCGACTGGGTACGCTGAACGTCCAGCCGCTTCGGTTCGGCAGGTTGCCGCTCTTCTCCCTTGGCAGGACGCCCCTTCTTTCGAGGAGCCTTTGCCTTCTTGGCTTTTTTTGCCGGCTTCTCTCGCCCCACGATGGCGGTTGAATCCCGGCTGACGTGCCCGATTAACTCCGTGCTCAGGTGTTCTTTCACCAGGGCATCATGAACCACTGTTCCGAGTCCGGCCTTGGCAAATTCTGCAAAGGCTCGGGAGAAAGTTGATTCGGAAGGGACATCCCTTCTCCTGGCAAAACCGCAGATGGCCCGTATGTTGGGAGTGCTCCGCAATGCGTGTCTCAAAGAGCTGGTATGCTGATACCTCAGAACTGCTTTTGCAAGATACGAGCGGGCTATTGCTTCTCGTTCCTTAATCGGTCGTCCCATCGTTTGATGGTCGGCACAGTTTGGTACATATTTCTCTATTTTGACAAGCTCAAGGATCTTTACCAGCCGTTCTTCCTGTTCCGTTAATGGAGCAGGCAAGCATTCATCCAGGTGGGGAAACAAACTTTGCTGTAATGTCCCCATCAACCATGATATTCTTTCCTTGAGCTTCATCGGCATCCTCCTGACTTGTTGTGTATCGCAACCCAACAATATCACGGACTTGCCGGTGAAGCTCAACTTTTATGCGGCTTAGTCGATATATTCGCCTTTTTGCATACACTTTTGCAAGAGGCTCTATAGCACAGCTCTTTTTGCCAAGCCCGATTATTATGTTGTCGCCACGTTCCGGATACGTCGGGCGGGGAACGGTTCTTCGGAGTGATTTTTTGACAGCAACATGCCGATTGTACTATTATCCTCCTTCGTTCCCCATCGATCCGGCCAGGAGATGCCTGAATGAGAGACATCATCGAATCGCTCTTTCCCCGTGAGGAGGAGATACCGCGCCAATATCGGCTTGACGAACCTGTCCGCCAGGACTGTTACCTGGTGGACGGTGTTCTGCGCCGCTGGAGTGGCGCCATGAGAGAGGTGCTGTCTCCGGTCTGGGTGAAGAAGGACAACGGTCTGGCCAGAAAACAGGTGGGCGAGTATCCTCTCCTTTCCGGGGAGGCGGCCCTGGAGGCCCTCTCCGTGGCGGTGCGGGCCTACGACAACGGGCGCGGCCGGTGGCCGACCATGTCGGTAGGGGAGAGGATCCGCTGCGTTCAGAGCTTTACTCGCGCCATGCTGGAGCAGCGGGAGTCCATCGTGAGGCTCCTGATGTGGGAGATAGGCAAGTCGCGGAGAGAGGCCGAAAGGGAATTCGAGCGGGCCGCCGCCTACATCAGGGAGACCCTGGAGGCGCTCAAGGAGCTGGACCGGGTCTCGTCCCGATTCGTAATCCAGCAGGGGATCATCGGCCAGATACGCCGGGCGCCCCTGGGGGTGGTCCTCTGCATGGGGCCTTACAACTTCCCGCTTTACGAGACCTTCACCACCCTGATCCCGGCCCTGGTCATGGGAAACACCCTGATCCTGAAGCCGCCCCGCTTCGGGGTGCTGCTGTTCCGTCCGCTCTTGGAGGCGTTTCGCGACGCCTTCCCGCCCGGCGTGGTTAACACCGTCTACGGCGACGGCGAGACGGTGATTACGCCGCTCATGGCCTCGGGCAAGGTGGACGTGCTGGCCTTCATCGGCACCAACCGGGTGGCGGACGTTCTGCGCAGGACCCATCCCCGGCCACACCGCCTCCGCTGCATCATGGGGCTGGACGCCAAGAACCCGGCCATCATCCTGCCCGACGCCGACCTGGACCTGGCCGCCGCCGAGTGCATCCGCGGCAGCCTCACCTACAACGGCCAACGTTGCACGGCGCTCAAGATCCTGTTCGTGCATCGGAAGATTGCCGACGCCTTCCTGGAGAAGATGTCACGGGGAATCGGCGCGCTGAAGTGCGGTATGCCGTGGGAGGAGGGGGTCACCGTAACGCCACTGCCGGAGCCTGAAAAGCCGGACTACCTGGCCGGCCTGGTGGAGGACGCCCGGAGCCTGGGCGCAAGGGTCATGAATAGTGGGGGGGGGACGGCGGTCAAGTCGTTCTTCTATCCCGCGCTGGTCTATCCCGTGTCGCCGGGGATGCGCCTCTACGGCGAGGAGCAGTTCGGGCCCGTGATCCCGGTCGTACCGTACGAGGACATCGCGGAGCCAATCGAGTATGTGGTCAATTCCAATTACGGCCAGCAGGCGAGCATCTTCGGCCGCAACCCGGACCTCCTGGCCCACCTGGTGGATTCCCTGGTGAACCAGGTCTGCCGGATCAATATCAACAGCCAGTGCCAGCGGAGCCCCGACACCTTTCCGTTCAACGGAAGAAAGGATTCGGCCGAAGGGACCCAGTCGGTGTCGGATGCCCTGCGCATCTTCTCCATCCGCATCGTGGTTTCGGCCCGGGAGACCGAGGAGAACCGGGAGATCATCACCACCATCGTCCGGGAAAGGAAGTCCCACTTCCTGTCCACGGATTTCATCCTTTAATTGTGTCGTGTCTCAACATCCGGCCATTTCCAGCTCGATCCTGAACCGGGCCCCTTCCCCGGCGTTGGCGACGGTCAACGCCCCTCCCATGCTTTTCTCGATGATGTTCTTCGACAGGTAGAGCCCCAGTCCGGTTCCTCCGCGCGACTCCCTAGTGGTGAAGTACATGTCGAAGATCCGGCCGAGATGCTCTTCAGGAATGCCGCCCGCGTTGTCGGTTATGGTAACCACTGCTTTGCCCTTGTCCGCAGCCGCCCTGATGGTCACCAGAGGTTTGGCGGTTCCCCTTTCCCTGAAGATCTCCCGCGCGTTGCTCAGGATGTTCAGGAGCACCTGGGCGTATTCCTTCTGGTAACCCACCACCGACAATGCAGGGTCCGCCTGGAGATCCACCTCCACGGCCTCGAATCTCAAGGCCGGCTTGATTAACGTCAGTGCTTTTTCGATGGATTCCTTGACGAAGAAGGGGGCCTTTTCCTTCTCGGGTTTGTAGAAATCCTTGAATACATTGACTGTCTGGGCCATGTGATCGACCAGGGAAAGGATCCTGGAGACTGACTCGCCGACCTGCTCATCGGTCAGTGAGCCCCGTCGCCAGGCTTCCTCCAGGGTCTGGATTGTCAGTGATACGGCATTCAGCGGCTGCTTCCACTGGTGGGCGATGTGTTCGATGATCTCACCCATCGCCGCCTGCCGGTTCTGACGGAACAGGAGGATATCCTTGCCCCTGTTTTTTGCCGATTCTTCCCTGACTCTCTGTTCCAGTGTGGTGTTGAGCATCTCAAGCTGTTTCGTTTTGTTTCGTAGTTCTTCTTCGACTTGCTTGCGCATGTCTATTTCCTGCAGCAGGTTCGCGTTCAGCACCCCAAGCTCGGATGTCCTCTCGGCGACCCGGCACTCCAGCTCTTCGTTGAGTTTGCGCAGGGACTCCTCCGCCCGAACGCGGCCTGCCAGTTCCTTTTCCAGTTCCGCCGTCCTTGCCAAGACCTGCTTTTTGAGCGTGCGGTTCCAGGCGATGATGCCCACGATGAGCAGGACAATCACGTAGAAGGTGATAAGGAGAGCAGTCTGGAACCTCTTGCTGGCGAAGAGGGTTTTCGGTTCGATGGGTATCCACTTTCTGTAGATGGCCCTCTTCTCAGTGTTGCCGATCAGCATG
>Ga0272446_1006090_pt1 | contig 12822 bp, 10 predicted proteins | sample YNPCB0061_FD_194587 | JGI IMG/M metagenome (GOLD analysis project Ga0272446, IMG submission 194587) | Hot spring microbial mat communities from Yellowstone National Park, WY, United States - YNP-CB-006-1 | ecosystem: Environmental > Aquatic > Thermal springs > Hot (42-90C) > Sediment | place... | reverse complement strand
TTTGTCTGTTCGCATTAACTTCCTTAAGAAAGTGAGATAGTTACCCAGCAGGTTGAAGCTAATTGTGGGAGTTCCAGCAGGTTGGCATTCATCACGCAAGTATTCAGTTCCCCGATCGGTCAGCCAAACTTCCTTAATTTGAGCTTTCTCAACTTGAATAAATCCTTTTTCTGCAAGATCCTGAAGAATTGATTGTCGCTCATTAGCTGCTAGTGTTTTAACCTCTCCAGGAGTAATGCTTCTATTTTCACAGGCTTTTAGTATTGACAGATGTTGGTCTGTTAAGGGCAAATCTCTAGTTTCCTGCTTTAATAGGCCTTTGCCAGAAGGATCAATTTTGAATCGCTTGATTTCACGGGAGTAAGCCACAATCCCTCGATCAGCTAACTCCCGGCAAATTTTGTCTCGCTCACCAGTAGTGGTTTTATCACTGGGAGCAAGTTTACTGATCGGTGCTTGGTATCCCTCATGCCCCAAAAGTTTCAGCAGAAATTTGAGTTCGATCGCTTTCATTGGCTATCCTTTTCCGTGTTATATCTACTGTCATAGACCAGATGGCTCGGCTGCCAGACTGGATTCACCGAGATCTCCTGCCTTCAATCGTCTTCATCATTTTCCTCTTCTGGCAAGTAGGGAATCAGCCCCTTCCGAAAAGCCTCTTCCTGAATACTACGTGGCATCCGACGGGCATCGACCAGAAAGCCATTAACTGAAATCATCCAGGCCATGGGATTGTTGTCGATTCGGCTGGGTAGAGTCCAGTTCGGGTCCATCTGGTGTATTTTCATCAAATCGCGAATTTGCTTCGACTTGCTCTGTCCCGTACTTTGACTGACGCCAAAAGTCTTATAGATCTCAGTCGACTGCATGTGCGGTTTCTGGGAGGGGTCGAACAAAAAGTTCACCATGCCGATCGCATGAACAATTCCACAAGCCCAGGTGTTTGCTTTACCGCTGGTCAGGGGTGAAGGACGCTTGCGACAGAGAGCCGCCGTCAGGTAGCGACACATCTGGGCATATTCATCATTGAGATATTGGGCCGAGAAGGTATCCGTTAGCTGGGTAATTTCCTCAAACTTCGCCCGCATGGATTCGGGCACATTTTCCGATTTGCTTGGCTTTGGCATGGGAAGACAATGCTGATGACGGTTTATTTTTAGTTTTAGCCTGTCTCGTCAACAAGAAACGATGAAATAGTATTCTGGGGTCTTAACGTAAGTTGGGACACTCTGGGATATCAGGAAGCCGGAAGGCAGAAGTCAGAAGCAGATCAATCTAGTTCAGGAACTGATGGGGGTACGGTCAACAGCCAACTAGCGATCGCCCAGGGCTGGATTTCTGTGTCCGGCTCCGGGCGATTCGAGTTATCTACAGGGCGCTCTAGCAAATCAACCGCCTGTTCCACCTGTAGGTTCAGGTCGCTGTGTAGTTGAAGGGTGGCCTTTTCTCCCGTGCACTCATAACAACGCAGGAGCCATTGCCCCGTGGAGTCCTCAGCCTGCTTCAAAGCCATCAGAACTAGGTGGTCAGATTCCAGGTGCAACAGTTGCCCTGTGGTTGGCAGCCTGCCAGTACCGAAGATGACTTGGGCAGGCGGCATAACCACTTGCAATGGCAAATTGAGTTCCAGGGCCCGCTGGACCGTCTGAGCGGCCTGCCAGGAACCAGCATGGGGATAGAGGGCATAGGTAAACTGGTGCAAACCGCGATCGGCGTCTGGATCCGGCCACTCAGATCCGCGCAACAAGGTCAACCGCATTTGATCTGGCTGGCAGTCGTAGCCGTGCTTGCTATCTGACAGGAGACTGAGGCCATAGGAACTGGTCGGCTCTCGGCTATCAGTCAGGTCGGCCCATCGTAATGCTGGCACTTCCCACTTGGCCTTGTCAGCTTCAGTTTGGGGCCGGGTCGATCGCTGAATTGCCCCACAGGGAATTTCATAGGTAACGAAATCAGCGTCCAGGGCAAGTGGAAAAGCAGCTTTGACCATGACATGCCGCTCCTGCCAGTCAACCGTGGTGGCAATGTGCAGGACGGGAGACGCTGCTTGCAAAATGTAGTCTTGCTGGAACTGCGAAGCACCAATCTGACGAATCACCCGCAGACGATATTCCAGCGGCCCCCGTTCGATCCAGGCAATCTCCTTTAGCTGGCTCGGCGACAACGGATATTGGGCATAGTTGGGGTCAATGTTCCAGGCATCCCAATACTGTCCCTGGTCTTGAAACGCCTGTAACTGATTACCTGGCTCCCGCAGAATTTCCCGTTGCTGCTGCAGGTCCAGAAGGCTGTCCAAATCGCCCGTCAGGGGATTCACCATGACTCGCAGCAGACCATTATCCAGAATCCAGGCAGGGGTGCTGGGTGCTGGGTGCTGGGTGTTGGGTTTTAGCTGAAGTGAGTCGGGAGAGGGGAAGGAGGGTGCGGAGGAGGGGATTAGCCAGAAGTTGCGATAGCCAATGGAGGGAATCTTTTCGGCCAGAAATAAAAGTTCGCCGGTGGCAGTCATTTGGGTCGGCAGAGGATGGCCCTCCTGGTTTAATACCTGCCAGTGGGCAGAGGCCGGGGGCTGGCAACGAACAATCTGCGATCGCACCCCGTTGAGCGAGTTAAACACCACCAACGGCTGCGCCCCAGCAACCGGCGGCTCTGGAAAGGCAATCTGGGTTGCTAGTCGGCGTAACGATTGGGCCAGGATTGCTTCGCCGGTCTGCAAAGCCGCCTGCCAGTCCCGATTAGCATCCACAAACACCTGCGGAATAGAAGAACCCGGCAGAATATCGTGAAACTGATTAAACAGCACCCGTTTCCAGGCCAAGTCCAATTCTGCCTGGGGAAAAAGCTCTCCCGTTGCGATCGCCACCAGAGAGGCCCACAACTCCGCCTGATAAAGCAAGTCCTCAGCTCGCCGGTTAAACCACTTTTGGTCTCCATGGGAGGTATAGCAGCCCCGATGGAATTCCAGATACAGTTCATCCTGCCAGACCGGGAATGGTGAGTGGGGTGTAGGGACCGGACAGGATGGGGAAGGGGGGGCTGGGGGTTGGAAGTATGTGGCTGATTGCTGAGCGCTGACTGCTGAGCGCTGACTGCTGACCGCCAACTCCACATACGCCGCTGCGGTGGTGAACTCCAGCGTTGGAAAGAAGGGAGACTGCTGCCAGCGACGGGCGACTTCCAGCATGTCGCGGGTGGGGCCGCCGCCATGATCGCCCACACCAGGTAGCCAAAGTGCAATGGGGATACCCGTCTGCTGTTCCCATTGGCAGGCATAGGTAGCCATTTTCACGGGGTCGATGCCTTCGCCAATTGGGGCAGACATCAGGCTGAACACCTGGCTGCCATCGGGAGCCTGCCAGATAAAAAGTTCATAGGGAAATTGAGTTGTATCGTTCCAGCGCAGCTTTTGCGTCACGAAGAACTCAATGCCACCCTGCTGTAGAAATTGGGGTAACTGCCAGGGAAAGCCAAAGGTGTCGGGTAACCAGGCAATGGGGCTGATCTGGCCAAACTTTTCCTGGTAATAACGCTGTCCGTAGAGAATTTGTCGCACCAGGGATTCGCCCCCGATCAGGTTCAACTCCGGCTCGATCCACAGTCCTCCGATCGCCTCCCAGCGTCCCATCTGGATTTGTTGTTGGATAGACTGAAGCACATCGGGACGGTGTTGTTCCATCCAGGCATAGAGGGCGGGGGTGGAGTGACAAAAGACCAGTTCAGGAAAGTCCGTTTGCAAGCTCAGAACCGACTGGAAGGTCCGTTCCGCTGCCTGCCAGGTTGCTTCGACTGGCCAGAGCCAGGCCATATCCAGATGGGCATGCCCCAGCAGTTTGATCTGTCGTTGCTTCAGCCAGGGAGACAGGTCGGTTAGCTGTTGCCGCAGGTAGATCAGTTGGGAGTCGAAGGCGAATCGTTCAGGTAGGACTGACCAATCGATCTGGCAAATAGCCTTAGCCACTTGCTCCAGCTTTTCCGGAGTGAATGTCTGCAAATAAAGTTGAAGGACAGCCAGTTCATCGGCTACAAATCCTGCTTCTGGGGCAACTGCTGGTGAAGGGGTGGAAGGGATTTCATATAGGGCCAGCGATCGCACCAGAGCGCCATCATCATGTCCCGGACTGACCAATCGCAATGCAATGGCAAATGCTTCACCGACTTGCACCTCAGTCCCCAGGCAGATGCGAGTGGAACAGTCAAACAAGTCCCCTTCCTGCACCAACTGGCCATTGACAAAAATCTGAGCCGATTCGGCCCACCAAGTCAGAGCTAACCGCAGACATAACCCCTGTAAGGGATAGCCATTCAAGTCAGCCGGCACTGTCAGCACCTGGCCTAACCAGCGGACCTGCCGTCCCTTTAGCCAGGCCAGATGTTGTTTGCCGTTTAGCTCAGCGATCGCCCAGTTCTGCCAGGTTTCCGGTGCCGCAGCCTGGGAGATTGGCAAGTCCCCATCCCAGTAATGCCAGGTGGACTGAACGCTGATCTGGGTCAGCGATCGCAGTCGGGCGATGGCTGCATCAATCACGCTGCTAGGGCTGACTGCCGCCATTGAGTCATCTGAGTCATCAGATGCAGAGGGGGAATAAGTCGATTCAGGCACAATCCAATTTGGTCAAAGGACAGTCATCAAATCACTCAGGCAAAGTCCTGATCATCGGATGATTGCCAGGACTTTGCCCACTATACAAGCTGACTCAACCCATCATTCCCCCCTGCCTGAGCCGTGATAATGGGAAAAGACTTGAGTGTCAGCTTGGGTTTTTGTGGCTGTAAATTTTTTCTGGCTGAATCATGAACTTGCCAACCTGGATTACCGTCTCCCGCCTGCTGGTTGTTCCCCTGTTGCTGATTGGATTACAGCAGCCAACGGACACCTGGCGATGGGTCACCCTGTTGTTTTTCTTGCTGGCTGCAGGCACGGATTGGTTAGATGGGTATCTAGCCCGCCGATTAAATCAGGTGACGGAATTGGGCAAGTTTCTGGATCCCCTGGTCGACAAGCTGCTGGTGTTGGCTCCCCTCATTGCATTGGTGGAACTGGGAGAAATACCAGCCTGGGGAGTTTTCCTGATCCTGGCCCGCGAATTAACGATCGCAGGCTGGCGGGTGAACCCAACCCTCCAGGGTTCGAGTGAGATACAGGGAGCCAATCTGTGGGGTAAGTTGAAAACCGTCAGCCAAATTGTGGCGATTGCGCTGCTAATTGCCCCCCTACCTGAAAGCTGGCAAACAAGTGCCCTCATTGCTTTCTGGATTTCTGTCGGCCTAACCTGGATATCTGGCTTGATTTATCTGTTGCCATCTGGTCCAAGCCAGCAGCGGATCCAGTCCAGCTAATCCGGCGACGGGCCAGGGCCGCAGGTTACTTGTTAACCAGTTTGCCAACCTGTTCAGGGATAAATTGGGTTTCCACCCGTCCGCCGCTGACCACCACCGTCTTGTCCTGCAGTTTGCCAGTTGCACGGGGGCCAGTCAGATTAAAGACTGGATCAACTTGCTGATAATTGACATTGCCCGTTGCCTCAAACTCCTGGGTCTTCATATTCCAGGTCAGGTTGTCCGATTTAACCTGCGCTTGGTTGCGTTCGCTGAAGCCCCGCACATCCCCTTGCAAGTAAATCATTTTGGGCGTAAATTCCAACCGGCCCTGATTGCCTGTCAAGGTTACACCCTGCTGACGGTTAACAATGGTTACCGGTACGTCGGATGTAGCAACCTTATCTTTGATGTCCCAGACTAACTGGTTGGTATTGATCTGCACTGGCGGATCAGAGACCAGCAACTGGGTGTTTTGCTTCAAGGTGGCCTTCTTGCCCTTCAGATCCACAAAACCCTCATTGGAAGTCGCCCGGTCTGATAGGACATTGTTCACAAAACGCTCAATCTGGAGCGGGCGATCGCTGGTTAAAGTATTGGGTTGCATCAACCAGATCACCCGATCTGACTGAAATTTAGCCGCAGGATCGGTGGCCACAGCCGTCACCGCCCCTTCCATTTGCACTCGACGCTCTTTGGTCTGGAACTGACCTTGCTTGGCGGAAAACTTGAGCTTGGGATGGGTGCCCGTGACATTATTGCGCACAATCACCAGGTTAGCTTTCGGCTGCCACTCCAGTTCATTTCCCCGGAGCACCATGCCATCTTTGGTGTCAGTGGCAATGATATTGCCCCGCAAAAACATCTTTTCTCCGTCCTTCTGGACTTCACCACTTTGGGCGCTCACTTTCAGAATCGGTTTGCCATCCTGATAGAACTCGCCCTTTGGTTCCACAATGCGGGCCAGTTTTTTGTCCTTACTGTAATTGGCCTGTTTGGCTTTCACCCGCCACCATAACTGGCCTTTCTTATCAAACTCTTCCAGCGTCACCGCATTGAATGTGAGGCTGTTGTCAAACTGCTCCATCTGACTCGCATCCTTAGCAATCTTATCTGCTGCTCGATCGGAACGAGAGCAAGCTGTGGAAAGCAGCAGCAACACCAGGGGTAAACCGAAGCTAGCGGTTCGAAGCCAAGGAAACCGCTGAGGATGAAACCCTATAAACATGACAGAATAAACATGACAGACAACCGGACAAAAGACGACTGGCGATTGTTTGAGCGCCACTAGTGCAGCGTCAACTCTAGAAATTAGGGTTTGTAGTCAGCGTTTCAGCGCTAAAGCGCCGACTACGAGCCAATGGGTTCACCTTAAAATTAGGGTTTGACAGAACATTAGCTATTCTAACGAAAGCATGTCGGCCTGCCTCGCACCTGTGTGCCAGCAGATTCGACTGACCAAATGGTTGTCTATTCGTGCTCCGGCTCGTCAATTAAACCGACACTGGAAAGGGGACGATAGGTATAGCTGCGAGGAGTTTTCATGATGTCTTCTTTGATAGTGTCCAAATCGATATAGCGATCGGAGACATTAATCAAACTGTCGCTGGTCATGGATCGCAAACTGACAACTTCGATTCGGACACCCCGATAGCTGACGGCATTAACCGCATAGGCCAAGTCTCCATCCCCACTAACCAAAACAGCCGTATCGTAGGAACCCACCAACGACATTAGGTCAACCGCAATTTCGACATCCAGGTTGGCTTTCTTGGAGCCGTCCGGCAATTGCACCAGGTCTTTAGAAATCACCCGGTAGCCATTGCGCCTCATCCACAGCAGGAACCCCTGTTGTTTTTCGTTGCTGCGATCGACCCCCGTGTAGAAAAAAGCTCGTAATAAACGAGAGCCAGCCGTCAGGCGACACAATAACTTGGTGTAATCAATTTCAATGCCCAGTTGCAAAGCGGCGTAAAACAGGTTTGAACCATCAATAAAGATGGCTACCCGGCCCCGATTTTCAAGCACCTGCTCCGGCGTCAAACCAGGTTCATGCTCAAACGGACTCTCACTATGACTGTTATTGCTACTTTTAGTTAGCATGAATTTTATTCCTCATTTTTTATATCCATCATCTTACTGAGTTTCCCTGGGAACCTGCACGATGTTAAAGACTTTCTACAGGCGATCGGAGTTCGGCAACTCCAGCCGCTGAAAAACAGGTTGAGGTTCTCCCAATTGCTGTTCAAATGGAAGAAACCCCCAGCGGGAGTGTTCGGGAAAGGGTGCTAAAAGGTAAATAGAAGACTGTTCATTAAAATCAATAGAAAAACCTAATTGACGATATATGGCAGAGCTTATCTGTGGGGTAATGGGTGATAGGAGATAGGCTGCCAGCCTGACCGATTCCAGGACTGTATACAGAATTTCTTCAACTTCTTGTTGTTGACCTTGTTTGTAGCGAGTCCAGGGAGCTTGTTCATCAATGTAACGATTCCCCATTCTAGCCAGAGACAAAGCAGCTTCGCAGGCTTCACTGAACGCAAGGCTCTGATAGGCTGCGGCCACCCGATCGCCCAACTGCTGACCCAAATCTTGCAGAGGATTGGTAGAGAGCAGATTGGTCTTTACAGGGACAGGGATACTGGAACCACAATACTTATGCACCATTTTCAAGGTGCGGTTCAACAAATTGCCCAAATCGTTAGCCAGGTCAGCATTCAAAATATTGACAAAGCGAGTTTCGCTAAAGTCACCATCCCGACCAAATTCGATTTCTTTCAAAAAATAATAGCGAACTGCATCAGAACCGTAGCGCTTGACCAGGTCAAATGGATCCAGAACATTACCCAGGGTCTTGCCCATTTTCTGACCATCTTTGGTCAGAAACCCATGACCAAATACCTGATCGGGAACAGGCAACCCCGCTGAGAGGAGCATGGCTGGCCAATAGACTGCATGAAACCGCAGAATATCCTTGCCAATCAAATGCAGGTTAATCGGCCACCACTTCGCCAGAGCATTTTCCAGCGTGGGTGCTTGATCGGGTTCCAGCAGGGCGGTTACGTACCCCAACAGGGCATCAAACCAGACATATAGGGTGTGGCTGGGATCCGCCGGCACCGGAAAGCCCCAATCCAGGTTGATACGGGAAATGGAAAAGTCCTGCAACCCCTGGCTGACAAAACTGATCACCTCATTACGGCGAATCTCTGGCTGGATAAAGTTAGGCCGTTTTTGATATAGATCTTCCAACTGCTCTTGATAGCGAGACAGGCGAAAGAAGTAGTTTTCCTCATCCCGCCATTCCGCTTGCCGGTTGGTATGGATGGGGCAGTAATGCCCCTCGAGCAAATCCCGTGGTTCCTTAAATTCTTCGCAGGAAACGCAATACCAGCCTTGTTGCTGGCTCAGATAGATATCTCCGTTATCCCAAACCCGCTGAAAAAACTCCTGGACAATACTGGCATGGCGGGGATCGGTGGTTCGGATAAACCGATCATAGTGAATGCCCAGCAACTGCCACAACACTTGAAACCCAGCAACAACCTGATCACAATGTTCCTGGGGAGTCCGTTCCAGTGCTTCCGCTGTCCGTTGAATTTTTTGCCCATGCTCGTCGGAGCCAGTGATAAACAGAACCGACTTGCCCTGCATCCGCTGATAGCGGGCAATCACATCAGCCGCAATGGTGGTGTAAGCGCTGCCAACATGGGGCAAATCATTAACGTAATATAACGGGGTGGTCAGCGAATAGTGGGTATTTTTTACCTGAAAAGCATTCATGGAAAATCAATAATGGCCCTCTTAAGAGCATGGCAACAAAGGATATTGAGGGCTTTCCACCGTTATAACCTGACCTCTGTGTAACGACTAAATCCCTCAAGCTAGTATTTAGTCCACAGCCATCAAGTACAACCAACGGAGATAAGCACTGACGGCGACTCTAAAGATTTAGTCCCTAGATTTAGTCCCTTTTGGATTCACCGACTTAAATCATCAACTTTCATTTGCGAAAATCAGAATGATAGCACCGTCAGACCGTTTTCTCTGGAAAAGCTTTAAGTTTAATTTAAAATTGTAACTGTAAATGCATTCTAAACATAACTAAGAAAATCTTTAGCTTATAGAGGCGTGCCGTAATAGACTCCAATCTCCGGTTGGTGTAGAGACTATTCCCTAAATCAGCTCCTTGTCAGGATGTAAAGCATTCGGATTCCGTATTAAATTTGCATATTTGGCTGTCTTAGTCCCAACGTCACTGTAGGCTTTTGGTCTGGTCACTCATCACATTGGAAGGTCTTCTATGTCCAAACAGGCAATGATCATTGCCAGGGATGTACATAAGTGGTATGGCAAGTTTCATGTTTTAAGGGGCGTCAGCCTGACTGTTTGGCCAGGCGAGGTCGTCGTCATTATGGGGCCGTCTGGTTCTGGTAAATCCACCTTTATCCGGACCTTTAATGCGCTGGAGGAATACCAACAAGGGCAAATCAGCATCGATGGGATTGAGTTGACCCATGACATGGGCCATATTGAGGCAATTCGCAAGGAAGTGGGGATGGTGTTTCAGCAGTTCAATCTGTTTCCCCATTTGACCGTATTACAAAATGTTACCCTGGCGCCGCTCTGGGTGCGTCAGTGGACAAAGGCCCAGGCTCAGGCGGTAGCAACTCAATTGCTGGAACGGGTTGGCATTCTGGAGCAAGCCCACAAATATCCGGGACAGTTATCCGGAGGACAGCAACAACGGGTGGCGATCGCCCGGGCGTTGGCCATGCAACCCAAAGTCATGTTGTTTGACGAACCGACCTCTGCCCTTGATCCGGAAATGGTGCGCGAAGTTCTGGATGTGATGCGATCGCTAGCCCAATCCGGCATGACCATGGTGGTGGTCACCCATGAAGTGGGGTTTGCCCGAGAAGTTGCGGACCGGATCGTCCTGATGGATCAGGGCACTCTGGTGGAAGAAGCAGCCCCGACCGACTTTTTCCAGCACCCTCAAGAAGAACGGACTCGCCGTTTTCTATCCCAGATTTTGTGAAAGTCCCAGTTTCGGGGTTCCAGTTGGGTTGTAGCAGGGCGCAACCCCAAAACGCCTTCCCTCCCGACTGACGCGAATGTTTTAAACTATGGCCATATAAAAGCGCTAATGTCGATCCCTTCCCGAAGCGGACAACATTAGCGCCCTCCGATTCGCCGGACGAGGCTATCGCTCGCGACCTGGGGCTGAAAAGTTGATCCCCAGATATAGGCAAACCAATCAGACTTTAGCTCAGGGCTTAGCCTAGATAGCTAGCTTCTGCTTCCAGCATCCGCACCAATCTTTCATCTCCCTTAGCTTTTGCAGCATCGAGCCGACGCTGGAGATTCTTTTGGAGGTTAAGACGGTGAACTTGAGCAACTTCAGCGGCGTTTTTTCGGTGGTTTCTGTCCATGGCAAACATTTATTCCTGGTTACTTGTGGTATGCACTAACCTCAGAATATCACAGCCATTAAAAATAGTAACTTTAGATACTAATCTTATCTATCCCTTTACCATCAGTGTATGGGAAACGGCATGGTGACACTCCTCAGCGATTTTGGGCTGACTGATCCCTATGTCGGGATCATGAAGGGGGCGATCGCCCAAATCAATCCAGACCTGACGGTGATCGACCTGACCCACCAGATTCCCCCCCAAAATCTGTGGGCAGCCCGCTTTGCGCTGATGTCAGCCTATGCCTACTTTCCAGTTGGGACGGTGCATGTGGCAGTGGTGGATCCGGGTGTGGGCAGTCGGCGACGGGCGATCGCCCTGGCCTTTGGCGCCGATCCTCAGCAGCCAACCGGTTTTCTCGTGGGGCCGGACAATGGTCTATTCTGCGGAGTTTTAAGTCAGGTGTCGGTATTGCAGGCAGTCGAACTGGCCAATTCCAATTACTGGCGCACCAGCCAACCCAGTGCCACCTTCCATGGACGAGACATTTTCGCCCCAGTAGGGGCGCACCTGGCCAGTGGCGTGCCCCTATCAGACCTGGGCCCAACCCTTTCGGCAGATAATCTGGTGCGGTTACCCATACCGGCTCCAACGGATCAATTCGTAGCCCATGAGCGAGTAATAACCGGATGTATTCAGGCTATCGATCACTTTGGCAACTTGATTACGTCTATTCCGGCAAGCGCTGTCCAGGGGCAGTCCTGGATGGTTCAGTTCGACAACCAGGTTCTGGCTGGGCAACGGACTTACAGCGACTCCACGGTGGGTGACCTAGTGGCCCTGGTGGGTAGTCATGGCTGGGTTGAAATTGCTGTCAATGGAGGCAATGCTCAGCAAAAACTTGGCTTAGACTGGGGACATACGGTGCAGGTAAGAGTTAAGGATGCCGCATGAAAGAAGAAGCCGTCGTTTATCAGGGACAATTTGGTGAATTTAGTATCACAGCGGCAGATCGCCGGGGCGTGGTGATCTATCGGGCCGGTCTGATGGTGGCAGCCCTCTGCTTTGCGGCCGCCACTGCTGTTCTGCTATGGCAGGGTTCCGCCCCTTGGGGCCTGAGTCTGGTCAGCGGACTGTACAGTCTATTTTGTTTGGCCCTGGGCGTTAGTCTGCTGACGATTCATATTTATATGGAACCATTGCACCGACTGTTGCAGGTTTTTTGGCTGATTGGACTGCTGGCCTCATTGGCGATCGCCCACTTCAGCCCAGAGCCCTTTGCCCTGACGGTTTATCATCATCCCTGGACTATTCTCGGCATCGGGTTCATGTTTGCCGCCCTGACCGGCATTTTCTTCAAAGAAGCCTTTTGCTTTAATCGCTTAGAAACAAAATTACTGACGCCCCTGATTCCCTTCCTGTTGATAGGGCATTTGTTGGGCTGGTTACCCCTATCGGTTGAGCAACCCCTTCTGATTGGCTGGGCTACCCTGTTTCTCCTGTTTGCAGTCCGTAAAGTGATTCAACCGATCCCACCCGACATCGGTGATAAGAGCGTATTTGCCTATTTAGAACAGCAACGTCATGGAAAGACAACTGCTGGTGAAAGCGTCAGTTAATCGGCACTGCCCATCAGAGCTATCCTGAGGCTGTGTCTCAGACGAATAAAACTCCATGCGGACGATCGCAGAAATCAATGACAAAATTAGTCGTCAAACCGTTGTGGTCTGGACGGTGGAAGAACTGAAAGCAAAGGTGGCTGAAATTGGCGTGACACAGGCCGCCAAACAGGTTGATGTGATAACCACCGGCACCTTTGAGCCAATGGAGTCCTCCGGCGCTATCCTCAACCTGGGCCAGACCGATCCTCCCATCAAGATCCGCCAATGTTGGTTAGATGGTGTACCGGCGTACTCTGGGTTTGGGGCCGTTGATCTGTATCTGGGGGCGACCCAGGTTGGCGATGCGGTTGAAGGAGAAGAAGCCTACGAGCGGGGCGGCGGCGATGTAATTGAAGATCTGATTGCTGGTAAGCCGGTGCATCTGCGGGCAATTGGACAGGCAACGGACTGCTATCCCCGATCCA
>Ga0272446_1006089_pt1 | contig 12823 bp, 9 predicted proteins | sample YNPCB0061_FD_194587 | JGI IMG/M metagenome (GOLD analysis project Ga0272446, IMG submission 194587) | Hot spring microbial mat communities from Yellowstone National Park, WY, United States - YNP-CB-006-1 | ecosystem: Environmental > Aquatic > Thermal springs > Hot (42-90C) > Sediment | place... | reverse complement strand
AGCGGTTACCCAAACGCGGGCCGGGGCGGGTCTATTATGAGGGGCCAGCCGGCGATTTCTTCCTCTCGGAGTTTACCATTCTCGTCGAGGGCAAGCCGGTCGCTCTCAAGGAGGCCAGCCACAGTTTCGCCAACGGCGGCAACACGGCTGCCAAGGCCATCGACGGCGATCCGCAAACAGGTTGGACGATCAACGGCGGACAAGGTCGCGAACACCACGCCGTCTTTCGGCTGGCCAACCCGCTCACTGCGCCGACAGAGATTACTATCCGCCTGCTGTTCGAGCGATACCATGCGGCCGGCCTGGGACGATTTCGCATCTCGTTCACCAGTGACAGCAACCCTCGACCGGCTCGCGATTTTCCCATCGCCCTAGAACCGTTGGTATTGGCCGACTTCGACCAGTTGCCGGCCGCCTCACGCGAGCGGTTGCTGCGGCAATTCTTGCTCCAGGCCGACGAACTCAAGGAGGCTCGCAAACCGATTGCTGCCCTCCGCAAGCAGTTGCCCGCGTCGGTGACCACCTTGGTGATGCAAGAGCGGCCGGCGGAGAACCCCAGGCCGACCTTCGTCCACCATCGCGGCGAGTTCCTCCAGCCCACCGAGCGTGTCGAACCGGGTGTTCCCGCTATCCTACACCCCTTCGGCAAGGACTTGCCGCGCAACCGACTCGGCTTTGCTCGCTGGCTGGTCGCTCCAGACAATCCGTTGCTGGCTCGCGTCACGGTCAACCGTGCCTGGGCGACGTTGTTCGGTCGTGGCATCGTCGCGACCGTGGAGGATTTCGGTCTGCAAGGCGAGTTGCCCAGCCATCCCGATCTGCTCGACTGGTTGGCTCTGGACTTCCAGCGCGACTGGTCCCTCAAGCGATTGCATCGGCAGATCGTGACCAGTGCTACCTATCGGCAATCGTCGCGGGTCAGCGAGGAACTGGCCCGGCGTGATCCAGCCAATCGCCTGCTGGCTCGTGGGCCGCGCGTCCGCCTGGAGGCCGAGATGGTTCGCGATCTGCTGTTGCGTTCCAGCGGACTGCTGGCCGAGCAACTGGGCGGGCCGAGCGTCTTTCCGCCTCAGCCTCCCGAGGTGACCACTGAGGGAGCCTACGGTCGGCTCGACTGGCAGGTGAGCAGCGGTCGCGACCGCTACCGTCGTGGCTTGTACACCTTCATGAAGCGCACCACGCCCTATGCCCTGTTCAGCACCTTCGACGGCCCCTCGGGCGAAACCTGTCTGGCCCGTCGCGAGGTCTCGAATACGCCGTTACAGGCACTGACGCTGCTCAACGATCAGACCGTTCTGGAAGCCTCGCGCGAACTGGCGGGGCAGTTGCTCACGCAACGGGGAGAACTGAAGGATCGCATCACGCACCTGTTCCGGCGCATTCTGGTTCGTCCGCCGACTGCGAACGAGGTGGAGTTGCTGACTCGCTTTTTCCAGACGCAGCGGGAGCGGTTCCGCAACAACCAGGCCAACCCGGTCGCCCTGGCCGGCAGTGCGGGAGACGATGCGGCCGAACGCGCTACCTGGGTGGCGTTGGCGCGAGTGCTGTTCAATCTAGACGAGACGATCAACAAGGGGTGAGTCGATGGATACCAACCTGTCGCTGGCGGTGACGCGTCGGCATTTCTTCCAGGATTGCGGCGTGGGGCTGGGCAAGATCGCCCTGGCCGGTCTGCTGGGCGGGGTGCTGGACGGTCGCGCTGCTCCGCCCTCGGTTGATGCGTTGGCGGTGAAGCAACCGCACTATCCCGCTCGGGTCAAGCGAGTGATTCACCTGTTCATGGCAGGTGCGCCGAGCCATCTGGATCTGTTCGATCCCAAGCCGGCTCTGGCCAAGTTGGAGGGCAAGCCGTTGCCACCCTCGGTGATCGGTGGTCAGCGATATGCGTTCATTCGCCCTGATGCTGCCGTCATGGGGCCGCGCTTCAAGTTCCGCAAGGTGGGGCAGTGCGGCATGGAGATGGCGGCCGAGGTGATGCCGCACCTCGCTGAGGTGGCCGATGAGTTGTGCTGGATTCGCTCTGTCCGCACCGACCAGTTCAACCACGCGCCGGCCCAGATCTTCCTCAACACCGGGTTTGCCCAGCCGGGCCGACCGAGTCTGGGATCGTGGGTGGTCTATGGGCTGGGGTCGGAGGCGAAGGATTTGCCGGCCTTCGTGGTGCTGTCCACTGGGGCGGGCATCAGCGGCGGGTCGGCCAACTGGTCGAGCGGCTTTTTGCCCACGATCTACACAGGTACTCGGCTTCGCAACCAGGGCCAGCCGATCCTGAACGTCGCCAGTCCTGCCGGCGTGGACGAGACCTTGCAGCGTGAGTCGCTGGATCTGGTCGGCTCGCTCAACCGACTGCGTCTCCAGGCCGAGGGCGACCCCGAGATCGCCACGCGCATTGCCAGTTATGAGATGGCGTTTCGCCTGCAACGCTCCGCGCCGGAGTTGATGGATTTGCGCAAGGAGTCGAAGGAGACGCTGGCTCTGTACGGTTGCGATCCCGACAAGCCCTCCTTTGCTCGGGCGTGTTTGCTGGCTCGGCGGATGATCGAGCGTGGCGTTCGCTTCGTGAACATCTATCACGAGGGCTGGGACGCACACTCCGACTTGCTGGGCAACCATCGCAACAACTGCAAGGCGACCGAGCAGGGAACTGCCGCCCTGATCAAGGATCTGAAGCAGCGCGGCTTGCTCGAGGACACGCTGGTGATCTGGGGTGGCGAGTTCGGCCGCACGCCGATGGTGGAAACCAACCCCGCCCTGGGCCGCAGCCTGGGCCGCGATCATCATCCGCAAGCGTTTACCATGTGGATGGCCGGTGGCGGCCTCAAGAAAGGCTACATCCACGGCGCGACGGATGAGCTAGGCTTCCACGTCGTCGAGGATCCGGTGCACGTCCACGACTTGCAGGCGACGATTCTGCATCTGCTCGGCTTCGATCATGAGAAACTCACCTACCGCCACGCCGGTCGCGACTTCCGTCTGACGGATGTGCATGGGCAGGTGGTCAAGAAGCTGTTGGCGTGAGAAATACGTCGTTGCAGCGAGAACAAACTCCGCCCGCTAACGCGGGGCGGCTCGCAGAAGCGAGCCAGGTCGCGTCAGCAGCAGTGCGAACAAAACGCTCTAGTGCTTGGTTACCGATGGGACTCAGTACGCCGCTTCGGCGATGAGAATCACCTCGCGCAGCCGAAATCCGGTGCATCGCTCTTCTCGGCCGTTGTCGTCGAGTTGGTGTTGTCGCAGGGCGTTTTCGCGCACCTTGTTGACCGCTTCCTGGGCATCCGGGCCGGCCAGCACACGCACGGTCGCACTCTCCCAGCAGTCGGGCATCGCCGATTGCCAGCGGAACTGGTAGCGCACTTCAAATATGCAATGCATGACACGTCTCCGGCACCGAGGGGTTGTTCCCTATTATCGCGACCGGAGCGAAGAACGCAAGCAGGCTGACTAGTGCATTTCCAAGTCAGCCCGCTTGCCGGAGAGCCAGTCAACGAGAGCTAGTTCAGTGAATGCCGGCTCCGAAGTCGTTGGCTTGGCTCTCTTCGCGTGTGGCTAGGGGAGTCGTCTGGCTTGCGGTTGGCGTTGCCGCGGTGTGTGGTGTGCCGCGGGCGTGGCCAGCATGCGTGCGATAACCACGACTGACCTCCGCCACGATCTGCGTGTACGAGGTGCCCTCGTAATCATCGCTATCGTAGTCGTCGTAGCGGCAAACGTAACCGGGTTGCTTGGCTCGTTCCTTTTCCATGTGGAAGGCCTTCAACACGGCCGACTGGATGATCTCTCGGCAAGCGGAGTTGATGGGGTGAGCAATGTCGGCGTGCAACTTGACGCGGCCATCAGCATCGCGGGTGGCACGATCCTCGTCCAGTTTCCCGCCACACTGATTGCAGTAGCGTGAACGCAAGTGGTTCTTGCAGCCACAATGCGGGCAGCGATCAGTGAGTTTGCGGCTGGGCATGGCCACGAACGATCCCTTGGTTCCTTCGATGATTTTCAGGTCGCGGACGACAAAGGCATCATCGAACGTGACTGAGCAGAAAGCCTGCAGTCGCTCGTTCTCACTGTTGTCATCCATGAGCTTGATCCGGACTTCGGTGATGACCACGTCTGTTCTCCTTGGACTGTGGCACACTCAAATGCAACTTCGAACCACGAACACACGTAATCCAGTTCCATCCTCCCCTACGGAGACCAGAGCGTGTGCAAGGCGCTGGGCATCGGCGGCATCCTCCGCCAAAGCGAAGACAGTACTACCGCTGCCACTCATCAACACCCCCTTCGGTGCCAGGCGCGCCAGAGCCTGGCGTAACCGACCGACCTCCGCACTCAGGGCGAAGGCGGGTGCCTCGAGCCGGTTGAAGAGCAACCGACCGATAGCTGATACATCCCCCGCTGCCAGAGCCTGGCGGATCGGCCCACCCTCAGTGCGACGATCCGGCAAGCCCAATGCGCGGTAGACGGCTGCTGTCGCCAGCCCCACGCGGGGACAGGCCAGTACCAGATGCAGCGGACGAGCCAGCTGCACTGGCTCCACGATTTCGCCCCGGCCGGTACACCAAGCCGCAGGCCCGTGGAAGAAAAACGCCACATCACTGCCCAGTTCCGCCCCCAGTTCACCCAGGCAGCGGCTACTCAGGCCAAGTCGCCACAGGCAATTCAGTCCGGCTAGCGTACCCGCCGCATCCGACGAGCCACCCGCCAGACCGGCCTGCATGGGAATCCGCTTGATCAACCGAATCGTCACGCCGGCGGCGATGCCGAAGCGGTCACGAATCAGTTGCACCGCTCGCCAGACAAGATTGTCTGGCCCGACCGACAGGTCAGGGCAATCGCACTCCAGGTGCATCACCCCGCGAGCTGCCTCACGGATTTCAAGCGTGTCATACAGGCCGACAGCCAGCAGGAGTGTTTGCAACTCATGGTAGCCATCGTCCCGCCGGCCGATCACCTCTAGAAACAGGTTGACCTTCGCCGGGCACCAGACCCGCACGCCAGCATTCGTTCGATGAATCAGCATGGTATTGCGAGTCAGGAATCTGCAAGAGCATCCAGCACTGGACTCACTCCTGAAGTGACCGGGAAGGTCAGTCAACGACCATCGCGAGTCAATTTTCGGGAGTACAAGCAACCTCTTCGCATTGCCAAGGATGCTCGTCACGTCAGAACGAGGGGGAATATACCCAGGGGGCGTAGCGGCCGTCAAGTCGGCTCTGTAGGGCGAGTTGTCCGGGAGGATTGCCTCCAGGTGCTGACGCAACCTGGCTCGCTTCAGCGAGCCGCGTCGCTTCTTCAGCGGGCGGAGTCGGTTCACTGTAGGGCTGTTGCTCGCGAACCTCTTTCCCTGACCGGAATCCTCTCGTAGGATAACGTAGCAGCACGCCTGACCTACCTGGCTTCACGAGATTCCTTTCATGACGAGTACCACTCAGGAAAAGACGGGGCTGGGCAACTACTTCGTGGCCAACTACCCGCCCTTTTCTGCCTGGAAGAGCGATCATCTGGGAGCGGCTCGGGCTGCCCTGGAGGCCAGTCCGATTCCTGGCACTCCGTTGGGACTGTACCTGCACATCCCCTTCTGCCGCAAACGCTGCAAGTTCTGCTACTTCCGCGTCTACACCGACAAGAACGCTCGCGATGTCGAATCCTACAGTGCCGCCCTGGTTCGCGAGGTCGAACTGTACAGCCGGGTTCCGCTCATCGGCGGTCGGCCCCTGGAGTACGTCTACTTTGGCGGTGGCACGCCCTCCTACCTGAGTGCCTCGCAACTTCGCGATCTGATGACGAAACTGAAAGCGCATCTGTCCTGGGACAGCGCAAAAGAGGTCACCTTCGAGTGCGAGCCGGGCACCCTGCAAAAGCACAAACTGGAAACCCTCCGCGAGATGGGCGTTACTCGCCTTAGTCTGGGCATCGAAAACTTCGATCCGGCCATTCTGGAATACAACGGCCGAGCCCATCTCGAAGAGGAAATCCATCGCGCCTTCGGCTGGGCGCGAGAAGTCGGCTTTCCGATCATCAACATCGACCTGATCGCCGGCATGGTGGGCGAGAACTGGGACAACTGGCGCGAGTGCGTTCGCAAGACGCTGGCTCTCGGGCCGGACTGTGTCACCATCTATCAGATGGAGTTGCCCTACAACACCGTCTTTTCGCGCGAGTTGCGTATCGTTGGGCAGGACGAACCGGGCAGCCCCGGTCGCGAGGTCGCCGACTGGCCGACCAAGCGTGCCTGGGTCGATTACGCCTTCGAGACGCTGCTGGCGGCCGGCTACCAGATCTCTAGTGCCTACACGCTCGTCAAGGATCGCGCCCGCTGTCCGTTCGTCTATCGCGATGCGCTGTGGCACGGTGCTGACATGTTTGGCACCGGGGTCGCCTCATTTGGCCATGTCCGAGGTGTTCATGTGCAAAATCTGGATCGCTGGGAGGACTACCTGGCTCACCTCGATCGCGGCGAACTGCCTCTGGGCCGGGCCTTGCCCATTACGCCGAAACAGCAACTGATCCGCGAGATGATCTTGCAACTCAAGACGGGCACGCTCGATGCGGCCTACTTCCGCAGCAAGTTCGGCGTGGACATCCGCACCGAGTTTGCCGATGGCTTCGCCGCACTGCAACGCGACGGCTTCGCCCAGTTGCACGACGACACCATCCGCCTGACGCGTCAGGGACTATTGCAGATCGACCGCCAGTTGCCAGTGTTCTTCGAGCCGGAGTTTCGCGGTATCCGCTACACCTGAGCGAGCCGGGAAGTGTGGCCAGTGACAGCAGCGGAAAGCGAAGCAGCCACGCCAGTTCGACTGGAGTGGCTGCAGAGATCCCTGTTTCCAATCACGAATGCATTCGAGTGAGAACGAAACGGAATTACTTGTTGGGCAGGATCTTGGGCAAGGCAGCGAGGATTTCCTCGATGTCTTTATCCTTCAGTTCGCCCTTCTTGTAGGCAAACTGAGCCTGCGTCTTACGCTTGGTATAGAGCACAACGGTGATGTCGGCTTCGGGATTGAGCTTGTAGCCACCGGGGCCAGCCTTATTGTCTACGAGGGCTAGGACGGTTTTCTTCAGCCCTTCCTTCTTGGCTAGCTCCTTGAGGCTGTCTTCGAGGCCTTCTTTGTCATTGCAGACGACAACGAAGGAACCCATCTTAGCAGACGCGTTTGCAACGGTGGCCGCATCAATCTTCTTGACCAAACTGGTCAAGTTGTCGGTGATCTCGCGAGCAAAGATCATCGCGACAGGATTGGCACCGTTGCTTCAGACCAGGCAGCCCTTGGTGCCGATACCAGGGCCGCTGCAGTGCAGGGGATTGAAGGCACTGATCTTCATCGTGGGCTTCTGTGGCCCCGACTTGAAGTCGTCCGCCGCTAGTGCGGTGCTTACCACCGCGACGGCCAGGATCGACCCCATCAAGATCGACTGACGCATTAGGAAATACCTCCAGTTGCTGAGGAACAGGGATCCTCTAACGGTATTAGACGAAACCCGAAGCGAAAGTCTTCGAGAAAAGATACCGAAATGCTGGCGGTGAGCCGTGCCAGTTATTGCTAGAGGTCGCAAACGCCAAGCGGATTGATTCTCTCCTCTGCCGAGCCGATTGCCCCTGTGCCGGTGTTTCATAGCCTGGAAGCATCGTTGTTCCTCAGCCCATTAGGGAGACTCTTCGGGATGAAATCTTCTCTTCGCATGGTTGGCTTGCTTGCCCTGTTCGCCAGTCTGTCTCTGGTCACTCTCGGCCAGGCGCAGTTGCCCTCAGCCGCTGGGGACTGGCCCGGTTTTCGCGGCCCGGATCGCAACGGCGTGTCCAAAGAGGTCGGCCTACTGCGTCAGTGGCCCGCAGGCGGCCCGCCGTTGGCCTGGAAACTCACCGGCCTGGGTGATGGCTACGGTGCGCCGGCCATCGCTGCCGGCAAACTCTTCGTCATGGGCACCAAGGGCAGGATCGAACACGTTCACTGCATCGACCTGACCGACCGCAAGATTCTCTGGTCGAGTCCGCTGGGCAACATGGCGGGTGGCTATCCCGGCCCCCGCTGCACGCCCAGCATCGACGGCAATCGCCTCTATGCCCTCGGCTCCGATGGCCGACTCGTCTGCCTCGACACTGCCGACGGACGACAGGTCTGGAACAAGGATTTGAAGTCCGACTTCGGTGGCAAGACCGGCAACTGGGCCTATGCCGAGTCACCCCTGATCGACGGCGACCGGCTCATCTGCACGCCGGGCGGCGACAAGGCCACTCTGCTTTGCCTGGACAAGAAGACCGGCTCGACCATCTGGCAATCGAGCATCACCGGACTCAAGGTCAAGGACAGTGAGCGAGCTGGCAAGCGCAAGGGCGGTAGTCGCCCCTACAACCAAGCGGGCTATGCCTCCGCCATCGTCGCCGAGGTCGATGGCCTGCGTCAATACGTCCAGTTCCTCGCCGGCGGCGTGGTCGGTGTCGATGCCTCCAACGGCAAGTTGCTCTGGCACTACGACGAGCCGGCCTCGCCGACCGCTAACTGCTCCGCGCCGCTGTTCGGCGACAACTCGGTGTTCGCGGCCTCCGGCTACGGCACCGGTGGCGGCCGCGCTCGCATCACGCGCGACGGCAACGGCCTCAAGGCCGAACAACTCTATTTCGTCAAATCGCTGCAAAACCATCACGGCGGCATGGTGCTGGTCGGCGATCACGTCTACGGCACCGGGTCGCAGACCTTGCTGTGCGTCAACTTCAAGACGGGCGAGATCGCCTGGCAAGCTCGCGGGGTCGGCAAAGGCTCGGTGACCTATGCCGATGGTCACATTTATCACCGCTCCGAAAACGGCGACATCGCTCTGGTGGAGGCCAATCCGACCGCCTATAAGGAAAAAGGCCGCTTCTCCCAGCCCGATCGCAGCAAGCAGAAGGCCTGGGCCTATCCGGTTGTGGCCGGGGGCAAGCTGTATCTGCGCGACTGGGATGTGCTGTTGTGCTACGATGTTACGGCGCGGAACTAAGGCTTACCTACCCCGGAGCGGCCTTCCGCTCCGGGGAGATTCTCAGCCTTCCGGCCCTCGGCTCCATCGGTTCCCCTCCTGTGCCACCCACTCAGGGAACCGACGGTCCGGTTTCGCGAAGGGGGAATACCGCTGTTCCCGAGATCGGTAGACCAGTTCCTCCAATAGCCGACGCTTGATCTGCAACAGCCAGGACAGCACTCCCAGGGAGAAAAAGAACACGCCGGTCAGGGCAAACACCGCAGCGGCGATGACTCTAAGTCATCCCCAGTTTGCCGAGGATGTCGATGGTGGCCGCCAGGACGGCGGCAAAGGCTTGTCCCGCTGACACAGGCATGTCCTCGAGCAAAATCTTTCCGATGGTCAAGACGCTGCACTGCCGCTGGTCGTTGCTAGAACACCAGCGTCCCGGCCGGTGGTGCTGCCTGGCCAGAAGCCCTACCCCCACTAGCAGCCAGTATGCCAGCGCCAGGACCAGCAGCAGCCCAGCCATGGCGTCGCAGACGACGACGCGGGAGTTGTCGCAGAAACGCCAGACGCGTTTGATGGCGTGGCGTGCTTGGCAGCGGTGGCAGGCAGGCCGCGGCCTATGTTGGCGAGGCGGACACGCTGAACGCGCCTGGCGGAGGGGACGAGGGCGGCGAGGGTCTTGGCCTGGCTCAGACGCCGGCTGTAGCATAGGGTGAGTACCCAGGAAGCGGCTTCGAGCCGACACATGGCGGTTCCTCCACGAGGGGGCGAGTCGAGCGGTTTGGTCACTGCTCTTGTACCCCCAACACCTGGCGGTGGAAACCGCCTCCTTCTTCGAGCCATCCCAAAACTGGGGATGACTCAGGCCAACGGGAGTTGGCATTTCGCCGTATCTGCGCGACCCGGATCGCGGAAATCGGTATCGGCCAGCGAGCGAGCCGAGATCACGTTGGCCGCACTGACCGCCAGCAGGGACGAGCCGACCCCGTGCGTAGGCTTCATTGCGTTCGAGCAGGGCGATGTAGCCGTGTGAGTGGTAGCGCAGCCGGGCGACGACTTCGAGTTTATCGGGGAACTTGACGAGGTAATCGTTGGCTCCGAGGGCAAACGCCTGGGCCTTGATGGCCGGCTCTTCCTTGCCCGACAGCACGATCATGGGCACATCGCGTGTCGCCTTGTTGGCACGGAGGAACTTGACGAGCAGCAGCCCGTCGATCTCGGGCATGACCAGATCCTGCAAGATCACCGTGGGCTGCACCTGATTAGCCGTCTCGATGGCTCGGGCGGGATTCTGGCAATAGTGGAAGACGATGTCCGGCTCACCAGCCAGCATGCGACGCACGGATTCGGCGACGATGGGTTGATCATCAATAAGCAGAACGGTGATTGGTCGCTGGGCGGACGACCCGTCAACAGAGGGGGAATCGCTCATGTGCTTTCCTTGGTGCGTTGCAGAATGGCAGCCACGAGAGTCATTGTACAGAAAGCGAGCGAATCGGGTGTGGCAGCGAGCCGCCCCACGTTAGCGGGCGGAGTTCTTCGCGACCCCCTTCTCCCTCTCACTTTTTCTGATCCAGAATGCTGCGTACCTTGCCTGCTAGCGATACGAGATCGAACGGCTTCTGGAGGAAGGCGTAATCCTGTGTCTGAACGTCGTAGCGCAGGATCGCATCGTCGGTGTAGCCGGACACGAATAGCAAGCGGCACTCCGGATACTTCCGGAGTATCCGCTGGGCGAGTTCGTGACCGCTCATGTTCGGCATGATGACATCGGTCAGCAGCAGATGGATCGGCCCGTCGTATTGCTCGACTAGCCGCAAGGCATCCAGGCCATCGGTCGCTTCGAGAACGGTGTAGCCGCATCCCTCGAGGATTTGGCGGGCCAGCAGACGCACGTTCGGCTCATCCTCGACGAGCAGGATTGTCTCGTTTCCGTGAGGCAACTCGTCGGCCGTTGGCAAGGGAGATATGTCGGACGCGGCTTCCGTCACAGCGGGCAGGTAGATGCGGAAGGTGGTTCCGTTCCCAAGTCGGCTCTCGAAGGTGATGTGGCCACCGGATTGCTTGACGATGCCGTGAACAGTGGCTAGTCCTAGGCCGGTGCCCTTGCCGACTCCCTTGGTGGTGAAAAACGGCTCGAAGATGTGTGCCTTGACCGAATCGTCCATGCCGCATCCAGTGTCCGCAATGGACAGAAGTACGTAGTCGCCCGCAATGATCTCCGGCAGATCCAGGCAGTCGTGCGCCTCGAGAGCGACGTTGCGGGTTTCGGTAGTCAAATGCCCTCCAGTGGGCATGGCATCTCGAGCGTTGACCGCCAAGTTGATGAGGATCTGGGCCATCTGGCCGGGATCGGCTCGGATCAGGTGCAGGTCGGGTTGCAACTGCGTGTGCAAGGTCACGTCCTCGCCGATCATCCGACGGAGCATCTTTTCGGTGTCGGCGACGATGGCATTGAGATTTACAACTTTCAGTTCGAGAATTTGCTTGCGGCTGAAGGCCAGCAACTGTCGAGTCAAGGTGCTGGCCCGTTCGCCGGCCTTGAAAATTTCTACCAGAAAGGGGCGGTTTGGGTCGTCTGGGGTGCTTCGCGCGATCAGCAATTCGCTGTAGCCGTTGATGACTGTGAGCAGATTGTTGAAGTCGTGAGCCACTCCGCCGGCTAGTTGGCCGATCGCTTCCATCTTCTGCGCCTGCCGGTACTGCTCTTCGAGTCGTCGGCGTTCAGTCACGTCGGTCAGCACATAGACGTAGTGGGTCAGTTGGTTGTTCGTATCCCGGACGGGCGACACAGCCAGGGCGTTCCAGAACGGCGTACCGTCCTTGCGGTAGTGGAGCAGTTCGACCAGGCAGTGCTGCTGGTTGGCGATGGCTTGTTGGATCTGGGTCAGAGCAGCGGGATCGGTGTCCTGGCCCTGGAGCAGACTCAGGCTACGTCCGATGACTTCCGCGCTGGAATAGCCGGTCAGTCGCTCGAAACTGGAACTGGCGAAAACAATCGGCTGACCGTCGAGAAACGGATCGGTAATGACGATGCCCTGGGAGGTGGCGTTCAGCGCGCGATCACGCATACGCAGTTCGGCTTCGTCGCGTTTGCGCTCGCGTTCCTGGACGAAGGCATCGAGGGCAAACGAGATACTGGGGCTGATTTCGAGCAGGGTTTGCACCAACTCCTCGGTGAAGAATCCAGCTTGGGCAGCGTAAAGGGTCAGAACGGCGACGACTCGGCCGCGTTCCCGCAACGGGAAGGTGGCGGCGGCTTCGAAGCCGGCTCGTTTGGCCGCCTCGTGCCAGGGAACGGTCATGGTCGAACTCAGGAAATCGTTGACAACGTACGATCGTCCCGTGAGGAAGGCTTGCCCAACTGGGCCGTGCGAACGCGGATCGGCCTCGTCGAGCGAGATGACGATCTCTTGGAGATAGCCGCGGTCATCGCCAGCCGAGGCGATGCACTGCACACGGTCGCCGTTGGGCACCCACACGCAGGCGAAGCGGAAGCGACCGATCTCGACGGCGATTTCACAAACTTCCCGAAACAGTTCGTCCGCGAAGCGACAGCGACTGACGGCCCGATTGGTTCGGGACAGCATGGCGTACAGATTGTTGCGCACCTGCAAGGCTTGTTCGGCCCGCTTCTGAGCATCGATGTCGGTACACAAGCCGACCCACTGTTCGAGGCCGGTCGGGCCAGACATCGGATTGCCCTGAGCCAGGAACCAGCGATAGACACCATCGGCCCGACGCAGGCGGTACTCACATTCGTAAGGTTGGCCCGTCGTCCGAGATTGCTCCCATTGCTGTAAGGCTTTGGGGAAATCGTCGGGGTGAATGGACTCCTGCAGAATCTCGGCGAGCGGTTTGCCAGGCATGTGTCCGGTGT
>Ga0272446_1006087_pt1 | contig 12828 bp, 9 predicted proteins | sample YNPCB0061_FD_194587 | JGI IMG/M metagenome (GOLD analysis project Ga0272446, IMG submission 194587) | Hot spring microbial mat communities from Yellowstone National Park, WY, United States - YNP-CB-006-1 | ecosystem: Environmental > Aquatic > Thermal springs > Hot (42-90C) > Sediment | place... | reverse complement strand
ACCGGTCTGGACCCGGCCCATTTCCAAGCGGTGGCGGCCTGTATCGGTCGCCTCGGGCCGGTGGGGGAGGAACTGCGGCGTCAGGGCTTGGCGGTCGTGGAGTTGGGGCTGGATATCAAACGGGACTCGTTTTGGCGCATTCTGTCAGCCGTACGGCGGCTGTTGCGCCAGGAGGCACCGGCTCTCCTCCATACCCATCTGTATCATCCCAATCTCTACGGTCGGTTGGCCAGCATCGGTCTGGGCCTGCGGGGGGTAGTGGCCTCGGTGCACAATACCTACAGTCGGGTGAAGCTGCACCGTTGTCTGTGGAATTACCTCCTGGCCCACCTGACCGATCGGCTGCTGGTGAGCTCCCGGCAGGTATACCAGGACGTACGCCGCTATGACCGGGTGCCGGTGGCCAGGATCCAGGTGCTGCCCTATGGCATCCGCCTGGAGGAAGTGGACTGCCCGTTGACCAAGGCCGAGGCCAAGGCGGCGCTGGGGGTAGCCGGCTTCTGTCTGGGCAGCATCGGCCGGTTGGAGGAGCAGAAAGGACAGCGGCATCTGCTGGCGGCGGTGCCGACGATCCTGGCGGGGATTGCCGATCTGCAGGTGCTCCTGGTGGGGGATGGCCGCCTCCGGGCTGAGCTGGAGCAGCAGGCCCGGGAACTGGGGATCGAGCGGGTGGTGCATTTCCTGGGCACCCGGCGGGACCTGCCCCTGCTCTACCGGGCCATGGATGTTTTTGTCCTGCCGTCGCTCTGGGAGGGCCTGCCCCTGGTCCTGTTAAAGGCCATGGCGGCGGGTCTGCCGGTCATTGCCACTCGGGTGAGCGGCGTGGCGGAGGTGATCAACGACGGCGTCAACGGCCGCCTGGTGCCGGCCGGGCAGGCTGCGGCCCTGGCCGAGGCCGTCCTGGACCTGCAGGCGCAGCCCCACCTTTGGCCGCAGTGGGGTCAGGCGGCCCGGCAGACCATTGCAGCCGGCTACTCCATCGAGGCTATGATAGGAAGATTACAGGACTTATATCTCGACTTAGCGACGGCTTCGTCATGACCGCAGTAGGGTTCTCTCGAACATATGGCATCCTGCACACCGAGGCCTCCCTGGGGTGGGGCGGCCAGGAACATCGGATCGTGGCCGAGGCGCAGATCATGGTCCAGCGGGGGCACCGGGTGCTGATCGCCGCGGATCCCCGGGGGGAACTGGCGGTGCGGGCGCCGCAGGCGGGTTTGCCGGTCCTGCCGGTGCGTTTTGGCGGCCGGCAGAACTTCTCGGCCGTGCTCACCCTGCGGCGGCTGCTCAGGCAGCATAGCATCGATATCCTCAATACCCACAGCTCTCTGGACAGTTGGCTGGGCGCCCTGGCCCTCTGGGGCAGGTCCCAGACCAGACTGGTGCGCACCCGGCATTTAAGTACGCCCATCCGGACCAATCTGCCGACCCGGTGGCTCTATCAGCGGGCCGACGCCATCATCACCACCGGCAACGCCATCAAAACCCTGATTCAGGAACGGGCCCGGGTGCCGGCGGCCAGGATCTTTTCCATCCCCACCGGCGTCCCCCTGGCGCGGTTTTCGCCCCAAACCCCTGCCGACCGCAGCAGACTGCCGTCGACGTGGCCGAACGCGGCGCCCATTATCGGCTCGGTGGCGGTACTGCGCTCCTGGAAGGGCCATCTCTATCTCCTGGAGGCCATGCAGCAGATCAGGCAGGAGGGCGTTGAGGCCCGCCTGGTGCTGGTGGGCGACGGGCCGTATCGAGAGGTGCTTGAGCCCAAAATCGCCGAACTGCACCTGCAGGATCAGGTCTATCTGGCCGGCTACCAGGAGGAGGTGCCTGCCTGGCTGGCCCTCATGGATATTGTCGTCCTGGCCTCCTATGCCAACGAAGGGGTGCCCCAATCCCTCCTACAGGCCATGGCCATGGCCAAACCGGTGGTGGGCAGCCACTGCGGTGGCATTCCCGAAATCGTCCACCCGGGGGTAAACGGCCTGTTGGTCCCGCCCCGGGACAGCCGCGCCTTGGCGGCCGCCCTCCGGCAGCTCCTCAGCGAGCCGGCCACCCGGGCGAGCTTCGGCGTCCAGGGCCGGGAGCTGGTGGCGGCCCATTACTCCCTGGAAAAGATGGCTGAGGCGGTGGAAGAGGTGTATGGTCGGGTGCTCTCCTGAAAAGTCCCGCTGCGGTGCGAGGCTGAGGAGCCGGAGACCGGCGGCGGGGCGAGCCGGGGGCGAAGCAGGAGTTTTGTTAACATAAGAATTGGAAATATTGAATTAACGCCCCTCACCCTTTCCGAGTTTCGAGTTTCGAGATGGTTTCCAGTTTCCGGTTTGCAGTTTCCGGTTTCCGGTTTCCAGAAAAAGAAAGGAGCCGCATAAACTCCCTCGCCCGCCGCTGGCGGGGGGAGAGGGGTGGGGTTAGAGGGGCAACGCATTTTCATGGTTCGCGGGTGACTTATATAAGTAATGACAATTAGTCAGAAAATAAAAAATCATTTCGTGGCGCCGGTCTCCAGACCGGCGAACAATCGGCAATATCCTGGCTCAGCGGACCTGGAGGTCCGCTCTACGAGGGCAAATACGGGCGGCAACCCTTTATTTTCAGGTTTTGCGGGTGACTTGTATAAGTGATGGCAATTAGTAGATTTTTGGGCAGACTCTGGTACGCCCTGGACCGGCGGCATCGACTGATTACGCTGCGCAATCTGGAATTCGCCCTGGGGCCGACCCTGACCCCGGCGGCCCGGGAGGAGTTGGCCCGGCAGGTCTTTGAGCATTTTGTTCGATTTTTCTTTGAAGCGGTAGGCATGCTCGTCCTGCCCCTGACGACGCTGCGGCGCCGGGTGGTGGTCAGCGGCCACGAGCATGCGGAGGCGGCCCTCCGGCAGGGGAAAGGGGTCCTGGCCATCGTGGCCCACGCCGGCAATTGGGAACTCACCGGTATGATCTATGGCCTGGCCTACCATCCCCTGGCCATTGTGGCCCGGCGACATGACCAGCCGGTCATGGACCGCCTGATCCGGGCTTTGCGGGAGCGGGGCGGCAATACCATGATCCCCAAGCAGGGCGGTCTCAAGGCCATTCTGACCCGGCTCAAGCAGAATGAGATTGTGGGCATGGCCATTGACCAGAACACCACGACCAAGGGCGGCATCCTGGTGGATTTCTTCGGCCGCCGGGCCCGGACCACCCCCATTGCCGCGATCCTGGCCCGACGCTTCGGCGTCCCGGTCCTGCCGGTGTTGTCCCGGCGTCTCCCGGACGGCCGCCACCTTATGGAGATCAAACCGCCCGTGCCCCTGGAAATTACGGCTGATGCGGCAGAAGATATCCGTCGGCATGTACAACTCCAGAGTGACATCATCGAAGCCTGGATCCGCCAGAGTCCGGAGCAGTGGCTGTGGTTGCACAAACGCTGGAAGAATCAGTACCCCGAATTGTATGAAAACCTTTGATTCTGGTTGGAGGGGGGCTTATGAAGATACCGACCGATGCGGTCCTGGCAGCTTTGCGGCGGCGGGTGGCTGAACAATCTTTGGCCGAACAATTGGGCCTGACCCTGGTGGCGCTGGAGCCGGGGCGGGCGGTGGTCAAGTTGGCCACCGGCGAGCATCTCACCAATATCCTGGGCGGCATCCACGGCACCGCCATCTTCGCCCTGATTGATGAGGCCTTTCAGGCCTCCTGCAATGCCCATGGCACCGTGGCCGTGGCCTTGAATATGAACCTTACCTTTCATCGAGCCCCGGCAGTGGGGGAGGAATTGACCGCCGAGTCCCAGGAGCTGCATTGCGGCCGGCGGACCGGCACCTACCAGATTACGGTGACCGATTCCCGGGGGCGGCGCATTGCCACCTGCCAGGCCCTGGCGTATCGCCAGGGCGAGCCGCTGCCCTTTCTGGCCCCGGCGTCCGAGTCGGCCTGAAACAAGTGGTCCCCTGGCGCAGAGACAGCTTTTTCGGCAATTTTCTGATATAATAATTCTGCCATTTCCCAAGCAGCCAAACTGACGATCTCTAACCGCACAGGTAACAGACCATTTGACCAGGCCTAGTTCTTCGCTGGAGCTTTTAGCCCCGGCGGGCAGCATTGAAACGTTTTTTGCGGCGCTGGACAACGGCGCCGATGCCGTCTACGTGGGTCTCAAGGCCTTCAGCGCCCGGGCTTATGCCGCCAATTTCAGTCTGGCCGAAGTCTCCTCACTGGTCCAGGTCTGTCGCCAACGGGGCCGCAAGTTATACGTCGCCCTGAACGCCCTGGTCAAGGAAGAGGAGCGTCGGGAGCTGCTGGAGACGATGCAGGCCCTGTCCCAGATCGGCCCCGATGCCCTCATTATCCAGGATCTGGGGGTCTATCATCTGGCCCGGCGCCATTTCCCCGAGCTGGCTTTGCATGCCAGCACCCTGATGACCATCCACAACTCGGCCGGTGTGGCCCAGGCCGCGGCCATGGGCTTTAAACGGGTGGTGCTGGCCCGGGAGTTGACCCTGACGGAGTTGGCGGCCATCTGCCGTCAGGCCACGGTGGAGTTGGAAGTCTTTGTGCATGGCGCCCTGTGCTTCTGCTTTTCCGGTCTCTGCCTGTTCAGCAGCTTTCTCGGCGGCCGGGCCGCAACCCGGGGCCGCTGCACCCAACCCTGCCGGCGGCTCTATACCTATGGCCAGGAGTCTGGCCATATCCTGTCTCCCAGTGATCTCAGTGCCCTGGACCTCATCCCGCAGCTCGCCGCCCTGGGTATCACCGCCATCAAATTAGAAGGCCGGATGAAGGGCGGTGAATATGTGGGCCGGGTCGTGCAAGCCTACCGGCAGGTCCTGGACAGCCCGCCGGCGGACCTTGCCCAAGCCCTGGCCGCGGCCCAGGAGCTGCTGGCCCAGACTTACAGCCGGCGCACTACCAGCGGCTTTTTCCGGGGGGGGCAGCCCACCGATATCCTGGCGCCGATGGAAACCGGTAATATCGGCCTTTTCCTCGGGGAGTTGACCCACGTGGCCGAGGGGCGCGGGGTGGTGCGGCTGCGCGCCCCGCTGGCGGTGGGGGACCGCCTGCGCCTGCATAGCACGGCCAGCGGCGAGCGCCGGTCCTTTACGCTGAAAGAACTCTCCTGGCAGGGGCAGGCCCTGGCCGCGGCCGAGGCCGGGGAGCTGGTGGCGGTGGCGCTGCCCGAGGGCGCGGCGGCCGGTGATCTGTTGTATAAAGTGGGGGAGACCACGGCCAGCAGCAGCCGCTCCGGGAAAAAATGGCGGGAAATCCTCTTTGCCCAAGCCGGCCCCATGGCGATCACCCCCCTGGCTGCGGCTGCCGGAGCCGCCATGTTGCAACCGCCGGGCGCCGGCCCGGCGAGGCGGCCGCGCTCCGGGCCGCCCCTGGTCTACGTGCGGGTGCGCTCGCTCTCCGAGGCCTTGGAGATCCACCGCCAGGGCCTGCGCCACCAGATCCTGGAGCTCCAGGAGGAGAATTTTACTGAGTATCTCCGACAGGTGCGGCCGGCCAGGAAATTAACCGGCCTGATCTGGCAATTGCCGGCGATCATTCTGGAAGGCAGCCTGTCGTTCTATCGTCAGGCCCTGGCCACCCTGTTGGACGGCGGTTGGCGGGCCTTCATGGTGGGCAACCTCGGGCACCTGCGGCTCTTAGGGGAGGCGGCCGTCAGAGCGGGGCAGCCGCGGGCCAGAAGGTCGGGGGCGCGCCCGGTGGCCGCTTCTGACACCGACAGGGTCAAGCCCGGGGAGGGCCCCCCGCCTTTAGCCCTGACGCTCTACGGCGACTATCCGCTCCATTGCCTGAATTCCTGGGCCTGGCAGGCCTGGCAGGATCTGAATGTGGCCTATCCCACCATGTCGGTGGAGGCCGATGCCAAAACAATGCGGGCCCTGCTGGGCAACGTGCCGTCTGACAGGATGATGGCCTATCTCTATGCCCACGTGCCCTTGATGATCTCCCGGGTGCCCCTGCCCGCGGGGAAGAAGGCCCTGCGTCTGACCAGTCCCAAGGGGGAACAGTTTCGGCTGCTCAGTCGTGGCAACCTGACCTATCTGGTGGCCAAATTTCCCTTTTTATTTCAGAAGCCCTTCCGGGAATTGTTTCCCCGGGGGCTGCGCCGCCTGGTGGTCGATGTCAACTTCAGCGGCCTGCCCGTCTCGGCCATCAGAACGCTGGTCCAGCGTCTGCTGGCCGAAGGCCAGCTGACCGGCGGCCTGCCGTTTAACTATTACCGTGGTCTGGATTGATGCCGGACCGCGATCTGCAGAGAAAAGAGACCCTATGCCTACGACCGGACGGAGTTACAAGATTCGCTTTGATTATGACAAAAATTTAGGATTGTTCAGCGCCACCATCCCATCCCTGGGCGGCCTGACGGTCAGCGGCGAAACCTTCGCCGAAGTCGAGAGCGGTATCAAGGCCGCCGCTCTACAATATCTACAAAAGTTGCACCTGGATAAGAAACCCCTGCCCGTGGATGAACGGGATCTGCAGGAGGGCATCTATCTGCGTCTGCCCCAGGAGTGAGGGCCTGGTTGCTGGTTCCTGATTGCGGCGCCGAGGCCGGAGCACATATGGTTTCCGGTTGCCGGTTTCTGGAAAAATCCTTGCCAGTGACGTGGGCCCCCGGGCCCGTCCAAGGCAGCCATTGGCCGCGGCCTTGCTTTACATGGGGCGCGGGTGAGCTGATAATGAACGGCAATCCCCATGTTGACGGAACTGCGGATTAAAAACCTGGCCATTCTGGACCACGTGGAGCTGCTGCTGGAGCCGGGTTTGAATGTCTTTACCGGGGAGACCGGGGCCGGCAAGTCCATGATTGTCCAGGCCGTCCAGCTGCTGCAGGGCGCCAGGGCCAGCGATGACCTGGTGCGCACCGGCGCCGCGGCGGCGGAGGTGGAGGCCCGCTTTGAGCGTCTGGCCGCGGAGGTCGCCGCCCTCCTGGCTGAGCGGGATATAGCCCATGACGGCGAGCTGGTGGTCCGGCGGGTTGTTTCCCGGGAGGGCCGCAGCCGCAGTTATCTCAATGACCAGGCCGTGACCATGAAATCGTTGGGGAACATCGTCCAGGAGCTCCTGCATCTGTCCGGCCAACACGAATACCAGACCTTTCTGGCCTCGGAAAACCACCTGAGGATCCTGGACGAATTTGCCGGCCTGGCCGGTGCCGTGCAGGAGTATCGGGCCGGTTACCAGCGTTGGCGGCAGCTGCAGCGCCAGTGGCAGGACCTGCAGCAGCGGCGCGCCGACCTGGACAATACCAGGGATTTTCTGCAGTTCCAGATCCAGGAAATCGACCGAGCCCGCCTCCGGCCGGAGGAAGAGGAGGACCTGCAGCGGGAACAGGAACGGCTGCGCCACGCCGGCAAGCTTTGGGAGGCCACCCGGCAGGGGTACGATCTCTTATACGGCGACAAGCAGGCGGTCCTGACCCGGCTCAGCGACGTGAGGAAATCTTTGGAGCTGCTGGCCCGTTTTGACCCGGCTTGGGTCGGTCGCGGCGAGACTTTGCAGAACCTCACCCTGGAATTGGAGGACCTGGCCTTTACCCTGCGGGATTATCTGGCCCAGGTAGAGCCCAATCCGGCCCGGTTGGAAGAGATCGAACAGCGCCTGCACCTGTTGCAGCGGCTCAAAAAGAAATACGGCCCGAGTCTCCAGGATGTCCTGGCGGCGGCGGCCAGGGCCCGCCAGGAGTTGGTCGAGCTGGACAGCCTGGACGACCAGGAGGCCGACCTGCGGCAGCGCCTGGTCGACTTAGAGCGGCAGGTCCGGGGGCAGGCGGCGGCCCTGTCGGAGCGGCGGCAGGCCGCGGCGCCGGCCCTGGCCGCGGCCGTCGAAGCCGAAATCCACAGTCTGGCCATGCCCCGGGCCCGGTTTTTCGTGGAGTTTTTGGAGAGGGCGCCGCAATTTGGTGCGGGCAGCGGCACGGAACCAATGCCGGGTCCTCTGGGTTTTGACCGGGTGGAATTTTTCCTGGCCCCCAATCCGGGGGAAGCCCCCAAGCCGTTGAGCCGCATCGCCTCCGGCGGCGAGCTTTCCCGGCTGGTCCTGGGCCTGAAAACCATCCTGGCTGCCGGCGCCGGGATCAGTACCAACGTCTTCGATGAGGTGGATACCGGCATCGGCGGCCGCACCGCCACGGTGGTGGGGCAGAAATTGCAGCGCCTGGCCCGGCATACCCAGATCATCTGTATCACCCATCTGCCCCAGATCGCCTGTTTTGCCCAGGCCCATTTTCGGGTGGAAAAACAGGTGGTGGGCGACCGGACGGTGACCATCGTCCAGAAACTGGACGAATCCGAACGCCTGCAGGAGTTGGCCAGGATGCTGGGCGGCGCCCACATCAGCGAGACCACTGTGGCCCATGCCCGGGAACTGTTGCAGGCGGCGCGTCAGGACGGCCAGGGTCAAAGTGTCCCAACTTTCTGCGGACCAGATTCGGCCAGGGGCTTGCAAATTCCAAAATAAACCTTATAATAAAGACATATGGGGGCGAAACGGGTTCGACGTGGGTATGGACCCTTAAGTCGCATGCCGAGGTCCTGTCTGCTCGTAAAACGGATGGGATTCCTACAAGTGCCGACAACTACGGCTACGCTCTAGCCGCCTAAGGCTAGCGTCCACCTGACCTGACCGGAAGGGTCTCCGTGGGCGCCGATTATTCCGGTTAGGGAAGCGAGTTGGCCGATGACTCGCTGACCGAATCCCCAGTCGGCTGGCCCGATCGGTATTCTGCCGGCGGAAGACCGAAAAGGCGAGAAACAATACACCGGCTAAGCATGTAGAAGCTTATGGGAAGTATTTGCGGACGCGGGTTCGACTCCCGCCGCCTCCACCAATGTTAGCCAGAGAAAAAGCCTTTCCTGTTTCGGAAAGGCTTTTTTGGTCCGGCAGGAGGCTATCCAGCAGGTTCTTGTGGAAAATCCCTGCCTGGCGGCAGATTTCTGTTAGGATTGGGCTATTGCCTGGTGACAAAATCTTGACAGCCTGTCGAACTCCAATTATGGTATAATTACCTGCCTGATAATCTTTCCAAAGGATCTCTGTTTATGGCCCGGGGCAGCATTCTGGTGGTGGACGATTCCAATGTCGTGCGGGAAAACCTCAGCGAGCTCCTGACTGCGGAGGGGTATGAGGTGGACAGCTGCGCCGACGGCAAGGAGGCCCTGCAGGTCCTCCAGGATCACATCTATGATGTGGTCCTCACCGACCTGTCCATGCCGGAAGTGGACGGCATGGCCGTCTTATCTTTTCTCGTCCAGCACTTCCCTGAGACCAGCTGCATTATCATTACCGGCTACGGGACCATTAAGACGGCGGTGGACGCCATGCGTCTGGGGGCCTATGATTATCTCTGCAAGCCGGTGGAGACGGAAGAGATCCTTTTGGTGATCAAGCGGGCCCTGGAGCATCAGCGGCTCTGGCGGGAGAATATCCGCCTGAAGAAGCAATTGCGGGAAAAATTCGGGTTTGACAATATCATCGGCACCAGCGAGCCGATGCTGCAGGTCTTTGACCTGATCCGCAAGGTTGCCGACACTGACAGCACCGTCCTGATTATGGGGGAGTCTGGGACCGGCAAGGAGCTGGTCGCCCGGGCCATTCACTATCATGGGCAGCGTCAGGCCAATCCGCTGATTCCGGTCAATTGTGCGGCCATTCCCGCTGATCTCCTGGAGAGCGAACTCTTCGGCCATGAAAAGGGGGCTTTCACTCACGCCATCCGCACCCGAGTCGGCCGTTTTGAACAGGCCCACGGGGGGACCATCTTCCTGGACGAAATCGGCGATATGAGCCCCTCTTTGCAGGTGAAAATCCTGCGAGTGCTGCAGGACCGGCAGTTTGAACGGATCGGCGGCAACCGGACTATAAAGGTGGATATCCGGGTTATTGCGGCTACCAACCAGGATTTGCAACAATTGGTCCAGGCCGGCAGATTCCGGGAGGATCTTTATTACCGGCTCAATGTCATTCCCATCCGACTGCCGCCGCTGCGGGAGCGCCGCAGTGACATTCCCGTATTAGTGAACCATTTTATCCAGGAATTCAGCCATAAGAAGAAAAAGAGCGTGCGGCGGGTAACGCCGGAGGCCATGCGCCGTCTTACCGACTATGATTGGCCGGGGAATGTCCGGGAACTGGAGAACCTGATGGAGCGCCTGGTGATTCTCTCGGAAGGGGAGGTCCTGGACGTCAAGGACCTGCCGGAACACTTCCAGGAGCGGCTGTCCGGCTCGATCTGGTGGCAGGCGGAGATCCCGGCCGGCGGACTGCCCCTGCAAAAAATGCTCTCGGACCTGGAGCGCCAGTTGATTATCAAGGCCCTGGACCAGGCCGGCTGGGTAAAGAATCAAGCGGCCCAGCTTCTCCAGTTAAACCGGACTACTTTGGTGGAAAAGATCAAAAAGCAAAAGATCACCCGGTTCTCCAGAGGGGAGGGGTGAAAAAGTGCAGAGGTCAGCATGTCTCGAGAAGAAGCCCGTTTGGCCGCAATACAATCTTTGAGCCAGGGGTTGCTGCAGGAGTTGGCGCCCGAGCACGTGGCCGGTTTTGACCAGGACTTTGCCCTGTGGCTGGCCAGGCCGCGCCAACTGGCCGCCAGAGAACGGCTGCCGGGTGACGATCTGCTCCTGCCCCTGGGCGGTTGGTCCGCCAAAACGCCGACCGCTGGACAGCCGGCCAGACTGGCGCAAGGGTTGGATACCACCCTGGTGGCGGGCATGTTCCTGCAGGTGATCCTCGAGGCCGAACATCTGCCGGGCACGCCGTTGGAACGCACCTGTTTTGTCAAGCAGGCGGTGAAAAATTTCCTGGTGCAACGTTTGGCCGGCCAGATTACGCTGTCCCAGTTCTTCCGGTTGGTGCAGCTCATCGAGCAGGAGGTGGGGTATTATTTCCAACGCCTCCAGGGGCAGTGGCTCGGTGCCGCCGACCGGGCCGAGGCGCCGGGACCAGCCATGGCAGGAGTGCCGTCTGTGGAACCGCCGATACTGGTGGCGGAATTGCAGGCGGCCCTGCGGGGTCTGTCCCTGCCCCAGCAGGCCAACCGGAAGCTGTCCCCCGAGGGCCTGCTGGCCTTTCTCGTGGACACCCAGGGGCGTTGGTTCCGCCTCCTGGATTTTGAGGCCCATTTCCGTTTGAATAAGAAAACCGCCTGGTCCTATCTGACCCTCCTGCTGCAGCACCAGATTGTGCGTCATAACGAGCAACGGGCCAACAAAGTCCGGTATGCCTTGGCCGAGAGGTTTGTGGCGCCCCAAGCCGACCACCTTGAGTAGATCTGGGAGAGAGGCCTGCTACTGGCCCGTTGGCGCAGCACGCCGACGACGGCTGCAAAAATAGAATGGGGATCATTATGCCTTTTGCATTCAAGCTGCCCGATGTGGGCGAAGGTCTGACCGAAGGCGAACTGCTTGCCTGGCTGGTTCACGAGGGTGACCTGGTTAAAGAAGGGCAGCCGCTGGCCCGGATCGAGACGGATAAAGCCATCGTCGATATCCCGGCCCCCCGGGATGGGGTGGTATTGCGCTTAAAGTTTTCTCCTGGGGATATCATTCACGTGGGGGAGGTCTTTGTTATCTTAGGGGAGCCCGGCGAAGCGGCGGCCCCTGCCCCCCAGGTGGGCGTCGGCGTCGTCGGGGTGCTGGAAGAGGCCCCGCCCGAACCGGCACCTGCGCCGATTAAACTGGTGTTGGCCACGCCGGTGGTCCGGAAACTGGCCAAAGATCTGGGAGTAGACTTGGCCACGGTCACGGGCACCGGTCCCCAGGGCCGGATTCTGGAAGAGGACGTGCGCCGGGCGGCGGCCAGGGTTGCCGCGCCACCCACCCCCACGGCCGGCGAACCGGGCCCAGGCCCGGACACGGCCCCGGAGGCCCAGCCGGCGCCGCGCAAGGTGAAAAAATACGATTTTTATGGCTATATCGAGCATGTGCCCTTTCGGGGCCTGCGCCGCACCATCGCCAAGAACGTCAGCCACTCGCAACAGACCGCCGTCACCGTGACGGCTACGGATGAAGCAGACATCACCTCACTGGTGGCCCTGAAAGAAAAGATCAAGGCCCTGCCCCAAACCCATGGCGTCCATCTGACCCTCCTGCCCTTTGTTATCCGGGCCGCCGTCGCGGCACTGCAACGCCATCCATATCTCAACGCCACCCTGGACGAAGAGGCCGAAGAGATCATCCTGAAGAAGTATTATAATATCGGCATCGCCACGGACACGCCGGAGGGCCTCATGGTACCGGTCATCAAGAATGCCGGGGACAAGGGCCTCCTGGAATTGGCCCGGGAGATCCAGAGCCTGGCCGCCAAGGCCCGGGACCGCAGCATTGACCTGGCCGATCTGCAGGGCGGCACCTTTACCATTACCAATTATGGCTCCATCCGTGGCATCTTCGGCACGCCGGTCTTAAATTATCCGGAGGTGGCCATCCTGGGTATCGGCCGGCGCCAGGAACTGCCCCGGGTCTGGCAGGGTCAGATTGCCGTCCGTCAGATCCTGCCCCTTTCCCTCAGCTTCGACCATCGGGTGGTGGACGGCGGCCAGGCGGCCCGGTTCCTGGAGGAATTCATTGCCTACATAGAGGAGCCCGCCCTGCTGCTGGTGGGGTAAAGGCGGGGCAGCCCGGTTGCCGGTAAAAGCCATGAATAATGTAACTCACTCGCAGCGCCGAGAAGGCGGGAGGCGCTCCGCTTTCCCGCCCTACGGGAAGGGTTCCTGAACTGGGCAAACCGCTGGTTCGCCGTTCTGGAGACCGGCGCCACGAAATGATTATTATTTTCTCGGCAATACCCAAAGCAAGGGCCCTATCTTCCACAAGTAATCATTTTGACCGCAAAAGGGCACGGTTTGACG
>Ga0272446_1006086_pt1 | contig 12829 bp, 14 predicted proteins | sample YNPCB0061_FD_194587 | JGI IMG/M metagenome (GOLD analysis project Ga0272446, IMG submission 194587) | Hot spring microbial mat communities from Yellowstone National Park, WY, United States - YNP-CB-006-1 | ecosystem: Environmental > Aquatic > Thermal springs > Hot (42-90C) > Sediment | place... | reverse complement strand
CGCTTCGCTTTTTAAGCGCGGATAGGCGTCGAGCGGATGCTCGTCGCGCTTGGCTTTTTCCTCGTTGGCGAGCTTCTTCCCCTGTGCTTCCTGGCGCGCCATTGCTTTGAGGTGCGGCGCATCGGGACCGACGGGCTCGCCCGCCCCTCCAACGCCGCCAAGCGGTTTCAGACCGGCCGCCGCCCGCGATGTCTGCAAGCCCGAGACGAAACCCTCGAGGTAACGCTTTTGCTCCTCCGAAAAGGTCTCCGCTGTCATCATGCGGCCTCCGCGTAGGCCCGGCCAAAAGGAAGAGACGCACGGAACGGTGAGAGATCGCGGCCGCTGCGAATGAGATCGCAGTACCAGAGCGCGTCGGCGGTATCGCCGATCATGACGACGCCGGCCAGCCGCCCCTCGCGAATGACGAACTTGCGATAGCTTCCGCCCGGTTCATCGCGCAGCACCACGTGCTCGGCGCCGATACCGTCGAAATCCCCTGCGGAAAAAACAGGTACGCCCGAGACCTTCAAATTGGTGGAGAGGACGCTGCCTTGATATACGGCATCCCGTCCGCATATGGCGTGCGCCGCCACCCGTGCCTGCTCATAGGCCGGTTCGACGAGGCCATAGACAATGCCCCGGTGGTCGGCGCATTCGCCGATGGCGAAAATTCCGGGAACACTCGTCTGCATCCGATCATTGACTGAGATGCCGCGGTGGCACCGGATGGCGGTCTTGTGGACGAGATCAATACGCGGCCGAATACCGATGGCCATGACGATGAGCGATGCCGGAATGCAGCGGCCATCGTTGAGGATGAGCCGCTCGACGCTCTCTCGACCTTCGATCCGCGTCGTCGCAGCTCCCAACAGGACCTCAATGCCCTTGCTTTCAAGCGCTTCCTTGAGCAGGGCCGCAGCCGTATAATCGAGCTGGCGCTCCATCAGCCGGTCCATCAGATGGACGAGCGTGACATCGGCTCCTGCCCGCTTCAACCCGTAGGCCGCCTCGATGCCAAGCAATCCGCCACCGATGACGACGGCGCGTCGCCGGGCTCCGGCACAGCGTAAAAGTCGGTCGACATCGGAAAGCGCGCGGAAAACCTCGACACCATTAAGCGCCGCGCCCGGGACCTTCAGCCGGATAGGCTCCGAGCCGGTGGCGAGTACGCAAACATCGAAGTCGACGCAGCCTCCATCTGCAAGCTTCACCGTCCGGGAGGCCGGATCGAGTTCGCGCGCCGCGACGCCTGAGATGAGCGCAATTTGATTTTGAACGTACCAGTCGCGTGGCCTCATACACACGTCGGCGGCAGAGATCTCACCGGCCAGCAACGGTGAAAGCAGGACCCTGTTATAAGCCGGGCCTGCTTCCTCTCCGATCACCGTGATGCCGAAACGATCGGGCGCCAGCGCCGTCACCTCTTCAAGAAATCGGAGGCCGGCCATGCCGTTTCCAACAACGACGAGCCGCGTCTTGGCCATCGGATGCACTACTCCGCTGCAACGAGATTTGGCGTCGAATGGCGCTCGTAGAGGAACCTCAGAACGGCCTCTCGGCAGTGGATGTAGACGGGATCCGCAACCAGCTCGAGGCGCCGCCTCGGCCGTGGGAGAGGAACATCCAAAACCTCCCCGATCGTTGCGGCGGGGCCATTCGTCATCATCACGATTCGGTCGGAAAGCAGCACCGCTTCATCGACATCATGCGTAATCATGATGGCGGTGTTGCCGAGGCGGGCGTGAATCTGCATCACCGAATCTTGGAGTTGCGCCCGCGTCAGCGCATCGAGAGCGCCGAACGGTTCATCCATGAGCAGCACTTTGGGCTCCATCGCCAGCGCGCGTGCTATGCCCACGCGCTGCTTCATGCCGCCGGAAATTTCGGACGGGCGCTTGTCCTTCGCGTGCGCCATGTTGACGAGCTCGAGGTTGTGTATCGTCCAGGAATGGCGCTCGGTGCGCGATTTCGACGATCCGAAGACCTTATCGACGGCGATTCGGACGTTGTCGTAGACGGTGAGCCACGGAAGCAGCGAATGGTTCTGAAACACGACAGCCCGGTCCGGGCCCGGCGATCTGACTTCCCGGTCTTCAAGGAGAACCGCTCCGCTCGTCACCGGGGTAAGGCCAGCGATCAGGTTGAGCATCGTCGATTTGCCGCAACCCGAATGCCCGATGATCGACACGAACTCGCCTTCGCGCATGCTGAAGTTGACGTCTGCAAGGACGTGCGCATTCCTGCCGTTTCCAAACGCTTTGTCCACGTGGTCGAGCTTCAGAAAGGCCCGCTTCTCAGGGCCATCTCCGCGGCTCGCACCGGGCGCCTTCTGAAATGTTGCGTCCATGTTTTTCCCTCAGCGTTCCGAAGTGCCGTGCGTGACGATCCGGGCGCAAAGCGCAACAAGCCGGTCGAGGGCGAAGCCCGTAACCCCGATGTAGGCGAGCGCCACGACGATGTCGGGGAGGCGCGATGAGTTCCAGGCATCCCAGATGAAGAAGCCGATCCCGACGCCGCCGGTCAGCATTTCTGCCGCAACGATGGCGAGCCAGGAAAGTCCGATGCCGATCCGAAGCCCCGTGAAGATATAAGGCGCCGCAGCCGGAACCATGATGCGCCAGAAATATTCGAGATGGTTGAGTCGTAGGACGAGCGCAACGTTGCGGTAGTCCTGCGGAATGTTGCGGATTCCTACCGCGGTGTTGATGATGACCGGCCAGACCGCCGTGATGAAGATGACAAAAATGGCTGACGGCACGCTGTCTCGAAAGGCGGCAAGCGCGATGGGGAGCCAGGCAAGTGGCGGCACGGTACGGAGCACTTGAAAGATAGGGTCAAGTCCGCGCATGGCCCACACGCTCTGTCCGACAAGGGCACCGAGGAGAACCCCCACCACCGCCGCGAGCCCGAAACCGATTCCGACGCGCTGAAGGCTTGTGAGAACACGCCAGCCAAGTCCGATGTCTTGCGGTCCGTTGTTGAAAAAGGGAGAGACGATGAGATCGTTTGCCTCCACCCAGATTTTGAAAGGCGATGGCAGAGCCGATTTCGGTCCCGAACAGGCGAGTTCCCACACGATCAGAAAAGCGGCGAGGACGAGGAGGGGCGGAATGAGCTGCGCCGCAAGCGCGCGGAGTTTATCGGCCACACGCCAAGCCCTCTTCGGAGCACTCGGAGGCGAATCCGAAGCCGGGAAATGCGCGATTGCGGCGACCGAGGCAGGCAACATGCCTGCCGCAGTGGCGTAAAGTCGGTCTCTGGACGTGTGAGCGTTCATTCAGGGCTCCGCTGACGTTCATCGGGGTCACCGGCAGATCAAGCGATGCGCTTGATCGCCAGCGAGCTGAGGTAGGCCGAAGGATCGGCAGGATCGAAGACTTTGCCGTCGAAAAAGGTTTCCTTGCCGCGCGACGTGCTCGAGGGAATCTCGGTTGCGGCAACGCCGAGGGCGGTCGCAGCCTCGCGCCAGAGATCCTCGCGGTTCACTTTGTCGACGAGGGCCTTGATATCGGTGGCAGCATCGAACTTGCCCCAGCGGATGTTCTCGGCGATGAACCACATGTCGTGGCTCTTGAAGGGATAGCTGGCGCCGTCGCCCCAGAACCTCATGGCGAGCGCCTTGTTTGTCACTTTGCGCCCGAGGCCGTAGTTCACTTCGCCCTTGATGCGGCCGATGATGTCGGGGACAGGCACATTGAACCACTGCCGCTGCCCAACGATCTTCGCCATCTCATCCTTGTTTTCGAACTTCTCGCACCATTGCTGGGCTTCCTGCACCGCCATGACGAGTGCTTTTGCGGCCGCCGGATTCTTGTCGACCCAGGCGGCGCGCATGCCGAGGCACTTTTCCGGATGGTTGGGCCAGAGCTCGCCGGTGGTGATGGCCGTGTAGCCGATGTCCTGATTGACAAGCTGCTCGTTCCACGGCTCGCCGACGCAGAGCACGTCCATGTTGCCGACTTTCATGTTGGCAACCATCTGCGGCGGCGGAACGACAATCGTCTGGATGTCCTTGTCGGGATCGATTCCACCCGCCGCCAGCCAGTAGCGCAACCAGAGATCATGGGTGCCGCCCGGGAATGTCATGGCCGCCTTGAGTTCGCTGCCGGCCGCCTTCTTCTTCTCGAACGCGGCTTTGAGTGGCGCGCTGTCGGCGGCGACCTTGAGATCGGCGTACTCTTTGGCAACCGAAATGCCCTGACAATTGAGGTTGAGCCGGGACAGGATATACATCGGCATCGGCACGTTCCCCTGCGTGACCTTGCCGGTTGAGATCAGGTACGGCATCGGCGTCAGAATGTGCGCCCCATCGATCCCGTTGGCTTCGGAGCCCAGAACGATGTTGTCGCGGAGCGCGCCCCAGGACGCCTGCTTCGCCACCTCAACGTCGGGCATTCCGTACTTTGCAAAGAAGCCTTTCTCTTTCGCGATGACGAGTGGCGCTGCGTCGGTCAGCGCGATGTAGCCAAGCTTTGCCGTCGTCGTCTCTGGCCCAGCCGCAAACGCAACGGTCGCCCCGCCCGGAACGAGTGATTTGGCCGCCGCCAGCAAAGCCGCGGTGCCGCTCGCCCTGAGCAGAGACCGGCGCGAAAGCGACGCCAACCGAACCTTGCTGTCAGATCCTTTTGATCCGCGCGCCATCCTCTTCTCCCCTCTGCCGTGTCCACGCCTCGCGTTGGACGGTCCCAAAAACAAAAACGCTGCCTAGGACGGCGTCCTCTCGCGCACGCGCTGAGGCTCGTCGTCGTAGGCAGCGTCGCCGTCGGCGCCCTGCGATGGGTGCCAAAAGTCCAATCGCCATCGCTGACGTTTGGAACGATGTCTCCTCTACAAGACCCGTGCCACTTTGAAGAAATCTAAATCAATAAGTAAAAACAGCCTGCTAGGTGAAGCTGCCGCGATCGCCCCCAGATCAGACTGCGGAAATCTTGTGCAACGCGAAAAATTTCTGCCGCGAGAATCGGCAGTCCGGCCGCTATCGCGCCTGCTCGTCGAACAGTGTCAGATCGACCGTCCTGTCCCGCATGGAGAGGCGCCTGAGGTAGTCGAGGGGCATCGCGGGATCGAAGGTTTCGCCACCAAAGAACGCGGCGCCAAATTCGCGCCTGACGTCATCGTCCGGCGTTTGAAGTCCGAGGCTCCTGACAGCGTCGCGATAAAGATCGGGGCGGTAGACGCGCCGGACAACCTCGGTGATGTCGAAAGGTGCGCGGACCTGCCCCCACCGGATCATCTGCGTCAGAATCCAGCTTGCGTGCGAGACCCACGGGAAGTTCGCACCGTTCTTATGGAAGATCACGGCGTCGGTCGTCGCGGGTTCTGTCGCGCCCGTTCCGCGCTTCATGTCGTCCGTCAAGACGCGCAGCAGCAGCTCCTTCGAGATTCCGACATAGGACGGCTTCGCGAGGATCTCGGCAGCGGTAAGCCTGTTCTCGCGACTGTCGAGCCATGCACATGCCATCGTGAGCGCCCGGATCAATTTGAGCGTCAGCTCGGGATATCGCTCGGGAAACTCCAGCTTGAGGCCAAGGACTTTTTCGGGGCTCGCAACCCAGAGTTCGGGCTTGGTCGCGACGATGACACCGTTTCCTTCCGCGACGGCGACGCTGTTCCACGGTTCTCCGACACAGAAGCCATCAATGCGCCCGGCTTTCAGGCTGCCGGCAATCAATGGCGGCGGAACCACGACGAGATTGACATCATTGTCAGGGTCGATGCCGGCCGCTGCGAGCCAGTAGCGCAGATCATAGTTGTGCGAGGAGAATGGGTAGACCATGCCGAGCGTCAATGGCTCGGCGCCCTCGACTCGGCGTCTCGCGACGACGGACGCCAGGCTCTTGGCAGACTCCATCCCTCCCGCCACGGCGCTGGCGCGGTCGGCCTTCAGCATCTCGTCATAAAGGGCGCGCGAAACGGTGATCGCATTGCCGTTGAGGTTCGTCGACATCGCGGCGATGAGTGGCACGGCCCGCCGGCCCCCGAGGCCAAGCGTCGAGGCAAGCGGCATCGGCGCCAACATGATCGCGCAGTCGAGGACTCCGGCTTCGACCTTGTCGCGGATATTGGCCCACGACACGTCCCTGTGGAGAAACAGCGCGAAATTCTGCTCGGCATCAAATCCGAGCTCTTTGGCGATCACGAGTGGCGCGCAATCAACCAGCGGGATAAAGCCCGCATGGATTTCGGACTGGCTGTCGCGCGGCCGGGCGGCCCCTTCGCTCATCGCTCATCCCCGTTGGTCGAATCGAGCAGATCGAGTGCACTCAGTAGGCTTTCCGCCACTTCCGCGATTCTGCGGCTCTGGCGCATTGCCGTTTTTCGGAGGAGTGCATAGGCGGCCTCTTCGTCCAGCCCTTTGGATTTCATCAATGCGCCTTTGGCGCGATCGATGATCTTGCGGTCCCTTAAGGCCGACTTGGCTTCGTCCAGTTCGATCCGAAGTTTGTTGAAGACTCTGAACCGCGAGATGGTCATCTCAAGGATCGCGCTGACGCGCTCCTTTTTGAGTCCATCGACGATATAGGCCGAGACGCCGGCGTCGATGGCCGCGGAGATCGAGGCGCGACCCGCCTGGTCGACAAACATGGCGATCGGCCGTCTGACGACGCGCGAGACCTGGAACATTTGATCGAGCACATCGCGGCTTGGGTTCTCGAAATCCATCAGGATGACGTCGGGATCGAGCTTGTAGATGTGATCGACGAGGCGGGTCGTCGTCGCCAGCGTGACGACGTTTGAGAACCCAGCCTCCTTGAGTCCATCCTCTATGATGGCTCGGCGGATGGGGTTCTCGTCGACGACGAGAATTTTGAGAGTTGCGTCGGTGTCTGGTGAATCCAAGTGTGGACGTCAGTTCGATCGTTGCCGTGCCTGTCGAGGGGCGAAGGTGCACAAAAGTTATGGTATGCGCCCTGCGGCACGATGCCAACGCAGTTCGTGAATACCATTATTCGGATTCGCACCCTAACGATCGTGTCCGCAATGCCTCCTTTTCAGGCATCAGCGGCACGCGATGTCTCGCGTTGAGCGGACGGCAACCGGAAGGGAAGGGGCTATCTTCCCCGGATCTCCGGCACCTTTATGAAATGTGCATTGTGCCGGAGAGCGCCGCGGCCGGCCGCGAGTCGATCGGCGAGCGATTGCTGCTCACATGGCTCAGAAGCTGCACGGTAAAGAGCGTCGAGATTTGCCCGGTTTGGAAGAGGTGATCGACGCGGGCGGCCTCCGCCATCATCTCCGCGATGTCCTCCGCTGTCAGTGGCTCGTCAGCAAGTGACGCAACGTGTTGGCAGTTGGCGGATGGAACCATGACGCAGGATACCCTTTTGACGCGGACTTTTCGTTTCGCCGGAACGAACGTTTAAAAACGTCGCCAGGCGCGTGCCTAAGCGTATCCCACGCATCTCACTAAGATTTCACGCGCATCGCGCGACGGCCTGCATACGTGCTTAAGACCCGGTTACCCGGATTCGAACAATTGTCTCAATCGTCCGCCAACCCGTGCGGATGGCCATGCAGCCTCTCCAGGTTTACCGTGCAATTGTCCGCTGGCCCTGTCGCCTCAGACCGGCGGCACAATCGGCCAATCGGCCTCGACATATTTCCTGAACCAGACGCTGAAACGCTCCGGCACCGATTTGATCTGGCGCCGGATGACGTCAGGGTCCGACCAGCTGTAGCCGTCGCATTCCTCGGGGTTGGGAGCGACGGCGCCGTCGTAGCGGCCACGGAAGAGATGCACGAACTCGTGCTCCGTCAAACCCGCGCCGAGTTCGGCGCGATAGGCAAAGGTACCGATGGGCAAGAGTGCGCAGGCGATCCCCATTTCCTCGCCGAGCCGCCGTGCCGCGGCAATCCCCGGCGGTTCACCCGGCCGCGGATGGCCACAGCAGGAGTTGGTCCAAAGCCCGCCCGAGTGATACTTGCCGATCTGACGGCGCTGAAGCAGCAATCGTCCCCTGCTGTCCCACACCATGATTGAGAAGGCGCGGTGCAGGTCGCCGCGTTTGTGCGCCTCGAGTTTTTCCGCAGTGCCGATTTCCCGATCCTCGGAATCGACGAGGATGACGTTTTCATAAAGCATCGATGATGCGTTCCCCCAGGCCCCCTTGAGGCAAAGGCAGCATAGCAGTGCGTTTGTCAATGTCACGCCGTCGGCGGGCGGCGTCGGCGGCCGCAAGCATCAACGCCGGTAGAAGTGCATCATCCGCATGAAATTGCTGTGGATTTCCTCGGCCGAGCGGTCGAAGACATCGAGCGGGATGCGCACCACGTCTTTGCCGGTCATGACCCAGGGCAGCCGCATCAGCATCCGATAGAAGGGCCGTTTTCTCCAGTCCGCGATGAGCGCCCGCTCAATGGGCTCCTGAAGCGTGATGCGCAACTCGTTGCTGAGCGAGCCGCGGATGTCGATCGGCACCAGATCGATTTGCTTGATAGCCCGCCAGGAGAGGATTCCAAGCCCTTCCGCAAAGATCCCATATTGGCTCGCGCCGATGCGTGGCCGCCCCGTCTCGAGCAGGGGGTAGTTGTGATAGGCGTAACCCCAGGCAAGAAGGGCGAGCGCGATGAGAAAAATATTGTCGAGTGCAATCCCCGCTGCCGCAAGACACGCGCCGATGAAGGCCACAACGTAGACGGGGAAGCGGATTTCCTCTCGTTCGTAGGCCACCGTGTAGCCATGGAAGTCATCTCGGCCCACTGGCGACGCGCTCTGCATGTTGAATAGTCGGCCGGAGACAAATCAAGATGCGTGCCATCTCTGAAGTGGGGGAATAACCGACTGGCAGGCCTTAGGCAATTGCCGGATCGCAGCGATGGCATGGAGGCAAGTCCGCGGGGCCTGCTCAAGTGATAGGCCGGCTGCGGCGAGAGTGCCAACATTTGAGGCAATGGCATCGTCAGTCGAGATCCTGCCGCACTCCGAAGAAGTCATCACGCAAATGATCTTGAGCAGCGACGCCACCCACCGTCAGCAACCGCCCGCCCGCGAGAGGAGGGGCACCGCTTGAGGCCGGGCACGATCGAAACTCAACCGGGAGAATGCGGCCTCCAACGTCCGGAGCGAGGAAAGAAGCAGAGCAAGAAGGGCAAGATTGGCCACTCCCTTCGCCGCGGCAGGGCTGCCCTGCGGCAGACGCGAATTTTTCAGCTCTCAAGATTATCAAGCTGAGGCGATGCTTGAGTCGTATTTCGTCGCAAGAAACTGTCTCTCAGCCTTGTCAACCGCAGTTTTGCCGCAGATGATGGCCGCGGTCCGATTCGTGAGCGTGCTGATAGGGAGAAAATAAAATGGAACTTGATCCCACTGCATTGATCATCTGGTTGATTATCGGCGCCATTGCCGGCTGGCTCGCCGGTCAGATCATGAAGGGCGGCGGCTTCGGTCTCGTTGGCGACATCATCGTCGGCATCATCGGCGCCTTCATCGCTGGCGAGTTGTTCCCGCGCTTGGGATTCGATTTGGGTGGTGGCATCATCGGCGCAATCATTGCCGCGGCGATCGGGGCCTGTATTCTGCTCTTTGTGTTGAGACTGGTGCGGCGCGGCCTCTGACGCACGCCCGTCGCCTCAAGCGAGTGCACCATTTGTAGCCAGCTGCTTCGGTTTCGATGAGCAGCTGGTTTTCTTTTCTTGCCCCTGTCGGCCGGTCGCCGATCGAGCAGAACGAGCCCTGGAGCGCCGCTAAGGATTTGCGCGGCAGGCCTTCGCGTTCGCCTGCAGAAGAGCACATGCCTCGCGTACCATGCCCTCGATGATGTCGCCCGCCGGCTGAATGTCGCGAATGAGACCCACAACCTCTCCGACAAACGTATTGCTTCCTTTCGGGTCTCCCTCAGCCCATGCCTTTCGATATTTGGCGGCCTCCTCATCAGCGACCGCAACGAGTTCTTCCTCGCGGCCGTGCCAGCGCGCGATGAACTCGTTCTTGAGCACGCGCGCCGTATAGCGCTTGGGCCATGGGAGCTTGCGCGCCAGATCCATCGTCTGCGAGCGAATGGTCTCATCGCCCGTCGCGTGCAGGGCCGCCTGGTGCATCCGTTTGCTGACATTGGCCTCCTGCGAGGCCCAGAGCCGCGATCCGACGAGCACGCCGTCGGCTCCGAGCATCAGCGCTGCGGCGAGCCCGCGCCCGTCCCCGATTCCGCCCGCGGCGCACAGGAGCGTGTCAGGCGCCGTCTTCGCGATCAGATCGGCAATCTCCGGAACGAGCGTGAACGTCGCGCGCGTTTCCCCGTGTCCGCCAGCTTCCGCGCCTTGCGCGACGATGATGTCGGCACCGCACTCCAGCGCGCGCTTCGCATCGCGCACCGTTTGCACCTGGCAGATCAGCGTCACGCCGCGTTGCCTGATGCGTTCGGCAAGCGGCACCGGATCATCGAACGACAGCATGATGGCTCTGGGATCGTTGGCGAAAGCGAGATCGAGAAGCGCCGGATTTTTTCGCAATGACCAAGTGATGAATCCACAGCCGACGCGCGCACCGTTGGCCGCACGAAATTCCTGCGCCAGCCATTCCGCATCGCCATAGCCGCCGCCAATGAGTCCGAGGCCGCCGGCCGCCGAAACCGCCGCGGCAAGCTTCCCGCCCGCCGCAAATGCCATCGGTGCCGAGATGATCGGATGGCGAAGTCCAAGACGCTTTGTAAGCCGTGTCGATAGCATGCCTTCCCCCGAGTCCCGCTAATTCTGGAATGGTCTGAGCTGGTCGATGAGTGCCTTGCGGTTGACCACAACGTCGGCAAGCGTCCAACTGTCGAGTTCTGCGAAATAGGCGGCAAGGGCGCGAGCAAGAATGCGCTTTAAACGGCAGACATTGGAGATGCGGCAGCTTTCATCCGATCCGAAACAGGTGACGAGATCGAAGTCTTCCTCGACGGCCCGCAGGATTTCGCCGAGGGTCATGGTATCGGCGGGTTTGCCGAGGCGCAGGCCGCCCCCCCGTCCACGCATGGTTTCGATAAATCCATGCTGTGCGAGCCGGTGGACCACCTTCATCAGATGATTTTCAGAAATTCCGTAGGCTTGGGCAATTTCCTCGATGGTCGCGAGCCGGTCCGGTCGCGCTCCGAGGTACATCAGCACGCGGAGGGAATAGTCGGAGTGGACAGTCAGCCGCATGAGCCCGTTCCCCTGCGAAGCATCGGCGCGGTTGACCCGCAGCGATACATCTCTATAAGATGCATTAAATATACATCTTATAGGGGCGGTCAACCTCGTTTTCCTCATGAGCACCCTCCCACATCCGAAAGCCCCCGGCCTCGAGGTCGGAATCGATGAAGCGGTGATCGCCCGCCTTGTCGATCGCTTCTATGCCCGCGTCCGGCAAGACGAGATCCTCGGCCCGGTCTTTGCCGCGCGCATCGAGGACTGGGATGCACATCTCATCAAGCTCTGTGCATTCTGGTCGTCCGTCGTGCTGATGACGGGCCGCTACAAAGGTCGTCCGATGCCGGTACACGCGGCCATAGCTGAAATCTCGGACGTGCACTTCGAGCGCTGGTTGAGGCTTTTTGCCGAGACGGCGCAGTCTGTGTGCGCTCCTGAGGCGGCAGCCGTCTTCATCGACCGCGCGAAGCGCATCGCGGAGTCATTGCGCTGGGGCATCAGTCTCGCGCGCAATCCCTCGCAAATTCCTTGAGCCTGAAGCACTTGATTTTGAGTGCGCGAAGGTTCCTCCTGTCCGCCGCTGGTTGAACAGCAGCAAACGCACGCGGCGACCGAGGAGGCAATGCCATGTTCGAAGCGATCCTGATCGAGAAGGATGGCGAGGGCACGAAAGCGCGTCTTGCAAAGCTCGAACGTGAAGCGCTTCCTGAAGGCGACGTGACCGTCCGCGTCAGCCATTCAACGCTCAATTATAAGGATGGGCTGATCATCACGGGCAGAGCGCCCCTCGTCAGATCGTTTCCGATGGTTGCCGGCGTCGATTTCGCGGGCACCGTGGAGGCGAGCAGTGACCCCCGGTTCAAGGTCGGCGATCAGGTTCTCATCAACGGCTTTGGTCTCGGCGAGACGCATTGGGGCGGCTTGGCCGAGCTTGCGCGCGTCAAGGGGGATTGGCTCATCCATGTGCCGCAGGGCCTCAGCCCCGCTCAGGCGATGGCGCTCGGAACCGCCGGATATACTGCGATGCTCTGCGTCATCGCGCTCGAACGGCAGGGCGTGACGCCGGACAAGGGCGAGGTGATCGTCACCGGAGCTGGCGGCGGCGTCGGCGGCGTGGCGGTCCACATCCTGAGCCGTCTCGGCTATTCCGTCACCGCCTCGACCGGCCGTGTCGAAGAGTCGGATTACCTGCATGCGCTCGGCGCCAGAACAATCATCCATCGCTCCGAGCTCTCCTCACCGGGCAGGCCTTTACAGAAGGCGCGCTGGGCCGGAGCTGTCGATAGCGTCGGCAGTTGGACTTTGGCGAACGTCTGCGCCAGCATGCAGGATGATGGCGTCGTCACCGCCTGCGGTCTTGCACAGGGGATGGATTTTCCAGCGACCGTCGCGCCCTTCATCCTGCGCGGCGTGACCCTCGTCGGGATCAACTGCGTCTATCGCCCGATCAAAGATCGCATCGAGGCATGGCGAAGGCTCGCCGAGGTCATCGACCTCAAGACGCTCGATCTCATGACGCGCACGATCTCCCTTGCCGATGCGATCGGCGCAGCGCGGGATCTCCTCGATGGCAAAGTACGCGGGCGTCTTGTCGTTGCCATTGCCGGTCCGGCATAGGTCAACCCCCGCAACCATCGCCCTGTGCGCCAGAGCACACCTTGTCGTCCGAACGCTCGGCGCGAGCCCTTGCTTGTGCACAAATTGCGCATGCCTCCGCCGGCATGAGAATGCAGCAAAA
>Ga0272446_1006085_pt1 | contig 12831 bp, 9 predicted proteins | sample YNPCB0061_FD_194587 | JGI IMG/M metagenome (GOLD analysis project Ga0272446, IMG submission 194587) | Hot spring microbial mat communities from Yellowstone National Park, WY, United States - YNP-CB-006-1 | ecosystem: Environmental > Aquatic > Thermal springs > Hot (42-90C) > Sediment | place... | reverse complement strand
GTCATGCCCAGGTCACGGCCCACGCCATAGACCGTCCAGGGCCGCAGGCCAATGCTGACGAGGCCATGATCTTGGAAGTAGATGCGGGCGTTGCCCTCGTTGCAACATTTGAAATAACCATAATGCGTGCGGGGCGTGAGTTTGACCTCGTCGTCCAGGGGGCCGGGGCCATAGTCGCTCGCCGGGCCAAACACCGCGGCGCTGCTGGCATAGACCACCCGTTGCACCTGCGGTTGATGCTGTCGCGCTGCCTCGAAGACGGCTAGCGTGCCGATCACGTTGACCTTGGCTCCCAGGATCGGGTCGGCCCGGCAGGTCGGCACTTGCAACCCCGCCAGATGCAGCAGATGCGTGATGCCATGCTCAGCGACGGCCGCACTCAGCCGAGGCAGATCGGTCACATCGCCGGCGATATGCCTCACTTGCGCTAGTTGGTCGGCTTCGAGCAGCAGATCCAGCCGTCGCGGATTCTCGGCCAGATCATAGACATAAACGGCCTCGTCCCGTTGCAGGAGTCGGCGAATGATCCAAGCGCCGATGAAGCCGTAGCCGCCGGTGATCAGTACACGCATGGCAGAGAACCTCGCGAGGAAAATCAGCCGACGCGAAAGGGGGTAAGGTCGGCTAGTTGCAGGCCCAGCCCCGGGCCCTCGGGGGGCACAAGTCGGCCGTTGTGGATAGTGGGCGGGTTGGAGAACAGCGGATAAAGCCAAGGCATCAGTTCGACGCAACTGACGCCGGGCAGGCCGCACCCCAGATGCACGCTGATCTCCGGGAGCAAGTGCGGCGAGACGGGCAGGCCGTGCCGCTGTGCTAGGCTGATGACGGCGAGCGTCGGCGTGAGACCGCCCAGGCGGGTGATGTCGGGTTGCAGTACCGCCAGGGCCTCTTTTTCGAGATAGCGCTCGAATTCGTCCAGGCCAAAGAGCATCTCGCCGGCGGCGAGGGGGATGTCGAGGCGTCGTGCTAGGCGGGCATGCCCCATCACCTCTTCACACGAGAGGGGTTCCTCGAACCAGCCGACGCCGATCTCTTCCTCGAAGAAACGCCCCATGGTCAAGGCGGTGTCAAAGGTGTAACGCTCGTTGGCATCGACGGCGAGCCACACCTCGTCGCCGAGTTCCTGACGTAATTGCGTGAGGCGGTCGGCATCGGCATCGGGGTTGTCGCCGACCTTGATCTTCAGGCCCTTGATGCCTTGATCGAGATAAGGCTTGCTCGCCTCCACAATCTGCGGCACGCTCATCCACAGCCAAGCAGTATCGCTGCCGTAGACTTCGCACGATTCGCGTGCCCCGCCGAGTAGTTTGTGCAAGGGCAGCTTAGCCGCCTTGCCCTTGAGATCCCACAGAGCGACATCAAACGCCGAGTACGCCTGCTGCACCAGGCCACGCCGGCCGACAGTCTGCAGCCGCCAGTAGACGCGCGAGGCGAGGCGTTCGTGGTCCAGTGGGTTTTCGCCGAGCAAGAGCGGTGCAATGTCGTCCTGGGCGGTGGCCAGTAACGCTCGGCCAGAGGATTGCAACGCATAAGCGAAGCCTAGGCCTGTGAGATTTTCTTGAGTGTGGAGCTGGACCAGCAACACCATCACATGATTGGCACGACCGGCAGCCACCTCCAAGGCTGAGGCACGCGGTCGGGCGAGCGGCACCCGAAGCAATTGGCACTCAATGCGTGTCAGCCGCACCGACTTTCCTCCCGAAGATGCGCCACAGGAAATAGACGGGGATGCCCGCCACCACCAGAATCAGCCCCGGCCAAGTGTACTCTGGGCGAACGATCAAAAGATCGAGCATAAGTAACGTACAAAAAATCATGTAGAGAGCTGGTACCACAGGGTAGCCGAAGGCCCGCACGGGGCGCGGCCACTCGGGTCGTCGCACCCGCAGCACAAACAGCCCCGCGACGGTCAGGGCGTAAAACAGCAGCGCCGCGAAGATGACGTAATCGAGCAGCTCGCTGTAAGTGCCCGAGAACACCAGCAGCACCGACCACACCCCTTGCACGATCAGGCCGTTGGCCGGCACCCGCTGATCGTTGAGCCGGCCGACCGGCTCGAAGAACAGGCCGTCGCGGGCCATCGCATAATACAGCCGTGCCCCCATGAGGATCATCCCATTGACGCATCCAAAGGTGCTGATCATCACAGCAACGGCAATGAACATCACCCCCAGCCCGGGCGAGGCTTTTTCCATCACCGCCGTCGCTACCCGGTCATCGGGGGCGTCCTGAATCTCGGGCATGGTCAACGCCGCCAGGTAGGCCAGGTTGGCCAGCAGATACAGCACAATCACCAGGGTCGGCCCCAAAATCAACGCTAGCGGCACCGTGCGCTGCGGCTGCTTCACTTCTCCCGCCGAAAACGTTACGTTATTCCAGGCATCGGCCGAGAACAGCGAGCCGACCATGGCTCCGCCGGCTACCATCAGGGCGATGCCCAAAGCCGGGAAGTGAACGAGTTTGCTCACTTCTTGATAACGATTGGTTTGATATATGCCGTCCCATGGATCGCTGGTGTTGGCCTGGATGGCCGCAGTGTTCGCTGCCAAAAACAGGCCGGCGACGATGAGTACCAGCAGGCCCAACGTCTTGGCCAGGCCGAAGATGTTCTGGATCAGGCTGCCTTCTTTCACGCCACGGCAGTTCAGCCCCGTCAGCAGCACGATGACCGCGACAGCCACCAATTGCCCCGAAGTGATGGTAAATTGATCGCGTTCGAAGAGCTTGAGTGGCTCATTGAGCCAAGGCAAGGGCAAAAACAGCTTCAGCGGCTGAGCAAACTGTAGCTGGTAGAGAATCGCCTCGGGGCCGGTGCCCAGTTGCGGCACCAGCACGCCGAGGAATTTGGCAAAGGCGACGGCCACCGCGGCAATGCTGCCGGTCTGAATGACCAGCAACACCGTCCAGCCGTACAGGAAGCCCCACAGGGGCGAGAACGCCTCGCGTAGGAAGATATATTGACCGCCGGCACGTGGCATCATGCCTGCCAGCTCGGCATAAGCCAAGCCACCGGCGATGGTCACCACCCCGGTTACTAGCCACACCGCCATCAACCAACCCGACGAGCCCACATCGCGGGCAATGTCGGCCGAGACGATGAAAATGCCCGAGCCGATCATGGTGCCAGCGATAAGCATGGTGGCATCGAACAGGCCGAGCTTGGGACGAAAGCCCTTGTCGGCCGACTCGATGGAGCCAGCGGGTTGGGAAAGAAGAGACATCGGCCAGCTTGCTCCTCGGGTTAGTTGTTCAGATGCTGATTGGTCTTACGAAGTTCGCTGTGGTGTTGTCCGTAGGCGAAGTAGATGCTCAGGCCCAAGAGCAACCACACGATCAGCCGCAGCCAGTTGCCCACCGGCAGCGACATCATCAGCATCAGACATGAGAGAATCCCCATAATCGGGATGACCGGCACCAGCGGGCACTTAAACGGCCGATGCGCCTGCGGGTTGGTTTGACGCATCACCAGGACGGCGGCGCAAACCACGGCGAAAGCAAACAAGGTGCCGATATTGGTGAGTTCTAGCAGGGCATCGATGGGCAGCACGCCGGCCAGGATCGTCACGAAGCAGCCCACAGCGATGGTGCTTTTCCAGGGCGTCTGGAAGACCGGATGCACATCGGCAAAGAAGTCTTTGGGAATCAGGCCATCGCGGGCCATCGCCAACATCACCCGCGGGCCGGAGAGCATCAGCACCAGCAACACCGAGGTGATGCCCGCCACACCTGCGATGTTGATGATTGCTTCGCTGGTGCTCAGGATAGCTTTGACCAGGGGACTGGTTCCCTCGGCCTGAGCGGCCATTTTGAAGGCGCTGGAGACGCCGGCCCCTTTGTCAATCTGGTCGTAGGGAACCATGCCGGTCAGCACTGCCACCACGCCGATATACAAAAGCGTGCAAATCACTAACGATCCAATAATGCCGATGGGCACGTCGCGGCCAGGATTCTTGGCCTCTTCGGCTTGGGTGCTGACCGCATCAAAACCAATGTAAGCAAAAAAGATGATGGCCGCACCGGCCAGCACGCCCACGGGTCGGCCCTCGACCACTTGGCCGATGGTTAATTGCGGCACACCGAAGAAGCTAAAGCCGCCGTAGCCAAACGGAGCAAACTCGCGGGTCCAATTTTCCGGGTTGACGAAGAACGCACCCATAACGATGACAAAGACCACCGCGAAGGTTTTGATGAACACCATCAAGGCGTTAAAAGTAGCCGACTCGCGAATGCCCTTGACAAGAACCGCGGTGATGACCAGGACGACCAGGACGGCAGGCAGATTGATGTAGGCTCCGGTTGGCTCGAACCAGGCGCTGACATCCCCCCAGGGGGCTTCATGGTTGAATTTGATCGGAGCGCTCTGCAAGTAGCTGGGTAACTCCCAGCCGGCTTTCTTCAACACGGCCTGAAAGTAGCTCGACCAGCCGTTGGCCACCGTTGCCGAACCAACGGCGTATTCCAGCACCAGATCCCAGCCGATGATCCAGGCGAACAGTTCGCCCAGGGTACAGTAGGCATAGGTGTAGGCGCTGCCGGCCACGGGGGCCATGCTGGCGAATTCGGCGTAACACAGAGCGGCGAAGATGCAGGTCATGCCCGCGATCATGTACGAGAGCATCAAAGCGGGACCGGCCACCTCACGGGCAGCTGCCCCAGTGGCGACAAAGATGCCCGCGCCGATGATCGCCCCGATGCCCAAAGCCGTCAGCCCCAGGGGACCTAAGACACGCTTGAGTCGGCCGTGGCCCTCGGCCTCGGCGAGTAGATCGCGGAGGTTTTTGGTGGCAAATAACGGATTCGTCGAGGTCGCCATGCACATGTACTCCGGCGGTCAGTCGGTCAAGGGGCTGGCAGGAGAAGTCCAGCAAATCGAACACAACAACGGTGAAGAAATTATGGAGATTTCGCGGCAGCGGACAAGCATTGTTTCTCGCCTGATCTGATTTTGTTAAGCGGCGAGGGCTGCCAAGTCAGTACTGGCGGATGGCAACGACAGGCGAGGCGGAGGAGCAACCCAATGGGCAAAGCCGCGATTTTTCTCTATGCTCCCGACAGTCGAACGGTAGGACCACACCTCGGAAAGGGAAAGGAAGGGGAACCATGCAGCACCATCGCTGGGCGTTGTTGCTCGGGCTCTTGTTCGTCGCCTCGGCTCAGGCGGTCATCATTCGCCTGACAGCCCTGGCAGAATTGGTCAGCGAATCGAGCTTTATCGTGGAGGCCCAGATCGTCTCGGTGGACGAAAAGCGTCCGGCGATGGTGCTGCAAGTGACGCGCCCCCTCAAGGGCAAGACCGAGCTAAAGAAGCTGCCCGTGCTGATCGGTGAGGGCGACGCCGGAGCCAAAAAACGCAACGAAGTGCCGCAACTGCTCCAACGCATCGCCGAGAAGTTGCCCGTCGTCGTCTTCGTCAGCCAACGCGACAAGGAGTACACCGCGTTCGTCTTTAGTGAGGGGACTTGGTACAGCCTGGAAGGCCAGACCGTCGACGGCGAGGTCCGCTGGCGCTTCGCCCATCTGGAACCCTACCTCCGCCGCACCTTTGCCGGCTCCACCACCGAGTTGCTTCAGCTGCTCCAGGCCAACAAAGGCTACCCCAAGCCGGACGCCAAGGGCAAGCCGGGGCTGGGGCCACCGCTCAAAAAAATGTCCGGGCGAGCGGTGCCCAGGCCCGATCCGGAACCGCTACGCTACGCCGTCATCCCCATGGTGCTGATCGGCGGGCCGCTCGCTCTGCTGGCGGTGTTGTTTCCTGGCCTGTTTGCTGGCTGGGAGCGTTGGCTGGCACTGCTCAGCACGGCGGGCACGGCCAGCACGCTGCTACTGCTTCACTGGCTGATGTTTGAATGGTTGGCCGGCACCTGGCTGGCCAGTCCGGTCACTCTATGGGTTGCCTTGTCGCTGTTGCATCTGGTCGGCTTTTTCTGGGCGATGCAAAGGCATACGATACGCGTGAAAACAGGAGAAGCCCCCTTGCTTCCGGGAGGGGTCGAAGTGACCCTGCTGGGGGGTATGGCGATTGTTTCTCTGGCAGGCATGGCCACCCTCGTGCTGGGTTTTCAGCAACGCTTGCTTACGCCTGACTGGTGGCCGGTTGTTGTTTATGGAGCCGCTTTGAGCTTGGCCGCCCTCTATGCGGCAGCAATGCGTTGGCGTGGTCCGCGGCTGCAGCCGGCGGTGTCGTGCGAGGCGGTGTTTCTTGGGTTGCTGGTGGCGGTGGGTTTGCCGCTTGGGCCGATGCTGGTACCGCCGCGTGTCGTGGCGGGGGGCCAGCTGTCGCAGCAGCCCACTGAGGTGAAATTGGCCTGGACGTTCCAGCTGCCCGAACGCGGCGCGATCGTCTCCTCGCCGCTGCTGCACGGTGATAACGTCTACATCGCTGCCGCTCATGACAGCGTGTTTCGTCCATATGGTCGGCTCTACTGCCTCGATCGCGCCACCGGTCAGGTCCGCTGGACGTTTGACAACGGCGGCAAGATGCGTCAGGTGTTTTCGTCGCCGGTGATTGCCGACGGTGTGTTGTACATCGGCGAGGGACTGCATCAAGACGAGCAATGTCGGTTGTATGCGGTGGATGCGGTCACGGGGCAGAAGAAGGGGGAATACGCCACGGGCAGCCACACCGAGGCAACACCGGTCGTGGTCGGCGAGCGGATATATCAAGGCGCGGGCGACGACGGCCTGCATTGCCTCCGCCGCAGCGATCTGAGCAAAATCTGGGTTTTTCCTGGCTTTCACATCGACACCGGCCCGGTCGTGGTCGGCGAGGCCCTGTTCATCGGTAGCGGTATCGGCGACGCCTACAAGGAGACGGCCCTGTTTCGTCTGGACGCCTCGACCGGCAAACGGGTCTGGCGGGTGACCACGGATTTACCCGTCTGGACCGAGGTTGCGGTCGTTGGCCAGCGTGTCTTCGTCGGCATGGGCAACGGCCGATTGAACGAGGAAGCCGAGAAACCGCTGGGCCGGGTGATCTGTTTGGATGCAGCAACAGGCAACGAGATATGGAAAGTGAAGTTACCCGATGGTGTGTTAGGTCGGTTGAGTGTGGATGCGGGACGGTTGTACGTGGGTTGTCGCGATGGCAAGTATTACTGTTTGCGGCAACGCGACGGCCGCATTCGCTGGCGCTATGACATGGGTAGCCCCATCGTGGCCGGCGCAGCGATGCAGCGTGACGGCCTGGAGACGCCCGAGCGGCTATATGTGGTGAGCGTAGCGGGGCTGCTGGCGTGCCTGGACCCGCTACGGGGTCAAGCCCACTGGACGCACCCGCTGACGGACGGCACCGTGCCGACGGAGGTCATCGCGACCCCGGCAGTGGAGACACGCGAGGACGCGGATTATCTGTACGTCGGGCTGACGACGATTTCCAGCGCTCGCCTCGGCGAGTTGCGCTGCTATCGCATGGTGAATGAGTAAAGTTTTAGCCACACAGAAAAGCAGGGGTGACGCTGGAACGGCTAAAGAGAAACTTGCCTGAGGCGCTCACGGGCAGTTCCTCGACTAGCTCTAGCTCGCATTGAGCGTTGGCACCCAAGTATTGCTGTGTGGCACGGCGGAGATATTCGCCATCGGCCAAGGCATCAAACTGTTCGCTAGGTTTGATGCGATAGGTCACCATCCCCGGGCGATCTTGCACAATCTGCACCTGACCAAGGCTCGGCCGCTGCGCCACCACATAGGTAGCCAGGAACACCCCCGAGACGAGCTGCCCCGCGTCGCCGACCAGAAAATCGGTCACTCGGCCGGCAATCTTCTCCAGCCGCGGTAGAGACCGGCCACACGAACAGCTACCGCTGGCCCAGGCGGCTAGGTCGCCGATCCGGTAACGGATCAACGGCATGGCATAATTAAGCAGGTCGGTAATCAGCACGCTACCGATCTCGCCGGGTTGGGCTGGACCTTGTGGCGTCTCGATCTCCACCCACAACCCCTCGGCCATCAGGTGCAGGCCGTTGTGGGCTTCGCATTCGCTGGCGATGACCGAGACTTCACGGCACCCGTAGCGGTTGAAGACGCGGCAGCCGAACACCCGCTCGACCAGGGCACGCTCGGTATCGTCGAGGACTTCGGCCGACGAGATGATGCCGTGCGGCCGGGGCACCTCGAGGCGGTGGTGTTCGAGAAAGCGAGCAAACAACACCAGCACCCGGGCGTAGGCTTGCAGGATCTTGGGGCGTCGGCGACAGAGGGTGTCGCGGAATTGACGCAGCTTTGCCTCGCTGAGATGGGCGGCATCCAACCACAATGGTTCGGCCAAGGCCCAGTTGCGTAGACTGCTACGCCAACCCTGAGGTGGACGATCGCGCGGTGCGCCCCACAGGACGGCGGCGGAGTCGCCCACCTCGTAGCCGGCCCAGCGGTTGTGGCGGAGGGTGGCCGCGGCACGGGAGCATTTGCGGTCGCGGCTCAAGAAGAAGATAATAGGGGTGCCCGTCGAGCCGCCGGTCTGGTTGCGGATCAGGTCGTGCTTGGGCCAATCGCGAGCGATGAGGTCCGTAGTGTGGTTTTGGATGTCACTTTTTTCCAGGGGCGGCAGCCGGCGTAGGTCACGCTCGTCGCGTAGGTCATCGGGATGGAAGCCGACGCTTTGCAGGCGCTGGCGATAAAACGGACACGAGGCATAGGCGTGCCGCAGCAAGTCTTGTAACCGTCGCCAACGCAGGGCGTGTAATTGCTCCGCCGCGAAATACTGCGAACGCTCCAATTCGCGTTGATAGCGGAGCGTGGCGGCCTCACCGGACTTGACCAACGCCAGGGGATAAAATAGGTTGCGAACCATCTTGGCATGCAGTGTCATGGAGTCCCTCCCCTAAAATGATGCTGGCCTAGCCTAGCGAGATTCGCGGTTGGCGAAAAGACGAGCTACGAGAAAATCTCATGCGCCTGCTCAAAGGACATCACGGAGCCGTGCGTTGCTTAGCCCACAGTCCCGACGGCGAACGTCTGGCGAGCGGTGGCGACGACCGGGAGATTCACCTGTGGACCCGTCAAGGCTCCCCGCTGACACGCTTTAGGACTCATGGGGATTGGATTCGCGCTTTGGAATTCAGCCGTGATGGCAAAAACCTGCTGTCGGCCAGTTGGGATGACTCGGTGGTGCAATGGAACCTAACGCGGCAGAAACGCTCGGTGCAGGTGGGTGGGTTCCACGGGGGGGCCTGGTCGCTGGCCTTTTCCCCGGGTGGGGAAATCCTGGCGGTCGGTGCAGGCGATGGCAAGGTGCGGCTGCTGCGTGGCTTGGACGATCGCAACCCGCTCACTGTGCCGGCTCATCGTTGGCCAGTGGCAGCGGTGGCCTTCACGCCCGATGGCCAGTACCTGCTGACCGCCAGCCACGATAGCACCGTGCGTATCTGGACGGCCGCCTGGGGCCGCGATCAAGGCATCCTGGTGGGACACAAGGATTGGGTACGCAGCATTGCCGTTTCGCCCAACGGTCGCCTGGCCGCCTCGGGAGCCGACGACGGCCGGATTTTTTTGTGGAGCCTGGCCGAAAAGAAGCAGGTGGGGCTGTTGCTGGGGCATCGCGATGCCGTCACCCGGGTCGCGTTTTGTCCCGATGGCCGGGGGCTGATCTCGGTCGGCTGGGATGGCACCGCTCGCCTGTGGGACACGCGAACGGCCAGGCAGTGCAACGCCTATCAATGGCAAACGGGGCGGCTGCTGTCGCTGAGCATCGCCCCGGATGGCATGACCGCCGCCGCCGGTGGCCAAGACGGTACGGTGGTGGTTTGGGATCTCGACCCACTGGACGAGTAAGCAACCAGAGGGCGAACGGTCTGGTGGCTTAGGCAAAGAGTTCCTTGACCGCCGAGCCGCCCTCGACCAGGCGAATGGGCCGACCGTTGCCTTGGTTTTGCCGTCGCGGATGGATGCCCAGAGCCTCGTAAATGGTGCAGAACAAGTCGGGCACCGTCACGGGACGTTTGCTGACATCGGTCCCCGTGGCGTTGGTCGCGCCGATGACTTGGCCACCTTTGATGCCGCCCCCAGCCAACGCCGCATTGAAGGCCCGCGGGTAGTGGTCGCGGCCGGCCTGGCCGTTGATGCGCGGGGTGCGGCCAAACTCGCCCATCCAGATGACGAGCGTCTTGTCGAGGCGGCCGCGTTCTTTCAACTCGCGGATCAGGCTGGCCAAGCCAGGATCCACCACCGCCGAGAGCCGTTTGTGCCCTTCGTAGTTGTTGGTGTGCGTGTCCCAGTTGCCGTGGCTCACCTGCACAAAGGTAACGCCCACCTCGACCAGCCGCCGCGCCAACAAGCAGCCCTGGCCTAAGGGGGTGCGGCCGTAGGCCTCGCGGACGCTGGCCTTCTCCTGACTGAGGTCAAACGCCTTGAGGTGTGGGCTGGTGGCCATGCGAGCAGCGGCCTCGTTGAGGGCGCGATGGTCGGCCACCAAGGCTTCGCCGCCCGCCTCGGCGAACTCCTGCTCCAGTTTGCCGATCAACGCCAGGCGACGCTTGAGCACTTCGGGAGTGAGGCCCCGGGGCAACTCGCTGTTAAGGGGCATGCGGTTGGGGTCGGCCACGGCATAAGGGGCGTATTGCTGGCCTAGGAAGCCCGCGCCGGCGGCCGGCCGCCCCCCGATGCTCACATAGTGCGGCAAGTCGAACTGGCTGTCGCCCAGTTCCTTGGCAATGACCGAACCAAAGCTGGGATACTTGACACTGCCCGAAGGGGCATAAGCGGTGTGCATGAGGTATTGGGCACGTTGGTGGTTGCCCTCACGGCCGGTCAACGAGCGGATCAGGGCGATTTCTTTCATCTGTTCGGCGGTCTTGGGCCAGAACTCCGCGATCTCGATGCCGGGGACGGCAGTTTGGATGGCCTTGGTTTCGCCGCCCGTGCTGGTGCCCGGCTTGGGATCAAAGGTTTCAAACTGGCTCGGGGCACCATTCATGAACAGCAGAATAACCGACAGGCCACGCTTCTTGAGTTCTTCGGCTTGGGTTTTGAGCAAACCCGTCAACCCCAGCCCCGCTGCGGCACTGCTGGCCAAGAAACCGCGTCGGCTGACCTGCCCGTCGCCGGTCACATTCAGATGATCGTAAAACAACATAGCTCTATTCTCCTGAAGGAATTAACGACGGGTGCGGAATTCGGCAGAGTTGATCAGCGCCCACATCAGGTCTTCAAAGGCCGCGCCCCGGTTCCGCAGGCTGGCCAGATGTTCCAGGCTGACCTTGGTCTCGTGGGCGGTCGGCTTGCGTCCCAGGGTGTGCAGATAGACCGCCTCGATGGCCTTGGTGTTGTCGGGGTGTTCGCGGAGGATCTTGGCCAAGGGGGTGTTGCCGGTCGCACGGATCTGGGCGTTGATCTGGGGGTTGTTCATCAGCAACAGCGCTTGCGGTACGCTCCCTTCGACATCCTCGGGCTTGCTGGAAAGATCGTAGGCAAACAGGTCGCGAATCTGCCCGGCCAGGCTGGCCAAGCCAAAGCGTCCGCTGAAGCCTCCGCCGAAGCCGCCCCCATACCGTCCGCCCATCCCCGGCCCTGCCGGCGTGCCGATCACCTGAGCCAGGGCGGCATAGAGGGCGTCGGCACTCAGGCGGTTGGGATAGCTGCCGCTGAAGCGGACATGATCCGTAGGCGCTTCGCCCATCCGGGTGGCCCGCTGATAAGCCTGGGTGTTGAGGATCAAGCGATATAGCCCGCGGATGTCATAGTCCGAGACACGGAACGAATCGGCCAAGCGCAGCAGCACCTCGCCATAGACAGGCGGATTGAGCGGCCCCATCCCCTCCACATCCACGAACGCTTGCCCCAGCAACTGCCCCCAGACACGGTTGGCAAACGCGGCCGCGAAATAGTAGTTGTTCTTGTCGGTGATCTTGGTCGCCAACGCCTTGCGGCGATCCTTGTCAGAGCTGAAGCGGCTCAGGGTGCTGCCATCGAGCAGGAACCGGGGCGTAACAGGGGTCCCTCGACGGGGGTTCTCCAGGTCAGGCATGCGATAATCGCCAAACGGTCGCGTTTGCAGCGACACTTCAAACTTCGGCGGGGTACTCTCGCGGTCCAGCCGCACCCGCTCGCCCAGCTTGCCGAGGAAAGCGGCCATTTCGTGGAATTGTTGGCGTTTCCAGATGTCGTCGGGATGATCATGGCACTGGGCGCAGCTGATGTTGATACCTAGGAACACCCGCGAAATATCGTTGGTGCGTTCGACGGGGCCGTCCTGCTGCGCATGAGCCAGCAACAAGGCCGCATGGCCCTGTTCCCGCGGGGCGGCGGTGCTGAGCATGCCGTCGCTGGTGATTAGTTCCGTGGCAATGGCCGCCCAGGACTTGTTGTTCTGGAACGCCTCGGTGAGCCAGACTTCCAGCGCTTGCTCGCGCGGGAAACGGACGAAGCCCTGATTGTTGGTGGATTTGGACAACAGGATGTCACGCCAGCGGCGGGCCTGATAGCGAGCAAACTCGTCGCTGCGGAGCAGTTTGTCGATCGCCTTGGCCCGTTTGTTGGGGTCGCTGTCGCTCAGAAACGCCGACAGTTCGCGTGCCGTGGGCAACTTGCCGGTTAGATCGAGTGTAAGCCGGCGTAGGAACAGATCATCACTAGCCAACGGGGCGGTTGGGAGTTGGTCGGCTTTTTGGGAGGCCAGCAGCAAGGCATCGATTTCGGCGGGGCTGGCTAGCTTTTTCGGGGCCGACTTCCAGGCCGGCGGCACGATCGGCACCCCCTTGGCCTCGGGAGCCTGGGGCAGGCGAGATTTCTTGTCCTCTTCGCTGCGGGCCGGTGTCAGCACTACCAGTCCCGCCAGCAACACTACGGCGAATCGCATTGGCGGTTCCCTCGGGTCGTTTGGTCGATACCCCATCTTCTAGG
>Ga0272446_1006083_pt1 | contig 12838 bp, 10 predicted proteins | sample YNPCB0061_FD_194587 | JGI IMG/M metagenome (GOLD analysis project Ga0272446, IMG submission 194587) | Hot spring microbial mat communities from Yellowstone National Park, WY, United States - YNP-CB-006-1 | ecosystem: Environmental > Aquatic > Thermal springs > Hot (42-90C) > Sediment | place... | reverse complement strand
TCTTGCAGGAGAGCTACGACAACTATCACGTTCCAAACCATACAAAGACGAAATCGATGCTTTCCAGAGTATAACTGGACTGCTTGCTCGCAGTTCACAGGAAGAAGATCAGCGTTTGATTGCTGTTTTGGAGCGAGTATTGAAGATCGCAGACATTATTCCACTTGAAGCAGGCATAGTGTTGAATGCAACACAATACAGAGTAACCTATAAATTTGAACCGCAGGACTCAATCGTTTACTCGTCAGTCTTGCATCATCTAGCGTCCGCAGGTGGGATCGAGAGTTGCTTCATAAACAGGAACAGGAGAGATTTTGACGATCCTGATATTGAGGAAAGTCTAGCAAATCAGGGATGTAAAATGCTTTTTAGCTTTACCAACGGCTACAACTACATTCAACACCGCATCAACACCGCATTAGGCGGTTGAAAAAATATGGGCGAGGCGACCGAACAGGCAGATAGATTGCCAAATCAAATAAGTTATTGATGATACTAATTATCTTTCGGTTATTTAACACGATAACCGATCGTTTTGTTTTTTTCATTAAACATCTTACCTTGTGATAAAAAGAATGTCTGTTATTTATCAAGTTAGATTCAAATTATCAAGAACTAAAAATCTGCCAGACTATCTTAAAATTATCGAAAAGAGTAAAAACAAACTAAATGACAAAAGTATTTCAAATCCTCATTTGTTGACAAATAATATTGCAAAATTCATATAAAAGAAGGACAATCAGTCCTATGCAATGGTGATTACGAATTAAATACCGTCCCTTTGTCTTTCACATTCCCTAATATCTTTCAAATTGACAAACACGAAGAAAATACTAAATAATCAAGCTAAGGGTCTTCATATTAAAAAGTGAAGGTTTTGAATTCTGTTTTTTAAGTTGATGAAAGAGAGAAGCGATTATTATATTCCTTAAGTCAATTCTCTTATCTAAAATAGGAAGTGTCATTTCTTTGTAGCTTCTTCCACGGAATAGAAAAACCTTCAATAAAGATGACTGGACTGATGATTCTTGCTCCTTAAATTTTTATTTAGCTCCAATTAGTCTGAGCCAGAGGGCTAAAATAAGAAACCGATCGTTTTTGGTAATTTCCTATCGATAACATCTACGGACATACCCAGGGCTTAAAGCCCAGTCAAATTAAGCAACTGCAAAGGCTCTATCGCCAACGCCTGCCCCAAGATAGCTTTACAACTGTGGAATTTGCCCAGCGTCTGGCGCTGATTACCCACGAGATTGGGGAAAGTGTATGTGCCTACATTAATCGGCGGGGGCAGGTTTTCCGGGTAGGAGTAGGTACGCCCCATCAAACTAGAATCCCGCCCCAAGAGTTGCCCCGTTATGGTGAAACTCGTCTCAGTGGTATTCGTTGCGTGGTTACTAGCCTGGTCGGGGAATTGAATGGCGCAGGCACGATCGGGTCTACGGACTTAACGGCAATGGCGATGCAACGTCTTGATGCTCTGGTTTTATGCCAAGTGAACCCAGAAGCTAGAGTTGGTAAGGTTTTTATCGCTCACCTCCTGCCCCAAGCCAGCCCAGAACCCTGGTATATTCTGCCCGCCCAGAGCCTTGATGCAGTGGCAAAGCAGGACTTTATGGACTTAGTCAGTGGGCTAGAGGAGGAGTTCCAGCGGGAATTTAGTGCCCAGACCGTAGACCCCAAAGCCGATCGGGTCATTATTGTTGGATTGCAGACGGAACGGATGGGGGATCGAGTCTTCCATGCCAACCTAGCAGAATTAGCCCTACTGGTAGAAAGTGCAGGAGGACAGGTCATCCATAGTTTTTATCAGCGCCGGGAACAGCCTCATCCCCAGACCGTGGTAGGAGAAGGCAAAATTCGGGAGATTGCCCTAACCGCCCAGTCGGAAGGGGCTAATTTGATTGTTTTCGATCGGGAACTCTCCCCTGGACAAATTCGTAACCTAGAAAATTTGACTGGGGTCAGAATTAGCGACCGGACAGAAGTAATTTTGGATATTTTTGCCCAACGCGCCCGATCGGCTGCCGGTAAACTCCAAGTCGAGCTAGCCCAATTAGCCTACCGTCTGCCGAGGCTAACAGGCAGAGGAGAAGCCCTGTCTCGCTTGGGGGGCGGTATTGGCACCAGGGGACCAGGGGAAACCAAGTTAGAAACCGATCGGAGGGTAATTCAAAAGCGGATTAACCAGTTGCAACAGCAAGTCAACCAACTCCAGGCACAAAGGGCAAGAACCAGACAACAACGTCTTGACCAGGCAATTCCTACTATGGCGATCGTGGGTTATACCAACGCCGGTAAGTCTACTTTGCTTAATGCCCTGACCAAGTCCGATGTCTACAGCGCCGATCAACTATTTGCCACATTAGACCCCACCACCCGCAAATTATATCTACCCAACCACACTACCCTCCTGCTGACCGATACCGTCGGTTTTATCCATGAGTTGCCCCCTTCCTTAGTTAATGCCTTCCGTGCCACCCTAGAGGAAGTCACCAGTGCCCATGCCCTCCTCCATGTGGTAGATAGCTCCCACCCAGACTGGGAAAATCACCTCCGATCGGTGGAAAATATCCTCGCCCAAATGCCCGTCAACCCTAGCCTGTTGGTATTTAACAAAATCGATCGTGCCCCCGACCTGAGTATGCAGCGCGCCAAATATCCCCAAGCATTGTTTGTTTCTGCCACAGAAAGAAGGGGCATTGACCTCTTGTTAGAGCGTTTAACAGACCTGACCAGCCCTAGTTTCCAGAATTTGCCCCTTTCTGCATCGATAAAATCATACTAGCCACTGACAAATTAATATTAAGGGGCTAGACTATAATGCGTTTCAGACTAGAATCTGTCTGTTAGGAGTGTGAGGAATGGGAAAATTGACCTATGGGGCTGTTCTAGGTGCCCTAGCTTTTGTGACAAATGGGGTGTTTGCCCAGGAACTCAAGGTTCCCTCCACTCCCCCCAGGGAATTGATCAGTCAAGAAATCCTGCCCCTTGCTCTGCCAAGTAGCACTACCGCTACAGAAACATCTTTCCAGGAGGTGGAGATTGTCAGGGCGAGTACCAAAGTTGATGAAAAGCCTTCTCAGGAAGTAAAGCCCCCTGAAGTCCAACCTGCAATACCAGCCACACCGAACAAAACAGAGTCATCCCTCCAGGAGGCGGAAATTGTCAAGGCAAGTACCAAAGTTGATGAAAAGGCTCCCCAAGAAGTAAAGCCCCCCACCCCGCCCAAAACTGAACCCCCTAAAGTACCGGTTTTGCCTGCACCAGAATTTAGAATTGAAGTAAAGCCCAAACTGATCGTTCCTACCAACCCCGATCAGATCACCATCAATCGCACTCAACCAATTAGCCTGACGGAAGCCCTAGAGATTGCCCAACGGAATAGCCGCGAACTAAAGGATGCCCAACTCCAACTAGAACGCTCCCGGGCTACCCTCCAGGAGGCGAAAACCGGTCTTAATCCTACGGTCAATGCGGAAGTTGAATATACTTTTCAGGATTCTGCCCTAGCCCGATCGGTTTCTTCTCCTAATCCTTACAGCCAGCCCTTTAACGGTAGTGTGGGGGTGAATTACAACCTTTTTACTAACGGGCGGGTGCAAGCCGACATCCGGGCAGCAGAAAATAATGTCCGTCTGCGGGAAGTAGAAGTTAATCGAGTGCAACAAACCATCCGGATCAATATAGTTAGAGCCTATTACAATTTGCAGAATGCCGATGAACAGGTCAGAATTCGCCAAAAATCGGTAGAAAACAATACCCGCAGCCTCCAGGACACCCAGGCACTAGAGCGGGCGGGGGTAGGGACAAAATTTGATGTTTTGCAGGCAGAAGTCCAGCTTGCGGATGCACAGCAGGCACTACAACAGGCGATCGGCGATCAGTATAATAACCGCCGTAATCTGGCTAGGCTGTTGGAATTTCCCGCCAATGTGGATTTGAGCGCTGCTGACCCGATCGTGCAAACCCAAGACTGGGCACTAACCCTAGAGGACACGATCATCACCGCCCTAAAAAACCGATCGGATTTAGATAGCACCCGTCTGCAGAAGCTGATTGCCCAAGAGCGCGCCCGATCGTTGCAGGCACAGTTAGGACCCCAAGTCAGTGTATTTGCCAACTATGGTTTTGCCGACAACTTTAGTCAATTTGGCGGGATCGGTCTAGGCTATGCCCTCGGTGCCCGCTTGAATTTAAGTTTGTTTGATGGGGGTGTAGCCCAAGCAAGGGTCAATCAAACCCTGGCCGACCAAGCCATCGCTGATAACCAATTTGAACAGACCATCAACCAAATTCGGTTTGAAGTAGAGCAGGCATTCAGTAATCTCCAGTCTAATCGCCAACAAATTCAGACTGCTTCTAAGGCGGTAGAAAGTGCAACAGAAGCCCTCCGTCTGGCTCGGCTGCGCCTCAGTGCTGGGGTTGGTACTCAATTAGAAGTGATCAGGGCTGAAGAAGACTTAGTCAGGGCAGAAGTGAATAAGCTAAGAGCGATCGTTAATTTTAATCAGGCGATTGCCGACCTCCAAAGAGCCATCAATGCAATCTAGTAGGGCAGTCCTTAAGCAAACTTAAAAATTTGTAACAAACACTGATTCAACGACATAGTATAAATGATGTTAAGGTGTCTGAAGAAGATTCCATCTTCACCTGGTTCTTGATGTTAAGTTTCCTTAACCGGAACTACTTATAGAAACAGCGATTTAGACCAACAATTTATCTGGTACGCCAGAAACTGTCTTTAGATAAAAATATTAGGAGACTTAAGTCTATGTTTGACGCTTTTGCAAAAGTTGTTTCTCAGGCTGATGCCCGGGGTGAATACTTGACCCCTTCCCAACTTGATGCCCTCAGCGCCATGATTGCCGATGGCAACAAGCGCATGGATATGGTAAACCGCATTACCGGTAATACCTCAACGATCGTGGCTAATGCGGCGCGCTCTTTGTTTGCTGAGCAACCCCAGTTGATCGCTCCTGGTGGCAATGCCTACACTAGCCGCCGTATGGCTGCCTGCTTGCGGGATATGGAAATCATCCTCCGCTATGTCACCTATGCCTTCTTTGCTGGTGATCCTAGTGTTTTAGACGATCGTTGTTTGAATGGCTTGCGGGAAACCTACTTAGCCCTCGGTACCCCCGGCGCTTCCGTGGCAGTAGGTGTGCAAAAAATGAAGGATGCAGCTATTGCTATTGCTAACGATCCCAATGGCATTACCCGTGGCGACTGCTCCAACTTGGTGGCTGAATTGGCTACCTACTTCGATCGGGCTGCGGCAGCTGTAGTTTAGTTTTTGCAAACATTTAATCAACTGGAGAAATTTTAACCATGAAAACCCCTTTAACCGAAGCTATTGCTGTAGCTGATTCTCAAGGTCGTTTCCTTAGCTCTACGGAAATTCAAATTGCCTTTGGTCGTTACCGCCAAGCGGCAGCTAGCTTAGAAGCAGCTCGTTCTTTGTCTGCTAATGCCACCAACTTGGCAAATGCAGCTGCTAACGCTGTCTACCAAAAATTCCCCTACACCACCACTATGCAGGGACCCAACTACGCTTCTACCCAAGTTGGTAAAGATAAGTGCGTTAGAGACATCGGTTATTACCTCCGCATGATCACCTACTGCTTGGTTGTGGGCGGTACTGGTCCAATGGACGACTACCTTGTAGGTGGTTTGGCAGAAATCAACCGTACCTTTGAGTTGTCTCCTAGCTGGTACATCGAAGCCCTGAAGTACATCAAGGCTAATCATGGTTTGACCGGGGATCCTGCTGTGGAAGCTAATTCCTACATCGACTACGCCATCAACGTATTAAGCTAGTCATCTGCATTAGTCATATTTAGAGGCTCCTGGCTAGCCTCTTTTTTATTGCTAGATTGGGGAATTTTTGCTAATATAAGTTCTCCCTGGGGCTATAGCGCAGTTGGTAGCGCACCTCAATGGCATTGAGGGGGTCAGGGGTTCAAGTCCCCTTAGCTCCATCTTTCTTTAGTTAAAATCGATCACCCAAGAGCCTACATAGCGCAGGATGGGTTTATCGTCGGCACTTAATAGGTTAGCGTCAAATTTGTAAATGCCAGGAAAGTTGGGATTATTTACCCCCGCCAAGACTACAGTGAGGGGGACGTTGGGGGGGACTGGTTCCGCTAGGACAAACTCGATCCGCCTTCCGGTTTTGTCTAATTTTTTGCTCCGGAGGGGCAGGACTTTGTCCTTGATCTGCACTTCCATCCGATCGGGGTTGAATTCGCCGTCAAAGGTTTCCGGGATGTTGATCACAATCTCGCCGATCTTAAATTTTTGGGGCTTGAGGTCTAAAAAATACCGATCGGTGGCGCGGGCATTGCCGTCATCGAGGGAATAGTTGAGGGCTTTGTCCCTGACTTCCCCAAATAGGATAAACCCCGCCCCAGACTGAGCTAGGGTAGGCATACCCCAGACGAGGGCTAACAAAGTTAAACTAGCTTTCAACATAATTGACTTCCTTGGGTAAGAGACCAACAGATTGGACGAAATTTCGGAGAATTTGTAGCCCGACAGTAGCAGATTTTTCCGGGTGGAATTGTAGCCCCATGACATTCCCTTGGGTCACGCTTACTGTGGGATGGTAACCGCCATAGTCCACTGTAGCAGAGATAGTGGAGGGATTATTGGGTTCGGCATAGTAGGAATGGACAAAGTAGACCCAAGGATTGGGGGGCAGATGGTGCCATAGAAAATGATTACGCTTAATTTCTAGCTGATTCCAACCCATGTGGGGCAGGGGCACATCTTTAACTTGAGGGAGACGGCGCACCACCCCAGAAACAATCCCCAGTCCTGCCGACTCTCCTTCCTCCGATCGGTCGAACAATAGCTGCATACCCAAGCAAATACCCAAAAGGGGTCTGTCTTGGGCGACCCAATCTTGGAGGGGATGGATTAAATCTTTTTGCTTGAGGGCAGCCATACCAGGATCAAATGCCCCTACACCAGGCAAGACAATCCCTCTAGCTTGGCAAAAATCCTCACTCCGATCGGTAATTTTAACTGGCGTACCCCATAATTCCAGCGCTTTAGCTGCCGAATGGATATTGGCGATGCCAGAGTCTATAAGGATGATAGACATAGAAAAATGTCCTTTGTGCCGTGCCCTTGTCTCAAAATAGCGAAAAATTGACGATTTTGAAGTTTTATACCCCTAATGGTACCATAGCTATAGGGCTTTGAATTTTGCTTATGGTTGCTTTGCGGGCACTCCTCCAATATTATCGCTTTGACTGCGGTGAACAAACGATCGATGGTGTACTGAAAAATTGGGCAGAGTTTGACCCCCATTGGATCAAGCTAGCGATCGTAGAGGCAATTTATCGCGGGCGCTACAAGGTCAGTTCGGTCTCTGATATTCTCAAGTTTTGGCAGCGGCGGGGGGAACCCTCCTATCACTTTAGTTACGAATTTGAACGATCGATTTGTGGTGATTTCCGCTTTTCTCTTCCTAACTACCCTCTCCCCCCCCTAAATCGGGTCCCTCCTACTCCCTTTGAAGCCCGTCTCCGTCTTCTAGCGGCGTTGCCAAACCACCGCTCCTAAAAATAGAACTAACTGCACCATCACCATAGCGGGACCAGAGGGCAAGTTAAAACCACCGGAAAGCATAATTCCCACTAAAGCGCTTGCTGTACCTAAGCCAGCGGAAGTGAGGAGGAAGGGGACAAATCGGTAGCATAGTAGGCGGGCAGTCGCTGCCGGTATAACCAAAAAGCCATTCACTAATAAAATGCCGACCGATCGGATGGAAAGGGCAATCACAATTGCTAAGAGAATTACAAAACCATACTGATAAACTAAAACTGGTATCTTTTTGACTTTGGCTAAGTCTAGGTTGAGGCTAATCAAAATCTGTTGGGGCAGGGTGAAATAAAGACCGATTAAAACTACAACTAAAATCAACAACAAAAGGACTAAATCCAAATTCCCGATCGCTAAAATATCACCCAATAAAATTGCTGAAAGATTGCCACGGAAACCCTTGATGAAAGTGAACCCAATTAGTCCTAAAGACACAGAACCCGCCAAAGCTACCCCCAGCACCGTATCTTCTCCCAGATGGGTACGTTCAGACAATAGCCGCACCGCCACCCCAAATGACAAGGCAAAGACAATCAAGGTGGGAGTGACCGGCAACTGAAACAGAGCCGCAATCACAACACCCAAAATACCGGCATGACCAAGGGTATCACCAAATAAAGAAAGACCGCGGAGGATGACAAAACAACCAAGCAAACCTCCCACTATGCCTAGTAATATACCCCCTATCAATGCCCTCTGCATAAATGGCTCGGTCAACAATTGCAGTAGGTTTTCCATGATGTTGTTATTTTAAGGCTAGGTTTTTGATCCTCTGATCTTTTTGGGCTGGTGTATCTATTTGATTGAAAGAGCCGGTCTTTTTGAGGTAAATAGCCAGGGCTTGTTGTTCGCCGCCTTTTGTATCAAAAGTGATGGAGTCTGAGTCAGCTAGGTTCTTCTTGTTCAATTTAGGAAATTTAGGTAAAGGATAGTCATCCCCTCCTTCTGCCAGGTAACTGAGGGTGACTGCCCGGAATGTCCGATCGGGATTACCCTGCAACTGCCCTTCTTTTACTACTACATCTTGCCCTACCTGCAATGACCGGATACGCTCTCCTACGGGGCGGCTGGGATCAAAACTAAAAGTAAAGCCAGCAATTTGGGGAAATCTGCCAGGGGTAGCACCAGGCACAGATTGAGAAACCCCATGCTCCATCGTCTGCTTTAGTTCGGCAGCGGTCAGGGTGACTAGGGTCAGACTATTGCTGAATGCTAGGGATGTTTCAATGTCTAGTTGGGAGATGGCACCAGGTTTTTTGTCTGCTGCTGGGTTGCCTAGGGGTGGAATGCGTTGGACTGGCTCACTGCCCCCTCCCCCCGTTACAGCCCCGATCGGTGCCCTGATCCCCCCGCCATTTTTGAAGGAAATCACTGTAGAAGGATCGATCGTTTTGGCATAGTCTAAATTAGCATCGGCGGTCAGATTACCCAGGTTTGTTTCTTCGGTACGGACTTCATTCCTTAAACCATTCAAAAAAGTGCTTGTTACACCAAAGATGTTTTTATCTTTCGTTTTAATAATCTTTTCAATCTTGGCTACGGTTTCATCAACGATCGGGTTGGGCGTACCCTTTACTGCTCTTACCCCTTCTTGATCCGTGGCATAGGCACCGCTTAAGGGATCGATCGTCTTGATCAGTCCCTTTTTGTCGAAAGTAGGGATCAATCTGCCTACATAGCGATAGTTTGCCCCCGTATTGACGATCAAAACCGGCTCACCTTTGGGGGATTTTTTCTCGATCGGGTATTCACCAAAGGCTTTGTCCCCTGCACGCAATCGATCGGTGGGCTTTGCCAATATTTGATGGGAACCGCCGGCGATAATAATATCCACGTCTTGCAGTTTTTCGGCTAGGGCAATTTCGTTTTGCAGTTGTTGGAGGTGGGCTAACAAAATAATTTTATTGATGCCCTGCTTAGTCAATTCATCGATGTAGGGCTGAATCACTTTGCTGTCTACTTGGTCACTGCCATCTACATCCCCTTTGACTATTACATCTGCCCCCGGGTTAGCAATTTGTGCCAGTCTAGTGGTGGTGGCAGCTACCAGTCCAATTTTTTCTCCATTTACTGTCACAACGGCGCTATGGGCAATTTTATGGGGAATTTCTCCTACTTCCTGACCATCCTTTGCTAGGTCGGTCTGGTCAATTTCACCGGTTTTGAAGTCGAGATTGGCACTCAAATAGGGGAAGTTTGCTCCACTATAGTTACGTTTAGGATCGGGGCGGATTAAATCCCTTACCTGTCTTAGTCCCTGGTCAAAGTCGTGGTTGCCAAAGGCAGAGGCTTGAAAACCAATCCCGTTGGCAATTTCTATATCGGCTTTGCCCGGCGTGAGGTTATACCGATCGGCTAGGCTTGGGTCTGTGCTGGCATTATAGAAAGGGCTGGGCAGGTAGTTATCCCCGCTAGAAAGAACGATCGTGTTGGGGAAAGTAGGACGCAGACCATTGACGACAGCGGCAAAATTAGGGGCATCAACAATAGCGCCCAAGGATGCTTCTAAGTCGCTGGCATGAAGGATTTGTAAAGTAAAAGTCTGGTCAGCTAGTCTGGTGCTAACAAAATATGCCCCAATCACCATCAGGCAACACAACAGAGCAATCCCAAAATATCTGAGTAGTTTAACCATGTTCTTTCTAAAAACTTGGCATCATCTTATTACATTTTGGGACGGTGGAGTCTAGCCCAAAATTTGAGGTACTAGACCTTAAACTGTGCCGTCGTTTCCTGTAAAGATTGCGCCAATTTAACTAACTCCTCGAAAGATGCGGCAACGGTTTCAGATTTTTCGGCTGTTTCTTCAGCGGTCGTGAACACGCCTTCTACCGTCTTCTGTACAGTTTGGGAGGTATTGAGCTGTTGTTCCGCAGAAGTGGCAATATCTCGGACTAGCAAACTGATTTGTTGACTAACCCGATCGATTTGACTGAGCTTTTCCCTCGCTTCTTCCACTAATTTAGTACCCTCAACTACCTGATCCGTACCAGCTTCCATGGCTAATACTACATCCCTGGTCTGGGTTTGAATTTCCTCCACCAGTTCTTCAATTTCGGAAGTAGCAGACGCAGATTGTTCTGCTAGACTTCTTACTTCTTCCGCTACTACGGCAAAACCTCTGCCTTCTTCACCTGCGCGAGCCGCCTCGATCGCCGCATTTAATGCCAAAAGGTTAGTTTGAGAAGCAAATTCACCAATCAGGTTTACTACCTTAGAAATCTTTTGGGACGCTTCTCCTAGACGTTTTACCTTTTTCGCCGTGTCAGATACCGTTTCTCGAATGACAGCAATCCCTTCCACGGTGCGGTTCATCGCTTGGTCTCCCTCTGCTACTACCTGGGTTGCCTTCTGCACCTGTTGTTGTGCCGATAACGCCCGATCGGTAACATCCTTACTGGTCAATGCCAACTTACCTAAGGCTTCCGTTGCTTCCTGGAGCGAATTTACTTGTTGCAAGTATTCTGCCACGATCTCGCGAATCTCTGCTTCATTAGTTTGAGAAGTTGCCAATACAGAAGTAGAAGCATCTTTTACCTGTTGCACGATTTGTCTTAAGCTACGAATAATTGCATTGTAAGAGTCAGCGATCGTGCCTACTTCATCGGGAGTTACCTTAGCCCGGATCGTCAAATCTCCACGACTAACAGGGTCTACTTCTAACAACAACTCCAACGCCCGTTTTTGTAGGAATTCCTTAGCTTGTTGTTGCTCTAAAGCCCGTTGGTCTGCCTCCATTCTCGCTTCTTGCCGAGCAATCTCTAACCTCTCTGCTTCTTTCTTTTGTTCTTCCAACAATTCATTCAATTGAATAGCTAATTTATTGATGTTCTCCGCCAAGACCGCCAACTCATCATCCCCTTCTACTGGTAATCGAACAGCAAGATCACCAGCCCCGATCGTTTGTACTGCCTCCGTTGCCTGTAAGACTGGCTTTACTGCACGATTTGAGATGTAGACTGCTAGAATTGCCACTATCAGAGCTGTCACGATCGTGCCAACAATAATTGCAAGACGCAGACGATAGATTGGTGCAAAAGAAATATCACTAGGCGTAGAGAGAATCAGGTTCCAGCCTACGTCCGGCAAGCCCCTCGATGCCTTCCAAGGGGCATAGCCTGCTACCACTAACCCTTCACCTGCATCCTTAGTTTCTACGGCAGTGCTTTGTTTTTTTGCTTTGAGTTGATCAAAGGCTTTTACTTGTTCTTGAATTTTTATGCCAATTTCATCATCGTTATTAGAAAGAAAAACTTCATCTTTTTTATCAATGAACAAAAAGTCTGTACCACCTTGACCAAACTCTCCTATAAGTTTTTCTATATCAGTCATTGGAACTCTGGAACGAATCATGCCTGTTAACCGGCCATTTGTAAAAATAGGGGCGGCTAAAAACATGGAATACTTCAAGGTTACAACTGACTTGCGGGGCTGATTGAGAACCGGTTTTTGTGTTCTGAGAATTTCCTCGTAGTAGTCCAATCCTTTGAATGTTTTGGGAGCCTGGGCACCTACTGCAATTAAGGTAGTACCTGCGGCATCCGTAAGTGCTAGACTGTCATAGACTCCGTAGGTTTTACGGTACTCTTCTAAAATTCGTTTTTGTTCTTCTAATGTAACATTACGGGATTGGAGTGTGGTAGCCAAGTTTGCCAGAACCTGGATGTCCCCATAGCGTTCAAACATAAAAGCCTCTAGCTTATCCATTGCTACTTCTGCCTGGAATTGTTTCTCCTTTAACAATTTTTGCTCCAAGTCTCTTGATGCTAGATAGTATGCTACAGTCCCAATCACGGCTGCGGGTATAACACTGATCGCTACTGCTATTGCTGTTGCTTTGTTCCTGATGCTACTAAAAAATCCACCCTTTTTTTGCTTTGTTTTGCTTTGGTTAGGGGTTAGAAGACCCTCTGTAATGTCTGCAACTTCGGGCTTGTTTTCAGTTAGCATGGCTACCTCTGTAATTTTTAGTAGAATCTTGCCGTAATCCTACCATAATTTTCTAGTGACTACTCTGAGGATAGAAACTAGACCTTAATTTTTTCGCTACCAAACAGTCCTTGGGGGTGAATCAGGAGCATCAAAAACAAAATACCAAAAGCGACGGCTTCTTTGTAGGCGTTCCATTGGGCTGGCACGAGGGATTCAATAATGCCAATGGTGAATCCTCCTAAAACTGCCCCGCCAATACTGCCTAAGCCCCCTAATACAATTACTGCCAGTCCCT
>Ga0272446_1006082_pt1 | contig 12839 bp, 11 predicted proteins | sample YNPCB0061_FD_194587 | JGI IMG/M metagenome (GOLD analysis project Ga0272446, IMG submission 194587) | Hot spring microbial mat communities from Yellowstone National Park, WY, United States - YNP-CB-006-1 | ecosystem: Environmental > Aquatic > Thermal springs > Hot (42-90C) > Sediment | place... | reverse complement strand
ATTCTCGCCGGTGGAGCCGAAGGTGAGCGCCATCGAGACGCCCGACAAGGCCATGGCCTTCTTCGGCGCGGGCCTGACGTTCCAGATGAAGGATGACCACCCCGACTACCCGGCGATGATGATCGCCAACTACATGCTGGGCGGCGGCTTCCTCGCGGGGCGCGTGCCGGAGCGGCTGCGCGAGAAGGAGGGCCTGTCGTACGACGCCGGCACGTTCATGCGGGTCGACGGCCGCGACGACCGCGCCGCGCTCATAGGCTACGCCATCTACGCGCCGCAGAACGTCGAGAAGATCGAGAAGGGCTTCTTCGAGGAGGTCGACAAGGCCGTCACCGGCGGCTTCACCGACCAGGAGCTCGCGCTGGCGAAGGAAGGCCTGCTGAAGGATCGGGAGCAGGCCCGCAGCGAGGACGCGATGCTGGCGATGGACCTGGTCGAACAGTTGGACCTGGGCCGCACCATGACCTACGAGCAGGGCATCGACGACAAGCTCAAGGCGATGAAGGTGACTGACGTCGGCGCCACGCTGAAGAAGTACGTCGACGCGAAGAAGCTGGCGGCGCTGAAGGTGGGCGACTTCAAGAAGGTCGCCGTCCCGAAGTAGGCCGTGAAGCTCAAGGCGGTGACAGACGGCGCGTGGCTGCCCCACGCGCTGGCCCACTTCGACGCGGTGCTCGTCGACCACGCGCACTGCGAGAAGAAGGCCGCGGCCAACGCGCTGTCGCTGCTGCAGGCCTACCCCGAGGTGCCGGGCCTGCCCGCGCAGATGGCCCGGCTCGCCCGCGAAGAAGCGGCGCACCTCGCGCGGGTGCTTCAGCTCATGGAGGCCCGCGGCCTGGTGCTGGGCCGCGACGGCGGCGACCCGTACGCGCAGGGCCTGCAGAAGCTGCTGCGCAGCGGCGCGAAGGAGCGACAGCTCGACCGCTTCCTCGTGGCCGGGATCATCGAGGCGCGCAGCCATGAGCGCCTCGAGCTGCTCGCCGGCGGCCTCGACGACGCGGGCCTCAAGCGCTTCTACGCCGAGCTCGCGCAGAGCGAGGACGGGCACACGAAGCTGTTCGAGCGCCTGGCGCTGGAGGTGGCCGACGAGGCCGTCGTGTCGGCGCGCCTCGACGCGCTGCTGTCCGCCGAGGCCGAGCTGGTGCGCGCGCTGCCGCTGCGCGCGGCGGTGCACTGACACTTCACCGCAGCGGACCCGACCCGTCGCAAACCTGCGGCCTCCACGGTTCTCACGGCCCCGGGCTCGCCAGCGGGCGCCGCTTCCACTACACACCCGCGCTCATGTCCCGCCTGACCCCCGCGCTCTTTCTGTTCGCCCTCGGTGCGTGCAGCTCGGCCACCACGCCGCCGCCCGTCGACACCGATCCCACCTGGTACAAGGACGTGCAGCCCATCGTCACCGCGCGCTGCGGCGGCTGCCACCGGGAAGGCGGCATCGGCTCGTTCTCGCTGTCCACCTGGGCCGAGGCGAAGGACAAGGGCGCGGCGATGCTCGACGCGGTGAAGAACCAGCGCATGCCTCCCTGGCAGCCGTCGGACTCGTGCCAGCCCCTGCGCGGCTCGCGCCGCATGGCGCAGGCGGAGATCGACACGCTCGAGGCGTGGGTGACGACGGGCATGAAGGAAGGCGACGCGGTGGACCAGAAGCAGGTGGCGCAGCCGGGCGTGCTGCCCTGGGTCGACACCACGCTGCAGATGAGCGAGCCGTACACGCCGACGCGCAACCGCGGGCCTGACGACTACCACTGCTTCATCCTCGACCCGCAGCTCTCCGGCCCGGAGGACGTCATCGGCTTCCAGGTGCTGCCCGGCGTGACGCGCGAGGTGCACCACGTGCTCTTCTATTCCATTCCCCAGGCCGCGGCCCGCGCGCTCGAGGACGGCTCGCCCGGCTACGGCTGGGAGTGCTTCGGCGGGCCCGGCACCGACTCGCCCAAGCTGATCGGCGGCTGGGTGCCCGGCACCGACGTGGTGCGCTTCCCCGGGCAGACGGGGCTGCGCATGTTCACCGGCGACGTTCTGGTGATGCAGGTGCACTACAACCTCTCGGCCACCGAGCCCGCGCCTGACCAGACGAAGGTGGCGCTGCAGTACGCGAAGAACCCGGTGGCCTACTCGGCGCAGATGCTGCCGCTCGTCGACCACTCCTTCCGCATTCCGCCCAACGCCACCGGCTTCTCCACCCGCGTGGACATCGAGCTGCCGGTGGACGCGCAGCTGTGGGGCGTGGTGCCGCACATGCACACCAAGGGCAAGTCCATCAAGGTGGAACTCCTGCCGAAGGCGGGCGAGACGGGCGACAGCTGCCTCGTCGACGTGCCGCACTGGGACTTCCACTGGCAGGAGTTCTACTTCTTCGAGTCGCGCACCGGCTTGCCCATGAAGGCGGGCCAGACGCTGCGCCTGTCGTGCGCGTGGGACAACCCCACCTCGAAGGAGGTCCGCTGGGGCGAGGGCACCGACGACGAGATGTGCCTGGCCTTCATCTACGCCACGGGCGCGCTGTGACCACCGCGGACCTCTACGACGCGCACGGCGAGGCGCTGCAGGTGGCCAGCCCCCTGTTCCGCGACTTCGGGCGCCGCGTGGCCTTCGCCGGGCCCATCAGCACCGTGCAGGTGCACGAAGACAACGCGCTCGTCCGCCAGGCGCTTGAGGAGCCCGGGCAGGGCCGGGTGCTGGTGGTGGACGGCGGCGGCTCGCTGCGCTGCGCGCTGCTGGGCGACAACCTGGCGTCGCTGGGCGCGAAGCAGGGCTGGGCGGGCGTCGTCATCTACGGGTGCGTGCGCGACGCCGACGTGCTGGCCACGCTGGACTTCGGCGTGAAGGCGCTCGCCACCAACCCGCGCAAGAGCGGCAAGACGGGGCAGGGCCGGCGCGACGGCCCCGTGCGCTTCGCCGACGTGGAGTTCCGCCCCGGAGAGTGGCTCTACGCGGACCGCGACGGCGTCGTCACGGCGCCCACACCAGTCGCTGCGCCCGCCCCGTGAGGTAGCCCACCTTCCGCGCGATGTTGACGAAGGACGTTCGCGAGTCGTCGACCCGCAGCGTCAGCCGCGGCAGCGAGGACAACAGGAAGCGGGAGATCTGCCCCAGGCAGAGAATGGCGTGTCCCTTCCCGCGCTCGTCGGGCACCGTGTACACGCCTTCGAGCTCGGCGCCGTACTGGCTGCGGCTGCCCACGTCCAGCTTCAGCACCAGCCGGCCTTTCTCTTCCAGCACGTAGGTGCGGCCCGCGCGCACGCGCTGGCGGATGCGCACCGGGAAGCCCTCGGGGTCCTCGGCCAGCGGGTCGCGCTCGAACAGCTCCTTCACGCACTCGGCCGCGAGCGGCACCAGCTGCGGCAGATCTGCCTCGGTGGCCACGCGCAGCAACGGGTTGGTGAACGGGCCCAGGTCGTCCGCCGACACGTAGAACAGCTTGTGCAGGCGCGACACCTTCGGCGTCACCGAGAAGTGCTGGCACAGCGCGTCCACCAGCGGCTTCTCGCCGATGCAGCTCTTCAGTTGCACCTTGTCCGCCAGCGTCCGGGCGATGTCGGCGACGTGCTGCGGCGCGCTGGCCGACGGCACCACCAACCCGCCGTTGCCGCCGACGAACAACACCGCCGTCAGCTCGCCGTCCTGGAAGCGGCCGTGGAACGCGAAGGGCGCGCGGTTGGGGCCACACACCACGCCGAACTCCTCGACGAGGCCCAGCAGGTACAGGTTGTGCGGGGTGTCACGAGTGAGCAGCGCTTTGAGCGCGGCGACGTGGCTGGGGCCCAGCGGCTCGACGGTGACGGCCATGTGCGGAAGGTGACTGTACGCGAATCGCGGCGCCGGTCGAGGCGGACGGTGAAGGCCAGGGCCCCTACGGCGAGCACGACGCGAGGCAGGCGCCCGCCTCGCAGCGGCCCGACGCACAGTCGCCGCTGCCCTGGCACGCCGCGCCCGGGCCGAGGAAGCCGGCGCACTTGAAGCCCGCCGCGCCGGCGTCGACGCACGCACCCCACAGGCACGCGCCCGCGGGGCCGCAGGCCTGCGAAGGCTCCTGCAGCTCGACGCACGCGCCGCCGGCGCAGGTGGCGTCCAGCCGGCACTCGCGCGCCGTGGTGCACGCCTCGCCCGCCACCCGCCGCGGCTGGCACCTGGCGCCGCCGTCGGCGTCGAGGCAGGCGAGGTGCGGCTGGCAGTCCTCGTGGCGCGTGCAGCCCTGGCCCTCGGTGTGCGGCGCCTCGCAGGTGCCCGGCGCGCCCGTCATCCACCCCACGCACGTCTGCCCGGTGGGGCACGCCTGCTGCCACGTGCAGGGCGCGCCGGTCATGTCCAGCGTGGAGGGCTCGCACACGCCCGTCAGCACCCCGCACACCAGCTCGCCCTGGCATTGCCCCGGGAGGCAGCCGGTGCCGCGGGCCTTGCGCGCCACGCAGGTGCCGCCGTCCAGCTGCGGGTCGCAGTAGGCGACGTCGTTGCAGCGGCCGTAGAAGCACGGCTGGCCCTCGGGTGGGAGGGCCCGGCACTGGTTCAGGTAGCACCACAGGCCCTCGAGGCAGCGGGTGTCCGCGTCGCAGGGCTCGTCGATGCCCGCATACGGCGCGCAGGTGCCGAGGCCGGGCGTGGCGGTGGACTTGCGGCAGAACAGGCGCGCCACGCAGTCCGAGTCGAGGCGGCACACCTCGCCGGCCACGCCGCGCTGCTGGCAGGTGCGCGGGCAGGCGGCGCCGCGGCAGATGCCCTCGATGCACTCCTGGTAGCCGTCGTAGCAGGCGCCGCGCAGGTTGGTGGCCGGCTTGAGGAAGGCGTTGCACGAAGCGGGCAGCGTCTCGAACTCGGCGCAGCCGCGCGTCTGGAAGGCCGCGGCGCAGTCGGCGGCCGGCAGCGGCTCATACTTCAGCGTGCCCACCGTCGGGTCCACGCGGGGCGGCCAGGTGCTGGGTCCGCACCAGGTGGCGCCCAGCTTGCGCAGGCAGCGCTCGAAGGCGGGCGCGCCCTCGTCGATGAGGCCGCAGCGCGCGTAGTACGCGCAGCGCTCCTCGTTCATCACCTCGCAGGCCATGCCCACCGGCAACCCGCCGTCCAGTGTCGCGGGGCCGCCGTCGTTTCCGCCGTCGGCGACGCCGCCCCCGTCAGGCGCACCGCCGTCGGGCACGTGCATCAGCGTGACGGGGGAACACGCCGCCATCGCCGACACGACGAGGGCGCCGGTGAAGGCGAGGAAGGGGAGGAGGTGAGAGGAGCGCCGCGTCACTGCCAGGGAAGCCTTGCTGTCGTCTTCAAAACCCGCCGTCGGCCCTCACTGCACAGGCGGCCACGCAGGTCCCGCCGAAACCGCCGTCGGGCAGCGTGCCGAAGTTGCAGTCATTCGACAGGCACAGCCCATCATAGTTGCAGTCCTCGCCGTCCGCCCGGCGACTGACGCAGGTGTCGTCGTTGGTGGCAGAAAACTCACACGAGTAGCCGGGGGCGCAGCGGTAGAAGCTGCCCTGGCTCGAGCAGTCGCCGCCGTCGGTGGGCAGCGGCTTGCACTGCTGCGAGCGCCCGTCGCAGTACAGGCCGTCTTCGCAGTCGTCGTAGTTGACGCAGTTTTCTCCCAGCGCGGCCTTCACCAGGCAGGTGCCAGTGGTGATGACGGTGCTGCAGCGCAGGCTGGGCAGGCAGCTGCCGGGGCCGGTGCAGGTGCCGCCGACGCCGGCGCGCAGCTGGCAGGTGCCGGGCGGTCGCACGCCGCCGACGGGGGCCTCCTGGCGGCAGAAGTACTCGCCGGTGCAGTACGGGTAGCCGCTGGTGACGGCGCAGGGCTCGCCGGGCCCCGCGGTGCGGCGCACGCAGACGTTGGACACGCACGCGTGGGTGGGCGCGCACTCGTCCCACGACACGCAGCCCGCGTCGTCGCCCTTGAAGGGCAGGCACTGGCGCACGCCGCCATCGCCGGTGGTGCAGGTGTCGGTGGCGGGGTTGCACTGGGTGGAGAAGCCGTCGCAGGGGGCGAAGCGCGGGAGGTACGCGCGGCAGCGGTGCGGGCACAGGCCGTCGTACTGGTAGCAGAAGCCCCCGGGCGCGCACTCCGCGGGGAGAATGCAGCCGCCGTCGGGCGGGACGAGGCCCTGGAAGACGCTGTGACAGGCGGGCGGGGTGTCGGTGCAGCTGCCCGACGCGTACGCGTTGAGGCACGCGACGGCCTCGCCTTCGAGGTACTGGAGGCGGCCCTCGGCGACGGCGCGGGTGGTGGCCGGCTGGTCGCAGTCGAGGAGGCGGCGCGCCTCGCAGGTGGCCAGGCGCTCCATCGCCACGCGGCCGCAGCGCACGTCGCGCCAGCACAGCGCCCGGGCCTGCGCGCTGCACCACGCGCTGGCGGGCGCGCTGGTGAAGCCGGCGTCGGGCGTGCCGGCGTCGCGGCGCGTCGGGCCCGCGTCGGGCGTGCCGGAGTCGGTGGCGCCGGCGTCTTCGACGCCCGAGTCCTCCGCCGTCATCGCCGGTGGGCAGGCGGACAGGGCGAGGAGCGCGAAGGGCAGCAGGCGGGAGCGCACGAGGTGGGCACCCTACGTGAAACGGCCCCGCCACGCGACAGTCGGCGGGAATGCAGAAGGGCGGGTCTTCCCACGCTAGGGTGAGGCCCCTCGCGCCATGAGCCAGGACGCGCTGCCCAGCATCGGCAAGTACCAGCTGCTCCGGAAGCTGGCGACCGGCGGCATGGCCGAGGTGTACCTGGCGCGCGCGGCGGGGCCGATGGGCTTCGAGAAGCTGGTGGTGCTCAAGCGCGTGCTGCCGCACCTGGCCGAGGAAGAGAACTTCGTGACGATGTTCCTGTCCGAGGCGCGGCTGGTGGCGCAGCTGAACCACCCCAACGTGGTGCAGGTCTTCGACTTCGGCGAGCACCTCGGCGTGTGGTTCCTGGTGATGGAGCTCATCGACGGGCCCAACCTGCGGGCGCTGCTCAAGCGCGCGGCGGAGGCGAAGGAGCCGTTGCCGATGCCGCTGGTGGCGCGCGTCATCTCCCTGGCGTGCGAGGGCCTGGCGTACGCGCACGACTTCATCGACCCCAACACCCGGCAGCACCTCGAGCTGGTGCACCGCGACATCAGCCCCGACAACATCCTCCTCTCCCGGACTGGCGCGGTGAAGGTGGTGGACTTCGGCATCGCCAAGGTGGCGAACCAGCTGCACCACACGCGCACGGGCATGGTGCGCGGGAAGTTCTCGTACATGCCGCCGGAGCAGCTGCAGGGCGACAAGCTGGATCGCCGCGCCGACGTCTACGCGCTGGGCATGTGCCTGTACGAGCTGCTGACGGGCACCAGGCCGTTCGACACCAGCGTGGAGGCGGTGGTGGTGCGGGCGGTGCTGTACGAGAGCTTCAAGAAGGCGACGGACTTCCGGCCGGACATTCCGCCGGCGCTGCTGGCGATTCTCGACAAGGCGTTGGCGAAGAAGCGCGACGAGCGCTACCGCGACTGCCGGGCGATGCAGGCGGACCTCGAGCGCTACATCGCCGCGCAGGGGCAACCGGTGTCGCAGTACGACGTGGCGCAGCTGGTGCTGCGGCTGGCGGGCCCATCGCCGTGGGCGTCTCCTGGGCAGCCGACCGAGACGCCGGCCGAGCTGATGACGCCCAGCACGGCGGATCGCCTGGTGCAGATTCCCCCGACGCCGGCGACGGTGCAGGTGCCGGAGGTCGCGGCGCCGGGCCCGGTGGGTCCGTACGACACCACGGAGATTGACCAGCGGGGCGTGCCCGTGCCGGCCCACTCGCCGCCCCCGCCCCCGCCGGAGCCGCCGCCTCCGCCGAAAGACGTGAAGCGCCCGAGGCCGCCGCCGAAAGGCCCGACGGCGCAGGTGGAGTTCCGCGTGCGGCCGTTCGGCACGGTGTACCTCGACGGCAAGCTGCTGGGGGACACGCCGATGGACCCGGTGATGGTGCCGGTGGGGCGGCACGCGCTGCGCATCGTCAACAAGGAGCTGGGGCGCGAGGAGCGGCGCACCATCGACGTGCCGGCGAAGGGCCTGACGGTGCGGCACAGCTTCGGCGAGTGAGCGAGCCTAGCGGTCGCGGCGGCGGCGCACGTCGATGAGCCGCGCGACGATGGAGACGGCGATTTCCCGGGGCGTCACCGCGCCGATCTCCACGCCCATGGGCGACTCGAAGCGGGCCGCGTCGCCCTGCGAGAAGCCGGCGGCGAGCAGGCGTTGGCGGAAGCGCTCGGCCTTGCGCCGGCTCCCGATGACGCCGAGCCAGGCGAGGCGCTTCTTCAGGAGGGCCTCGACGCAGGCCTGGTCGAGCGGGTGGTCGTGGGTGACGACGCAGGCGAAGACGTCGCGGCCGCCGTCGAGGGACTTCGCGACGGCGTCGGGGGGCTCGAGGCGACGGGTGGCGGCGGGGAAGCGCTCGGGCGAGAGCCAGTCGGCGCGCTCGTCGACGACGGACACGCGGAAGCCGACGTGGGCGGCGAGGGCGGCGACCTCCTTCGAGACGTGGCCCGCGCCGAAGACGAAGAGGCTGGGGGCGGCGCCGTGCTTCTCGAGGAAGACGGTCATCTTTCCGCCGCAGCACATGCCCAGGTCGTGGGTGAGGTGCGTCTCGAGGGTGCGGGTGTGGCCCTGCGGGTCGGCGAGGAGGGCGAGGGCGGCGTCGATGATCTGCTTCTCGATGGCGCCGCCGCCGACGGTGCCGCGCAGCTCGCCCCCGTCGAGGATGACCAGCTTCGAGCCGGGCTTCTGCGGCGTGCTGCCGTGCGAGGCGATGACGGTCGCGAGGACGAAGGGGCGGCCTTCTGCTTCGAGCGCGGCGATGTCGTGGAACAGCGTCACGGTGGGGAATGTAGCGCGGGGGCGCTGGGCGCGCGGCCTCGGATGGGTGGGCGCTGGGCGCGCGGCCGGTGGAGGGTGGCGCTGAGCGCGCGGTCCCGAGCGCGCGGCGCCTGCGTCACCTCAGTCTGCACTGCCGCCTTCTTCGCCTGCGGCGGGCGACTGCCCCACTCTCCCCGCTCTCGCCCCAGGGGCGAGAGGGCCTCGCCTGCGGCGAGCAGGACGACCGCACCGCCGCACGTCGACCGCCTCACCAGCGGTCCTCGTTCATGCGCTGCACCACACCCTCGCGCCTCGGCGTTGGGCAATCGGACGCCTCGTGGCGCACCACGGCTTCTACCGTGTGACTCGGAGGCCGGACGGCCTGTCCCCTTGAGCGTCCTCACGCTGGTGGTGGTTTTCGACGTGCGTCGACAGTCGAGGGGGTGGGTGCGGGCACCAGCAGAGTCTGGTTCGAGGCGTGCCACCGCCCGGCACCCCCATCACTTGCCACTCTTCGGACAGGCGTTGGCGTCGTTGCCGCGCTGCGCCTCGACGCGCACCACCTCGCCCGTCGCCTTCGTCAGCTGCTGCGCCAGGCTGGCCTCCACGTTGGCCCACGCCGGCTCCTTCGCCTTCTCCGCCTGCACCAGCTTCGTCTCGGCCTCGTAGACGCCCACCAGCGCCTTGAGCGCCCCCAGCTGCGCGTCGTCCGCCCCCAACACGTCGGCGCACTTCGTCTTCAGCTCCGCGATGAGCGCCGAGTTCGGCTTCGCCTTGTACTTCTTCACCACCTCGTCGTACCGCAGCGCCGTCTGGCCACGCCGCCCCGCCGCCATCAACACCTCCGCCGTCCGCCGCGCCCGAATCGCCTCGAGCTGCTGGAACTGCAGCGGCGCCGACAACCCCGCCGTCGTCTCGCTGGCCCACCCGTTCACGAGGATGAGCGGCAACTTCATCTCCACCGCCGCCTTGGGCATGGGCAACGCCTTCACCTTCTCGGTCAGACACGCCGCCATCCCCGGCGACGCCGCCACGCCGTCCACCACCACGTCCGCCGCGCCCTCCGCCGACACCTTCAGCTCCAGCACCGGCTCCGGCGGCGCGTTGTCGCCCACCTCGTCGAAGCAGCCGCACATCGACGGCAACGCCAGCCGAATCGTGCCCGCCACGTCCGACGCCACGTTCTGCCCCCACGCCACCGGCTTCCCGCCGAACATCACCGGCACCTGGCCCGCCACCGGCGTCCCGCTCACCGGGAACGCCAGCGACTTCGCCGCCGCCTCGAGGCACGCCTTGCCCGAGTCCGTCAGGCCCGTGCCCGACACCACCACCGCCGCGCCGTCGCTCACCGTCACCTTCACCGCGAGGTCCCCCGGCGCGCCCTGCGTCGCCCTCGGGTCCAGCAGGCACTCCTGGAACGCGGGCGACTTCGTCAAGAGCGCCCCCATCACCACCTCTTCCGACAACGGCTCCAGCGCCAGCGCCCGCTTCGACGGACACGCCGCGAGGTCGAACGGGCTGTTGTTCATCACCGCCATCTTCTCGGGCGCACCGGCCGCCGGGCCGGTCGACGGGCCGCTCCCGTTGCTCGACGACGTGGTGGCACAAGCACAGGCCGCGAGCGCGGCGATGCTGACGACGAGGCGCTTCGACATGGGGGCGCTCCTTCGGTGAGAGAGAAACGGAAGCTACTTTCCGGGCACCGGCGCGGGAGTGGCCACCCCGCGCGCCTTGAAGGCGTCGATGACCGCGTCGCGGATGGCCGCGGCCAGCTTCTTCGGAGACTGCTCCTTCGACGTCGAGCGCGCGGCCCACATCGGCTTCTCGTCCTCGAGCAGGTACAGCACCGTCTCCACGTCGAAGCTGGTCTCGCCCTCGCTCACCCGCGATACCGGCACGTACGCGTACGTCGTGTAGTAGCCATACCAGCCGCCCGCCGGCACGTAGGCGCCGCCCACCCACTGCGGCCCCTTCGAGTCGTCGATGTGAATGTTCACCACCCGCGACACCAGCGCGCCGTCGGCCCCCGCCGCCTTGATGCGCTCGATGATCACCTCGCGGCCAGGCTTCTCGTCGAACGGCACGAAGTCATAGCCCGGCACCACGTTCAGGTTCGCGCCCTTCAGCGACCGCGCCAGCGCCTCTTCGAACTCGATGCGCGCGCCGGGGTTCTTCGCGATGCCGAACACCACCACCTTGGTGATGCGCGTCTCGCGCAGCTTCGGGTTCGTCCACGTCGACTCGACGGTGGCGCTGTTGCAGCTGGCGAAGGCCACGGCGAGCGACGCGAAGAGGAGGACTCGGAACATGCGTGCCTCGTAGCACCGGCCCCGGGCGGAGCGAAGCATCACGGCACCGGCAGCACGCCGCGCCCGCAGGCCCGCGTCAGGTACCGCCCGCGCGCTTGGCCCACGTCCACGCCCGCCGGCAGGAAGCCGCGCCAGGTGTCGTTCGTCGGCGAGTACGCCCCGTCCTCCAGCGCCACCTCGTCCACCACCACGTCGAGCAGCTCCGCCAGGTTCTCGCCGCGCAGCACCACCGGGTCCGTCGCCGTCGAAGGCCACTCCACCTGCGTCACCACCGGCGCCGGCCGCGCCGCGTCGCAGACGTAGAAGGGCACCTGCGTCCACGCCTGTCCACCGCGGGTGTCGCGCAGCACCAGGTACAGCGTGCCCTCGCGGCTCGTCGGCACCGGGTCCGTCTCGTCCGCGCCCCCCGGCGCGGTGAACACCGTCTTCACCTGCTCCCGAAGCGCCGTGCGCGCCTCGGTGAAGCGCCCCGCCGTCGAGTACCACGCCACGAGGATGCGCTCGGTCTTCTCCTCCACGCCCGTCGGCGTCGGGTTGGTGAACTGCTCGAAGGCGTCGTCGGGCGCGTCCCCGTCGAGCTCCACCGGCTCGCCCGGCAGCACCGTGACGTGCGCGCCCCTCGGCCAGCGCTCCTTCGCCACGAAGAAGGCGCTCAGCGCCGGGTTGCGGTTCCGCTCGGGCGACTCGGAGATGCGCACGCGGAACAGCGCCGTCAGCGAACGGACCTCGTTGTTCTGCACGCGGCGGAACAGCTCGGCCAGCTCCTCCTGCGACGCGTTGGGCGGCACCTCCTCGGCCACGGCGAAGACCAGCGCCTGCCCCACCGTGCCGGTGATGCGGCGCTCGTCGCCCGCGTCGAGCGAGTCGAACAGGTGCGCGTCAGCCGTGTAGGACGCGTTGTCGTTGAAGCCGATGACGCTGACGCCGGGAGGCAACATGCCTCCGTCGGGGCTGCCGCCGTCCGGCGAGAAGAGGTCCGCCGCGTTGCTCAGCGTCTCCACGTCGCTGCACGCGCTGCGGTTGAGGTTGTACGGGTCCGGCGCGCAGCCCAGCCACAGCACCGTCGAGCGCTGCCCCGGGCGCGACGGGTCCAGCACCAGCGCGCGCAGCGCCGCCGTCTCTCCGGGCGCGAGGTCCGCCGGGTCGGCCTGCACGCCCAGCAGCCGCAGGTTCTCCACCAGCGTCTCGGGCCGGAAGCCGTAGTCGCACCCCGCCGACGCGAGCGCCACCAGGCCGATGACGAGCGCGCGCCTCACCACTCACCTCGCACGCCCAGCACCGGGAGGATGGGCAGCCCCAGCAGGTAGCCCTGCTGCGAGTAGTCGTAGCTGTAGATGACCGCCTCGACGTTCCCGCGGTTCGTCACGTTCTGCACGTCGAGGTACAGCGCCAGCATCCACTGCTTGAAGACGAAGCGCTTGTCGAGGCGCACGTCGAGCTGGAAGAAGTCCGGCAGGCGGCGCGAGTACTGCGCGTCGGTGATGGGCACGAAGTAGTTGCCGTTCGCGTCGTACAACGCGGCCTTCACCGGCGCGTTGAGCGGCCCCGACGTGTAGCGAATCTTCGCCCCGAGGATGAAGTCGAGCGGCAGCTTGTAGCTGGCCACCACCACCAGGTTGTGCGGCTGGTCGAAGGGCGACAGGCCGTAGTTCTGCCCGCCCGCGTAGTCGCGCTCGGTGCGCGAGAGGCTGTAGCTCACCCAGCCGAAGAAGTTCTTCGTCAGCGCGTGGCGCAGCAGCACCTCGGCGCCGTACGCGCGCCCCA
>Ga0272446_1006081_pt1 | contig 12840 bp, 8 predicted proteins | sample YNPCB0061_FD_194587 | JGI IMG/M metagenome (GOLD analysis project Ga0272446, IMG submission 194587) | Hot spring microbial mat communities from Yellowstone National Park, WY, United States - YNP-CB-006-1 | ecosystem: Environmental > Aquatic > Thermal springs > Hot (42-90C) > Sediment | place... | reverse complement strand
TAGCAAAAATAGTACCGCAATAAAATCTTAAAATGGATGATTTTTCTAAGCCTAAAAATTCTTCTTGAGTTGTGAGTTATTAATTTAATAAGTAACGGTTTATTATTTTGATAAGCAAGTAAAAATGAAAATAGAACACCGATTTTTATGATTGATTGTAGTGTAAAATTAGCAATTCATATATTACTAAATCATAACTATCAGCGTTCTATTTTCTATTTCATTATTACTAATTTCTTTGTCTCTATAAATGAACCTGCTTTTAATTGATAGAAATAAACTCCGGAGGACAATTGATAATTGTTAATGGATAATTGATAATTATAAGTTCCCGGTTTTTGATATTCATTAACAAGTGTTGCAACTTCTCGTCCGAGTATATCGTAGATTTTCAATGTTACATGTATGTCACTCTGAGCCTGTCGAAGAGTGACATCTGCTTTGTCATGGTTCGACGAATTCGCCATGACAGATGACTTGTCATCCTGAGCATAGCCGAATGATGACATTGGAATAGAATATTTTATTGTTGTACTTGGATTAAATGGATTGGGATAGTTTTGCTCAAGCTTAAAAACTACTGGTGCATTAACTTCTATATCAATAACATTGCTATATTCGAACTTTCCATCATAATCAATCTGTTTTAATTTGTATTGTAGTTTACCACTCGGTGGATTTGAATCAACAAAAGTATAATTTTTAGGAGAATTGCTATTTCCATTTCCATTAACAAATCCAATCTTTTCCCAATTAGTCATTTGCAATTTAGAATTATCAGTTGCTCTTAGAATTTCAAATCCGTAATTGTTTATTTCTGTTGCTGTCTGCCAGTTAAGTTTAACATTTCCATTCTCGTAAGTTGCTGTAAAATTTGTTAACTGAACCGGCAATGGTGAAACGCCTTGTACCCAAACAGCATAACTTCTCGGAGGCAAACTTAAATTAACTCTTCCAGAAGAAACTGTACATGTTGAATTCAATGCATAACCAGTTTGATCACCAAATGTTGTCCCATTTGTTATTGTTGTGTTTGACAAATTTATTCCAACTTCTGCATCCATCTGCAAACCAGAAAAGTTAATCGCCACAATAATATCACGATTCGAACTATTTCCACTTAATTGATAAATTAGTGCATTGCTTGAAGCTCCGCTTGTAAAGTTGGTATAATAACCTGCACCTGATTTATTTAAATAGTATCTTGAAGATGAACCATAAATATAATTTTTATGAATTTCTATTAGCTTATCAATTTTTGAATGAAGATTTGTATTTGTAAATCCTGAAACATTGAAATAATCTGGATAGAACACGCAAGGAATTCCAATTTGATTATTAGTAAGAATATATGCATAAGCAAGTATTGGATCGTTAGAAACTATTTGTCCAGCATCTCTGAAATCATGATTATTAACGAAAGTTACTACATTTAATCCACTCATACTTCCTGCATCAACCATTCCAGAACTGAAAACATTTCTTACATCATAACCGTATGTATCGCAAGCATTTTTGAGTGCATCTCTCAAAGAAAAATCAAACAATCGAACTTGTATTGCATTACTTGTTGCGGTATTCATATAAGAATAAACTTGCTGAATCCAATATTTTAATGAATTAACATTGCTATCATAAAATTCACCAACAACCATTCCGGGATCAATTGAATTATCATGAAGATTATCCATCAAATCACCAACAAATTCATAAGGAAAATGTTTAACAGCATCCATTCTGAAACCTCTCAATCCAACATTATTCCATAGCCAGCGCGTCCAATCAAATAGTGCTGTTTTGGTTGATGAAATATTTTGATCATAATCATAAAAGAACCAAGGCCAATCCCAATCTCCATCTAATTTTGTTGTATTTGTATTATTTGGTTTGAAGTTTTCAAAATTCATTAATCCTTGGTTACTATTTACATGCATAAAATTTGTGTAAGTCTGAAACTGAAGTTCATTAATTATATCTTGACTTCTTGTTGAAGACCAAATCCCATAAGGTCGAACATCAGAATAATCACTTGAGCCTCTTTTATTGATGTAAATAAAAATTGTATCACCAGCAGAATTATAGTCAGCAGCTGTTAGATTTAAATGAAATTCATCAGTACGACAAGTTGTTGGATCATCAACTGTTGCATTCATATTAACACCAAGCTGAATATCATTATTTGACTGACTACAATCTCCACCGCCGTTCGGTTCAACTTCAGATAAATCAGGTAAGTTTTGCCAACCTTTAGTTTTAGTTTCCATGTAAATTTTATATTGAAATCCATTAAAACGTGAATGCCCAGAAGAAGAACTAAACTTAAAATAATAATCACCCGCTCCGTTTCCTGTTGAACCACCTATCGGAAGTGCAAATCTTACTCGATCATTTGGATAAGGATTATAACCTGTATTAGCACTAGTATAATTAAAATTATTGATATAATTTTTTACTGCAGAATTTATTTCAGGCAAACCACCATCACGATGATTATAGACAACATCTGCAACTGCTTTTAATCCATCATTATTGAATTGTGTAATTAAATTATTTAGATCTGTTCTTGTACCGAATCCAGTTGCACCTCCACCATATTCACCTAAGTCATAAAGATCTTTTGGATCATAACCATTACTTGAATTACCAGAAGCAGCTCTTGATAATGGTGGGAGCCAAATATATGTGAATCCTGCGTTCTTTAAAGTTGTTGATTTTAATCGTAACGTATCAGCCCAATTGTATCCACTTGTTGTTTTAGGATAATCCCAATACCAAGCTTGCATCATAAAATCTTGTGCATAGATAGTTACATTTATGAACAACAACAAAATAAAAATCTTAAATTCTCTCATAAAATTATTTTTGATTAATGAATGAAATAAAGGCGGATTTATTTTCCGCCTTTTAAAGAATACTTACTTAAGTTTTAGAATTATTTTATTTAAGAATCATTAATTTTTTTGTCTCAATAAAATTACCAGCTTTTAGTTGATAAATATAAATTCCAGAAGGTAATTGATAATTGGCAATTGAAAATTTATAATTATATATCCCCGGTTTTTGATACTCATTGACAAGTGTTGCAACTTCTCTTCCAAGCATATCATAAACTTTTAACGTCACATTTCCATCCTTTGGCAATTGATAATTAATTACTGTACTTGGATTAAATGGGTTGGGATAGTTTTGTGCTAATCTAAATTCTTGTGGAGTTTCAACATTAACTTCAACTGCTTTGCTATATTCAAATGTGCCATCAAAATCAATTTGTTTTAATTTGTATAAAACTTTTCCTGCTGGAGGATTAGCATCAACAAATGAATAATCTTTTGGTGAGTTTGAATTTCCATGTCCCTGAACAAAACCAATTTTCTCCCAATTGTTGCACAGATTACCAATCTGTGCTACACAACGTTCGATATCAAATCCGTAATTATTTACTTCCGTAGCGGTTGACCAGTTAAGTTGAACACCATCTTTCCCTGCAAGTGCTATGAACGAAGTTAGTTCGACAGGAAGAGGAACTGAGCCAAGATCTACACTAGCATATGTGTCAACATCACCATCATTTAAATCCCTGAACCATGCATTTGTTGAAGGTGAAGCTGATGGAGTCATTACATCTACACCATTTGTTTGATTATCTATTCCCCAAGCTGTGGCATCAACATCATTGTTCCACCCAACTCTATTTGGACAAGTCATGAGTGAAATATTTGTACTAGATGACGATGTCAGCCCTAAATCGGAGAGAGCTATTTTTGCTTCCACTAAATCGTTTATTGTACTGATTGAAACACTAGTTGAGCCTACGCCATACCATGAACCCCCATTGTATAATTCTATGACTGGAGTTCCAGAAGAACTTGAATGAATATCAAGTAACCTTCCATATTGAGAACTGTTACCTAAGCTAGTTGCTGAACTTGCATTTGCATTACTTCTATAAGAATCATCCCCAATAAAAGTTTGATTTGAACTTCCATTTGTAAAAACAAAACATAAATGTGGATAATCAACGTTTGTGATGTCTCGCATTTTGACTAATATATATAAACTTGTTGCATCTAGTGTAAACCGAACTTCTATTATATCATTATCAGAACTGGGTTGTGACGTATTGAAATCTGTTCTCTCGTCATTACTTTGTCCAGTGTAGATAAATTCTCCATTTGAATAAACTGTTGCATGTGGTGTCGCTGATGGGGTTCCAATCCAATCACTTGCTGAACCATCAACAGTTATGACGTGTTGACCATATATAAAAACCGGTAACAAAATTAAGAGTGTAATTATTTTTTTCATCATGCACCTCATCATTTAATAAGCTGATGAAAACCTAAGAAATTTTATAATTTAATTCAATATAGATAAATAAAATAGAACACCGATTTTCTATTTCATTATTACTAATTTCTTTGTCTCTATAAATGAACCTGCTTTTAATTGATAGAAATAAACTCCGGAGGACAATTGATAATTGTTAATGGATAATTGATAATTATAAGTTCCCGGTTTTTGATATTCATTAACCAGTGTTGCTACTTCTCGTCCAAGTATATCGTAGATTTTCAATGTTACATGTATGTCACTCTTCGACGAGCTCAGAGTGACACCATAATTGTCAGGGTGAGCTTGTCGAACCATGACACCCGCATTGTCATCCTGAGCTTTGTCGAATGATGAGATTGGAATAGTGTATTTTATTGTTGTACTTGGATTAAATGGATTGGGATAGTTTTGCTCTAATTTAAAATTACTTGGAATGCTTTCATCTTTCTTTTCAAGTCCAACTGGAATTCCTTCTTTATTTACAAATGGCAAATATGTATTTCTTAATGTATTTGCAACTGGTTTTTCAGTGGTTCTATCCATTGCAATCAAACCCATTGTCTGCCAACCATTTTTCTTAGCTTTATTTTGATACCAATCATAAATACACCACCAAGTTGTACCCATTAAATTGCCATTTGGATTTTCATTACCAAATGAGTCATAAGGAAAAAATATTTTAAATCCATTAAATGTTTGATTGAGAACATTCACTTGTTCGTTTGTTGTAGATCCATTTTCTGAAGACCAATAACCAAATTCTGTATCGATGATTGGCTTATCAGGAAAATTTGTTTGTGCAGAATTTACAAATGTGAATGTCGGTCCTTGATATTGTCCACTCTTGCCATAAAAAATTCCAAAGTAAATTGTCCATCCAGCAACATCCATAATTGATTGGGATTGATCTGCCGCACCCGGATTATCTGCTGCTGCTGATTGTGTTAATAATCTTCCATCATCATAATTATTTCGATAATCTGTTTTGATGTTGTTATTATAAGTTAATCTTTCTACTCCATTCCAATGACATTCATTTGAAGTACTCCACAAAAAAATCGACGGACGATTATAATCTTTAAATACCATTTCTCGAAACATTTGTATGTATAACTTTCTTGCATTCTGAATATCATAAACATCTTTAGAATCCCATTGCCAAGCTGGAATTTCTTCCATTATTCCAATACCAAGTCGATCTGCAATTAAATATGTATAAAGATGATTTGGATAATGAGCTGTTCGCAAATAAAGTGCATTCAAATTTTTGACTGCAACTAAATCTGAATAAATAATTTCTTTTGGAACACTTCTACCATAATCTGGATGTTCTTCATGACGTGCAACTCCAGGCAAAAACATTATTCGATTGTTAAGTAAAAATTTTCCATTCTTTGCTGCAACTGTTCTAATTCCAAATTGAGTGTAGTATTCATCAATAACGGTTGGATCATTTTGACTTTTTGTTAATGTAATTTTCATAACATAAAGATTTGGATTTTTCATAGTCCAAAGTTTTGGATTTGGAATTTGATGATCCAACTTTAATACAGCAATATTTTTTTCATTTATTTGAATTGTCTTTTCCGCTGTTCCACTAAAAGAAACTTCTTTACCAATAATATCTTTTGCGAATTCAGATTTGATATTGTTATTGTTAATTGATGCTTCGTAAATATTGATTTTAGCAAATACAGTTGCAGAAGTTCCGATGTTGTTCAATACAATTATTGTTGAAATATTTCCATCAATATCTTTTGGAATTACATTTACACGAGTAACGGAAACCGGTTCTGCAATTTCGAGATATAGATCATGAATTACTCCAGCATAATTAAACCAATCAACATTGTTAAAAGGAATTATGTCTTTTCTTGCACCCCAAGCAATATTATCAACTCGAATTGCAATTGTATTTGAAGAACCATAATTAAGAAATGATGAAACATCAAAAGCAAAAGGTGTGTAGCCACCTTCATGATAACCAACATATTTTCCATTTATCCAAACATCGCAAACATAATTGACAGCATAAAACATTAACTTAATGAACTTGCCATTATTTGCTGCATCAACATTAAAAGTTTTTCTGTACCAAATTCCATCATTATAAAATTCTGGATAAGCACCATTTGGAGCTGTTGTTTCAGTTAATGCATTTTCAACTCCCGGTAGTATTTTCTTTTCCCAGTTTGAATCGTCGTAACTTGAAAGTTGTCTTCCGTTAGCTTCATTTTCTAAAGCTGCTATTCCTGCTGCATCTCTTTTGGAAAGAGAGATATTATCATTTGCTGCAAATCTTTGTTTTTTCCATTCACCTGCAAGATTAATAATTGTTCTTCCACTTTGCTTTTCGAATGTTGGCAAAGGCATTCCATTTTGATATGGAATTTTATTTCCATTTACATCAACAATATCTAATGTTGGTTGAAGAGTAGCTGTTTGTGAAAAAAGATCATTCGAAAAAAATATGATTAATAAAATGAAGTAAATTTTTATCTTCATAACGGTTCCTTATTGAAAATATTTTCATTGCCAAAAATAGTACCATTATTGAAATTGATTTTTCAACAATAATTGCAAAATTAATTTTGAATTTGCTAATCGAAATTAGTTATGGTTATTAATCTAATAATTTTTGTTTATTAATTTGATAAGCATGAAAATCCAAAATGATTTTTCAGATAAATTTTTGAATGCTTATTATTGTAAATAAAAGTTAAGGAATTAAGATGAAAAAATTTTTCGCTCTAATTTTAGTTTTACTTTCAATTTCGGCATGCACAAAAGAAGTTCCTGAATATGAAAAGAAAAATATTAAAACAGCCGACGAAGCAGCGGTAAGAGAAACGATTGAAAATTATTTTGCTGCTTACAATGCTGGCGATATTGAATCAGCAGCAGAATATTTTGATGATAACTATAAAGTGATCTCTACCGATTCACTTGATGTTATTGGTTATGAAAATGCAAAAGAGGATTTATTGCAATACCATAATCAATACCCAAAAGGAAAATGGGAAAACAAAATTGAAGAGATTACAATTGCTGATGGTTATGCAATTGTGATTTCAAGTGGTTCTTTTATGCTGCCCGATCCATTGACAGAAAAACCTGCACCAACTTATTCTGAGCGAAGCATTAGAGTTTTGAAAAAAGACAAGAACAAAATGTGGAAGATTTACAGATATCTTTCCGCACCTACTTTTACTTATGATCAAAAATAAAAATTAGAGAAAATCTTATAAAGAAAAAACTGAGTTCAATGATAGATTGTTTCATATAAAGGAGCAACTAATGACAGAATCAAAAATTAACGATGAAGCTATACAAGTTCTCCTATCGAAGCTTGATAGTTTTGTTTGGAGCGAAAAAGATTCTCAAGAACTCGAATCAATTAGAAAAAAGTTCAGTGATTTTTATAACAAAGATTTTGTTAATAACTTGTCAAAGGAAGATTATTTTGCCGGCATGGGAAAGAAAGAAGGTTGTATGGCTTATGATCTTGAATGGGGAACTTTAAAACTTGGTAGTATCAAAGGCGGTTCAAAATATAAATATGGATATGAATCTGACTTTCACAAAATAAAATCTTTAATAAAAAAAATTGTATCAATTGATGATAAACATGCTTATAAGAAGAATGGTGATTTCTCTGATGAATTAATTCAAATATCGAAAATGACAAAGGAAATAAATGGATTTAAAACCGGCAGAACTGTTATTCCTAAATTATTAAGCATTTATTATCCGGAAACATTCCTATCTATTTTTAATGATCAAGACCATTTTTTAAAACAACTTTTATTAACCGGAGTGGAAACAGAAAATTCCGGACTTGATCTTTATTTAGAGTTCAATTTCAAGTTATTAACAATAAAAAAAAGATTAGAAGAAATTTCCGACAGAAAATTTGATAATTATGAATTTGTAAGACTTTTATATTTTGCTTTTCCAAAAGAGAGCAAAGACGTAGTTGATGAATTACCTGAATCAGAAATTTATGAATCACCAAAATTTGAAGCTCTTGAAGTTCAGCATTATCAAAGTTTGTTGCACCGTAACTTTCATAAACTTTTTCCAAATCTTAAATATTTTGACGATGACGAACAGATTCCTAAAAACGGTCAATACGATACACAAGCGGTTGGAATAATGGATATTCTTGCAACAGACGAAAAAGGAAATTTTGTTGTTATTGAAATAAAAAGACAAGCCACAGATAAAACAATCGGGCAAATTTTACGGTATATGGGATGGACACAAGAAGAACTATGTAAAGATGGTCAAAGGGTTTCTGGAATTATCATTGCTGAAAGAAAAGATATTTATCTTGATTTCGCTTTGAAGATGATACCAAATGTAAAGTTTACAAAACTAAATTTATCTATAACACTTAAAGAAAATTAAGCAATAAATTTTTTATAAGAATTGTTCTTAAATATTCACTTGATCAAACTATATCTGCCACTCAATATCTTCCCACCAGCGGTAAAGCATTTCTTCATCTAAACGAATTATGCCTGCTCTCGTTACACTTTCTGGTGGTGGAAAGTTATTACTAATTATCTGGAAAATAATTTGTCGTTGCAATTGTGAAACTTTAGGAATTAATGCTAACAAAGTTAACATATCATTCTGGCGAGAGTGATTAATTATTTTTTCAATTGCTTGATCGCCACCATTTCTAAATTCAAACCAATCAACTGCAAGTTTTAATGAATCACTTGCATCAACACGAATAGGAATTGATGGCAACATTCCTCTTTGAATTTTACATGAGTAATTTTTATCAACTAAAAAACTTTTGTTATTGTGATAGATTTCAACAAATCCACTTTTCACTTCTACTTCAATATTCTGAAATGAATCAACTTTGAGTAAAAATTCACCGTTTCGATCTATTATTTCTGAATTGTAAATCATCAAACTTAAAGATGGAATTAAAACCGAGTTAACAATTCTGAACTTTCCATTATTAATTTTTATTCGGTTTGCATTTTCTTTTCCACGCTCCAAAACAAGCGAAGAATTATTGTCAACATAAATCACTCCAACTTTAGGAATTTTTATCAAAGCTTTAGAATTACCATCAGTTGTTAATGTTTCTCCTTCGTTCCACTTTCCATCATTAAAAGTAGTATTACCAATCTTTATGCTTCCTTCCAAAGCTGAAACTGTCCACGGATAATTTCTTCTTGATATATCATAAACGAAATATGCTAGTGCAATTATCATTATTGGCAGAATAATTTTTAGGAATGGTTTTAAATAATTTCCCGATTGAACATTTAGTTTTCTTTTAACTAATTGTTTTGTTACTCTGCTTTTTCGTAAAGCTGGATTTGTTGCTGCTAATTTTTTTGTTTGTCTTTCTTTTTCTCTTTGAATTTTTTTTGTTTGAGCTGGAGTCAGTTTCAATTCAGTCTGATCTTTTACACCACTTTCTTTTAGCAATTCATTTTTTATTTGTTCAAGAATTTCATTGGGCGGATTTACAGCAAGCGGTAAATCTTTTAACCGATCAAAGAAGAGCATTAATTTTTTGTAATCTTTAAAACACAAATCACAATTTCTAATATGATATTCAACTTCGCGACGAGTATAATCATCGAGTTCTTCATCAACGTAATCGTGTAGATTTATTTTAACTTCTTCGCAATTCATGAAAATAACTTTTCAACTAAAATGTTGCGTGCGTTAGTTAAATTTGTTTTTAATTCATCAATAATACTATCGGGGAAAAAAGTTTTTATTTCGTTAAATGAATATCCTTCCAAATCATGAAGAACAAAAACTATTCTTTCTTCAAAAGGTAAATTCTGAATTGCTCTTTCTAAAATTTCAAGTTCGGATAAAGTTTCTTCGGTCGTGGTTTCTTTTTGAGTTACAAAGTGTCGGACAGATAATTCTTCCATCGCTAAATTTATTGCAATATTTTTTAACCAAATTATTAAAGGAATTTTTTCATTGAAGTTTTTGATTTCTTTCCATGCAGTTAAATATGTTTTCACTGTTACAGTTTTTGCGGTTTCAAGATTATTCATCAATCTTAAAATAGTTGTATAAACATTGGGCAAAGTAATTTGACATAAATCTAAAAATCCTCTTTGCCTTCCGGTTTTGGAAATTTCTATAAGATAATTTAGATATGTTGTGTTTTCGATTGACATTTTAATTCACAACTGTGATTTTAATTCCTTTTTCATCAACAACTGCATTTACACGTACATTCGTAATTCCGTTCATTCCTATTTCTTTCCCAACGGCAGTTAGATTAACAGAATTTGGGCTAACTACAGCATTAAAACTTCCAGATTCAGTATTTCGAAGTTGAGCAGGAATAACCCAACCTGTAAAAGTTCCACCGCCACCACCGGCGCTGACATCTTTTTTATAATGTTGTTGAGCCATTAATCCAAGGTCGTAAATACTTGATATTAATTGTTCTCGGTTGGTGTTTTCGAGATAATCTTTTGCAATTCCATATCCGGCAAGAATTGCTAATCCCACCAAAATAATTCCAAGTACAATTAACAATAATTGTTGCGAGCCCATTTCAAAAACCTTTTTGGTGTTTCAAAAACAAATTAATGAATTTTATTTTTCAATCAAATTAGTTATTCGTTTTATTCAAAATTTCTATTTCATAAATTAATGTTGAATTTGGGGAAATAACCAAACGTTTTTTGCCTTCAATAGTTTTTCCATAAAAACCACGATTTCCAAATCCCAATTCAGATGGAACAATAATCAATCTTTTTTCGCCAACTTTCATATCAACAATCATTTGATCAAAACCTTCATTGATTTTTGTTTTGCCAATTTCATAATCAAAAATTTCCGGCTGATCAATATTATTTGCTTTTCCATTATCACTCGTGCTAACAAATGAAATTTCTTTTCCCAAAACTTTTCCTTTATAAACAACTTTCAGCTTATCTCCTGTTTGTACTTTTTCACCAGTTCCATTTTTCAGAATTGAGTATCGCAATCCATTTTCTAATTTTATAGATGAACCAAAATCTTTTTGAATTAATTTTTCTTCCTGTTTTATTTTTTCTTCATTCTCCAATTTTACTTTTTGCTTAGCTTCTTCAACCATTTTGAAAAACATTTCTGTATTAGGCTTGAACTGATTTGCTTTTTCACCGATTCTAATAATTGAAATACTTTTTATCGTATCACCTTGAACAATTTTATTTACGACATCCATTCCCTCTTCAACCCAACCAAACAAAGTATAATTTCCATCAAGATAAGAACGATCACCAAGAGTAATATAAAATTGACTTCCATTTGTATGTGGACCAGCATTCGCCATTCCGAGCATTCCAGCTTTGTTGTGCGATAACTTTGAATAAATTTCATTAGGAAATTCATAACCTGGACCTTCAACAGAATCTTTAACAACTGGCATTCCTGCTTGAATAACATGTCCCGGCACAACACGATGCCAAATTGTTCCATTGAAATATGGTTTACCTTCTGGCACTGCAGAATTTTTGATTGTGCCTTCTGCTAAACCAACAAAATTTGCAACAGTCATCGGAACGTTTTCATAATCTAATGCAAGAGTAATTCTTCCTTTGTTTGTATTTAAATCGGCATAGATACCATCTTCAAGAAAAGCATTTTTACGAGGTAAAAGATTTTCAAGATTTGCAGCACCATAAGCAAGCAAAGCTATTTTAATTGATGCATCTTCAAGAGCATCTGGAATTAATTCATTGTAAGTATCAAATAAAGTATGCCATGTTCTTCCATATTGATGCGGGCCTTCTGACCGCAAATATGGCGTTGGAACATTTTCCATTAAAAATGAAAAACTATCGGTGCCGCCACGACCAGCTTTTCTGAATTTTCCAATCTCACTTAATTTGAATGGATATTTGAAATCTCCATTTTCAATTGGCTCAACAATTTTTTTGAAATCATCCATCATTACCGCCGGCACACCAATTCCAATAATGGGATTTGTACCAAAATCTTTATTAAACATTACAGAAATTTTAGGAAGCAACTTTTTGTTTTTGCTCACCCAATTTTTTGATCCAACTAAACCTCTTTCTTCAGCAGCATAAATTTGTATCATGATTGATCTTTTAGGTTTAGCATTTGCCTGCGTTAATAAACGTGCAGCTTCAATCATTGGTGCAACACCGGAAGCATTATCAATTGCACCTGTTGCCGAATCGTAAGAATCTAAATGAGCACCAAGTACAATATATTCATCTTTCTTTTCCGAACCGGGAATTATACCAATCACGTTATGATATTTAATTGGTCCTTTAACAAAATGATTTCTAATATCGAACTCAAGAATTACTTCTTCCCCTTTTTCAACCAGTGATTTTATTTCATTGAATTGTGTATCAAGAAGTTTTATATCACATAAAGTTGGAAGATTATTCCAATCTTTAACGCAACGAGAATCGAGTAATCGAATTGGTAATTTTGATAATTGAATTGTTCCAAGTGCACCAGCAGCAGAAAGTTTTCTTGTCA
>Ga0272446_1006080_pt1 | contig 12841 bp, 11 predicted proteins | sample YNPCB0061_FD_194587 | JGI IMG/M metagenome (GOLD analysis project Ga0272446, IMG submission 194587) | Hot spring microbial mat communities from Yellowstone National Park, WY, United States - YNP-CB-006-1 | ecosystem: Environmental > Aquatic > Thermal springs > Hot (42-90C) > Sediment | place... | reverse complement strand
GGAATTGCGTTTGGTCTACGACGCCGAGCATCACAAGCTGCGCAACAACCCGGTAGCGCCCGCCGAACGCAACCAGTGGGTGCTCTCCAACGAAGAAGTGCTGACCCTGGCCCGGTGGGCGGTTGCGATCGAGCAGCACTACAGCAAAAAACGGGGCTCACCCACCCCTATGGACATCGAGTGGGCCAAGGACGGGATTACCGGTGAGCTGTTTATTGTGCAGGCCCGGCCCGAAACCGTCCACAGCCGTAAAAACCCCACCATCAAGACCTATACCCTGCTACAAGAAGGCAAGGTGCTGGTGGAAGGGCTGGCGGTGGGGGAAAAGATTGCTACGGGGCCCGCCAAAGTCATCCGCGACCCCAAGGCCATGAACCAGATCAAGCCCGGCGATGTTTTGGTGACCGTCACCACCAACCCCGACTGGGAACCCATCATGAAGATTGCCAGCGCCATCGTGACCGAGCGGGGCGGGCGCACCTCGCACGCGGCCATTGTGGCCCGCGAGCTGGGCATTCCGGCAGTGGTGGGGGCTGCCGGGGCGACCAAAGCCCTGGCTAAGGGTGGCCCGGTCACGGTCTCGTGCGCCCAGGGCGAGGTGGGGCGGGTTTATGAGGGGGTTTTGAAATTCAGCGTGGAGGAATTCGACCCCTTCCAAATCGGCGCCACCCGCACCCAGGTCATGATGAACGTGGGCAACCCCGAGCAGGCCTTCCGACTGGCCCTGCTGCCCAACGATGGGGTGGGCTTGGCCCGGATGGAGTTCATCTTCGCCGACTGGGTGGGCATTCATCCCCTGGCACTGCTGCACCCCGAAAAACTAAGCCCCAAGGTGCGGCGCGAAATCGAGGTTAAAACCAATGGCTACAAGAGCGGGCGCGAATACTTCATTGACCGCCTAAGCCAGGGCATCGCGGTGCTGGCCGGGGCCTTCTATCCCAAGCCGGTTATCTTGCGCATGAGCGACTTCAAGACCAACGAGTACGCCAGGCTGCTGGGGGGCGAGGCCTTTGAGCCGAGCGAAGAAAACCCCATGCTGGGCTGGCGTGGGGCCAGCCGCTACTACCACCCCGACTACAAAGAGGGCTTTTTGCTCGAGGTCGAGGCGGTGCGGCGGGTGCGCGACGAGATGGGCCTCACCAACCTGGTGGTGATGATTCCCTTCTGCCGCACGGTAGAGGAAGGTAAAAAGGTGCTCGAGGTCATGAAAGAAGGAGGCCTGGAGCGTGGTAAGAACGGCCTCGAGGTCTACGTGATGGCCGAGATTCCTTCCAACGTGATCCTGGCCGAAGAATTTAGCCAGGTTTTTGACGGCTTCTCGATTGGCTCCAACGACCTGACCCAGTTGGTGCTGGGGGTAGACCGCGACTCCACCCAGGTAGCGGCCCTCTTCGACGAGCGCAGCCCGGCGGTCAGGTGGGCCTGCGCCGAACTGATTCAAAAAGCCCACAAGCACGGGCGCAAGGTGGGAATCTGCGGGCAGGCTCCCTCCGACTACCCCGAGTTTGCCGCTTTCCTGGTGGATGCAGGCATCGACTCCATCAGCCTTAACCCCGACTCGGTGGTGCGCACCAAGCGGCGCATCGTGGAGACCGAGCAAAACCGTAAAGGACGCAAAGCCAGGGCTTGAGGGAGGCTTTTATGAGGCACACTCGCATTGTTTTTCTGGGAGAGCGCATCATACAGGGCGACGAGATTGGGCCGGACGAGTTTCACGACCCAGAAACCTTCCGGCGCTGCGCGGCCCAGTGGGGTGGGCCGGAAAATGTGTTGATCTTGCGGAACGCAGTGGTGGGCGAAGGGGTGATGCAAGAAAAACTGGAATACCTGCTGATCAACCGCGCAGAAATTATTGCGCTGGGGGTCAGCGGGATGAGCGTAAGCGGATTTGAGGGTTTAAGCCCTTAGCCACTGAACTTGTGGGCTTTAGCTCTGACCTAGCCTCGAGCTTAGCAAGGCTCGAGGCCGGAGGTCATTTGGCCCAGGCGCAATCGGTTAAGCTAAAAGCAACGGAGGAAGGCATGAGCAAGGGCCAGTTTGTACTGGAACGCTCTGGGCTCGAGCAGCTATTGCAGGCCCTCAAGGCCGAGGGCTACCAGACGCTGGGGCCCACAATGCGGGAAGGGGCCATCGTCTACGACGAACTCCAGCGGCTTGAAGACCTTCCCATCGGCTACACCGACCACCAGGAGGGGGGCACCTACCGTCTGCGGCGGCGAAGCGACGAGGCCCTGTTTGGCTACAACGTGGGGCCTCATAGCTGGAAGCGGTTTTTGCACCCGCCCCTTCTGCGTTTGTTCCGATCCCATAGGGAAAACGGGAAGCTCGAGTTCGAAAGCGAAGACGAGCCCATCCCCAAATATGCCTTCTTTGGGGTGCGGGCCTGCGAACTGGCAGCCATTCAGATACAGGATCGGGTTTTTCTGGGCGGCCCCTACCAGGATCCCCATTACCAAGCCCGGCGCGAGCAAGTGTTTATTGTGGCCATCAACTGTACACAAGCGGGCAACACCTGTTTTTGCACCTCGGTGAACAGCGGCCCCAAAGCCCAGACCGGCTTTGACCTGGCCCTGACCGAGGTACTGGAGGGCGACCGGCACTATTTTGTGGGGGAGGTGGGCAGCGAGGCCGGAGCCCGGCTTTTGGATCGGGTAGCCCATCGTCCGGCGGAGGGGTCGGAGTGGAGCCAAGCCGAGGCCCTGGTGGCCCAGGCGGCCCGTCAGATGGGACGCCAACTGGATACCGAAGGGCTCAAGGAGATGCTCTACCAGAACCTCGAGCACCCCCGTTGGGAGGAGGTGGCGGCCCGCTGTCTGAGCTGTGGCAACTGTACACAAGTCTGCCCCACCTGCTTCTGCACCAGCGTGGAAGACCACACCGACCTCGCGGGCCAGATGGCCGAACGCACCCGCCGCTGGGACTCCTGCTTCACCGCCGACTTCTCCTACCTTCACGGGGGCAGCGTGCGGGTCTCGACCAGGGCCCGCTATCGCCAGTGGCTAACCCACAAGCTGGCTACCTGGCAAGACCAGTTTGGCAGCCTGGGGTGTGTGGGCTGTGGCCGCTGCATCACCTGGTGTCCGGTGGGGATTGACCTGACCGAAGAAGTGGCCGCCATGCGCAGCGCCCCATCGGAGCAGCCCTGGTCCGTACCGCCAGCGGGGGGTGCACATGTCTAAAACCAGCCTTCAGCAGTATCTGAGCGAACATCCCTTCTTCCGCGGCCTGCGGCCCAAAGACCTGGCCTGGCTGGCCGAGCTGGCCGAGCCCCTGGCGCTGGAAGTGGGCGACTACCTGTACCGGGAGGGCGACCAATCCAAAGACTTTTACCTGGTTCAAGAGGGGCTGGTGCGCCTGGAAATCCACACCCCTGGGCGGGGTGCGCTGGTGATTCAGACCCTGGGGCCGGGGGAGGTGCTGGGCTGGTCGGTGATGCTGCCCGAGACCCGCAAGACCTTCGATGCCCACATCTTCCAGGCTGCCCGCTTGCTGGCCTTCGATGCAGCGGCGGTACGCCAGCGCTCGGAAGAAGACCACCACTTCGGTTACGAGCTGTGCAAGCGCTTCTCGAGGGTTATCGGCGGACGCTTGCAGGCCACCCGGCTTCGCCTACTGGACTTGTATGGTCAACCCCATTAGCTCCATTCCCCGGCCCGACCCCATGCTGCCCCGGCCCTTTCGGGTGGCGCGGGCCATCCGCGAGACCGCCGATGTGGTGACGCTCGAGCTCGAGGCGCAAGAAGGCCCGCCGCTCGCCTTTTTGCCGGGCCAGTTCACCATGCTGTATGTCTTTGGGGTGGGCGAGGTACCCATCTCCATCAGCGGCGACCCCCACAAGCCCGAGCGCCTGGTGCACACCATCCGCCGGGTGGGTCCGGTCACCGAGGCCCTGTGCCAGCTCCGCAAGGGGGATGTGGTCGGGGTACGCGGGCCTTTTGGCAGCGCTTGGCCGATGGAACAAGCCAGGGGAGGTGATCTGGTGGTGGTAGCTGGGGGCATCGGGCTGCCCCCTTTGCGCCCCGCCATCTACCACCTGCTGCGCCACCGCCGGGACTACGGGCGGGTTTACCTGCTTTATGGGGCCCGCACCCCCGCCGACCTGCTGTTCCCCCAAGAGCTCCAGCGCTGGCAATACACCCTCTCCCATGCCCCCGGCGCCTCGCCGGTGCGGGTGACGGTAGACCGAGCCGAGGGTGCCTGGAACGGGTCGGTAGGGCTGGTAACGGAGCTGATTCCTTACCTGCATCTAGACCCCGCCCACACCACCGCTCTGATGGTGGGGCCGGAGGTGATGATGCGCTTTACCCTTGCCGAGCTGCGTAAGCGCGGGGTGCCGGAGGAAAACCTCTACCTTTCGATGGAGCGCAACATGAAGTGTGCAGTGGGCTTTTGTGGACATTGCCAGCTGGGGCCGCACTTCGTTTGTAAGGACGGGCCAGTATTCGCCTTCCCCCAGGTGCGGGATTGGATCGTGCGAAAGGAGGTCTAGATGCCCGGTAAGCACAAACCCACCCTGGCGGTCTGGAAGTTTGCCTCCTGCGATGGGTGTCAACTTTCGCTTTTGGACTGTGAGGATGAACTGCTGGCCGTGGCCGGAGCGGTGACAATTGCCCACTTCCTCGAGGCCTCCAGTGCTGTTCTGCCCGGCCCCTACGACCTGTCGCTGGTAGAAGGTTCCATCACCACCCCCCACGACGCCGAGCGCATCCAGGCTATCCGCAAGAACTCCCGGTTTCTGGTGGCCATTGGGGCCTGTGCCACGGCGGGGGGCATCCAGGCTTTGCGCAACTTTGCCGATGTGGAGGCCTTTACCCGCGTGGTGTATGCCCGGCCCGAGTACATCCAGACCCTGCAGCACTCCAGCGCCATCTCCGAGCACGTGAAGGTGGACTTCGAGCTGCGGGGTTGTCCGGTGAATAAAGCGCAGTTGCTCGAGGTGATCTCGGCATTTTTGCACAAGCGCAAGCCCAATATCCCCCCGCACAGCGTCTGCCTGGAGTGCAAGGCCCGGGGCACGGTCTGTGTGATGGTGGCCCAGGGCATCCCCTGCCTGGGGCCGGTCACCCAGGCCGGATGTGGGGCCATCTGCCCGGCCTACCAGCGGGGCTGCTACGGCTGCTTTGGCCCTCAGGAGAATCCCAATACCGTGGCCCTGAGCGCCTGGTGGACGCACCTCGGGGTAGACGAAACAGCCCAACAGCAGGCCTTCCGCACCTACAACGCCGGGGCCCAGGCCTTTAGCAAGGAGGCAGCGCGCCATGGATGACAGCGCGAAACCCCGCCATACCCGAACCATCCGGGTAGGCAACCTGGCCCGCGTAGAAGGGGAAGGGGCCTTGTATGTACGGGTCAAGGGGAACCGGGTCGAAGAGGTGCGGCTCGACATCTTCGAGCCCCCACGTTTCTTTGAGGCTTTTTTGCGCGGGCGCAATTTTGCCGAAGTGCCCGACATCACCGCCCGCATCTGCGGCATCTGCCCGGTGGCCTATCAGATGAGTTCCTGCCAGGCCCTGGAGGCCGCTTTGGGCCTGGAAGTGGGGGGTCAGCTCAAAGCCCTGCGGCGGCTGCTCTACTGCGGGGAGTGGATCGAGAGCCACACCCTGCACATCTACTTTTTGCATCTCCCCGATTTTCTGGGCTACCCCGACGCGGTACGGCTGGCGCAGGACCAGCCCGAGCGGGTCAAGCGGGCCCTCCAGCTCAAGAAGACCGGCAACGAACTGATGACGCTCTTGGGCGGGCGGGAGATTCACCCCATCAATGTAAAGGTGGGCGGGTTCTACCGGGTGCCGCGCAAGGCCGAGCTGCTGGCGGTGCGGGATAAGCTCGAGCAAGCCCGCGAGATTGCCCTGGAGACGGTGCGCTTTGTGGCAGGGCTGAACTTTCCCGACCTAAAGCCCGACTACACCTTTGTCTCGCTGCGCGAAGAGGGCGCCTACCCCATCTTGCAGGGGCGCATCGTCTCCAACCGGGGGCTGGACATCCCGGTTTCGGCCTTCGAGCAGCACTTCCAGGAAGAACACGTCCCTCACTCCAACGCCCTGCACGCTACCCTTTCTGGGCAGCCCTATCTGGTGGGGCCACTGGCCCGCTACAACCTCAACTACGACCTGCTCCCCGCCCCGCTGCAATCGCTGGCAAAGGAGGTTGGCCTGGGGCCGGTCTGCCGCAACCCCTTCCAGAGCATTGTGGTGCGGGCCATCGAAACCCTCTACGCCTGCGAGGAAGCCCTGCGTCTGATGGGCGAATACGAGGAGCCCGATGCCCCCAGCCTTCCGGTGGTGCCCAAAGCCGCCACAGGTGCGGGCTGTAGCGAGGCCCCCCGCGGCATTCTCTACCACCGCTACCAGATGGACGAACAGGGCCTGATTACCGAGGCCAAAATCGTACCCCCCACCTCGCAAAACCAGAAGATGATCGAGGAAGACCTGCGGCAGTTTGTGGCCGCCCACCTCGAGCTGCCCAAACCCGAGCTCACCATGCGCTGCGAGCAGACCATCCGCAACTACGATCCCTGCATCTCCTGCGCGACCCACTTTTTGCGGCTGGAAATGGAGCATGAGACCTAGAGTGCTGGCCCTGGGCAATCCCTTCCGTCAGGACGACGGGGTGGGGCCCTGGATTGCCAAACAACTTCGCACAGCGGGCCTGGAAGTGCTGGAAGTGGGCGACGACCTAACCCGCCTGGTGGAGGGCCTGGCCGGGGCCGACGAGGCCTGGGTGGTGGAGGCGGTGTGCTCGGGCCAGCCGCCCGGAACCCTGCATGTGCTCGAGGTGGGTTATGACCCCTTGCCCGCGGCACTTAATCGCCTCTCGAGCCACGTCTTAAGCCTGAGCGAGGCCCTCGAGCTCGCCCGCGCCCTGGGTGTGCTGCCTCGCCGCACGGTGGTTTACGGCCTCGAGGGTCGGCGGTTTGGCAGCGGCGAAGGGCTAAGTCCAGAGGTCAGGCAAGCCGCCGAGGCGTTCATCCGCAGCATTCTGGCAGGCCCAGGTAATGCTCCGGTAACAAGCACCCCTCAGCGTGATACTTGAGTCTGTTTGGAGGGCCACCATGTATGTTGAGCCATCCTTTTCCGGCCTGAGCGAATCCGAAGCCCGAAGACGTCTGCACAGCCACGGCCCCAACGCCCTACCCGAGAAACCTCCCGAGCCGCTGTGGCGCCGGTTTTTGCAGCAGTTCAAAAGCCCGCTCATCTACATCTTGATCTTCGCCCTGGCGGTGGATTTTGCGGTGTGGTGGCTCGAGGGTCGGCATGGCTGGCCGCTGGAGTCCGTGGTGATTGGCCTGATTCTGCTGCTCAACGCCGGGCTGGGCACCTGGCAGGAACGCAAGTCGGAAGCGGCCCTGCATAAGCTAAAGCGGCTATCCAGCCCCCTGGTCTGGGTCGAGCGCGATGGGGTGTGGGTGCAGCGCCCCAGCCGCGAGCTGGTGCCGGGCGACCTGGTGCGGCTCGAGGCCGGCGACCGCGTTCCTGCCGATGTAACCGTGCTGGAAGGCAACCCGCTTTTAGACGAGTCGGTCTTGAGCGGCGAGAGCCTCCCGGTGGAAAAAGAAGCGGGTCAGGAACTGTTTAGCGGGACCCTACTGGTGCGGGGCAAGGCCTTTGCCGAGGTGCAGCGCACCGGCCCCGAGAGCGCGCTGGGCAAGCTCGCTACCCTTCTGGGTGAGATTAAGGCCGAGCCCACACCGCTCGAGCACGACCTCCACCGCTTCGGCAACCAAGTGGCCCGCTGGGTGTTGCTGCTGGCCGGGCTGCTGGTGCTCTTGGGCCTGTTTACCGAGGGGGTGGGCCGGCTCCCACAGGTCTTTCTGTTTGCGGTGGCCCTGGCGGTGGCTGCGGTGCCCGAGGGGTTGCCGGCGGTGCTAACCCTCACGCTCTCGCTGGGGGTGGAGCGCATGGCCGGGCGCAAAGCAGTAGTACGCAAACTCTCGGCCGTGGAGGCCCTGGGCTCGGTTACGGTCATCGCCACCGACAAAACCGGCACCCTCACCGAAAACCGCATGGAGGTACGGGCCCTGGATAGCCCCGACCCCGCTCTGGCCCACACCGCACTGGCCTTGGCCAACGACGCCGACCACGGCATCGGCGACCCCATGGATCTGGCCCTGCTGCACTTTGTGGAGCAGAAGGGAGTTGATGTAGAAGCCCTGCGGCAGTACCACCCCCGCCACTCCGAACGGGCCTTCGAGAGCAGCCACAAGTTCCAGCGGGTCACAGTGCAGAGTCCAAAGGGCCTGCAAAGCTATCTCAAGGGCGCCCCCGAAGTGTTGCTGGGGCGCTCGAGCCTGCCCCCAGACGAACAGCAGTCCTGGCTCGAGAAAGCCCTGGCCTATGCTGCCGAGGGCTACCGGGTGCTGGGGGTGGCCTGGGCTGCCGGCGAAACTGAAGAAAACCTGCAATTTTTGGGCCTGGTGCTGTTCTGGGATCCACCCCGGCCCGAGGTGCCCGAGGCCATCCGCAAGGCCCAGGAAGCCGGTATCCGGGTTTTGATGGTCACGGGCGACCATCCGGCCACCGCGCTGGCCATCGCCCATCAGATCGGGATTCCGGGCGAGCGGGTCATCACCGGCAGCGACCTAGAAGAATACACCCCCCAGGCCCTGGCTCAGGCAGTACGCGAGGTGAATGTATTCGCCCGGGTCTCCCCCGAGCACAAGCTAAAGCTGGTGGAGCTGCTCCAGTCCAGCGGCGAGGTGGTGGCCATGACCGGCGACGGCGTGAACGACGCCCCCGCCCTCAAACGCGCCGACGTGGGCGTGGCCATGGGGCAGCGCGGCTCGGACGTGAGCCGCGAGGTGGCCGACCTGGTGCTGCTGGATGACAACTTTGCCACCATCGTAGCGGCCATCGAGGAAGGGCGCAATATCTACGAGAACATCCAGAAATTCATCCGCTTCCTCTTCTCCACCAACCTGTCCGAGGTGCTGGTGGTGGCCATCGGGGCTCTTGCCGCGGCCCTGCTGAACCTACGCGACGCCACCGGGGCCTTGCTTCTGCCGCTTACAGCCGTGCAGATTCTGTGGATCAACCTGATTACCGACGGCCTGCCAGCCCTGGCCCTCACCCTGGACAAAAACCCCGGTGTGATGCAACATCCGCCTCGCCCGCCACATGCCCCTCTGCTGGATCGGGTTTCTTTGCGCTTTGTGCTGGTGAGCGGCAGCATCAAGGCGATGTGTGCGCTGGGGCTGCTGGGCTTGCTACCACGCTTCGGGTATAGCCTCGAGGCCACCCGCAGCACGGCCTTCCACTTCATGGCCATCGGCCAGCTTTTCTTCGCTTACCCGGCCCGCCACACCCACCTGTTCCCCCTGCCCAACCTGTGGCTGCACGCCGCGGTGCTGCTGGGTATGGCCATGCAATTCGCGGCGGGTATGCTGCCGGCCAGCATCGTTGCGCTGGATCTGGTTCCCTTGCCGCTGCTGCTGTGGGGGGTGCTGCTGGGTACGGCCCTACTGGCCTGGGGCTTGGCCGAGCTGACCAGCCGTCTCTTCTGGCGCAACAACCACCCCACCCGCCCCCTTGTCGCCATCGACTGATATGAACCCCGCTCAAAGCGTTCCGCTAAGCGCTGGCAAAAGCTCGTCCGTTACGACTGCTGCGAGTTGCGGCGCTTCGGGTGGGGGCTCCAAAATAAGTAATAAGAAATGTCTTTGATTTGTTCTTTTTCTGGGGCCCCCGCCTGAAGCACGGGCAGCAACAACCTGAAAAACGATGGTGCTCAAGCCTGTCCCTAGCGGAACGATTCAGGCGGGGTTCATATAAAATCAAGCAGATTTATTGTCGCACCCTCCACAAAAGCCCAAAGAGCATGAAGGATGCTCCACCACAACAAAAACCGTTCACTGAAACGCGCTAGCGGCGCTCCACCGTCAGAGCCTTGCGCTGGGCCTCTTCCAGGGCCTGGCGGGGGTTGGCGTTGCCCTTCAAGACGCGCTCGAGGGCCTCCTCCAAAAACCCATACCAGAGGGTCACCTCGGGATCTTGCACCCAGGTGGCGGCCTGCTCGAGGCCCCCCAGCACCACCCGGCGGCGGGGGTCTTCGCGGTAGAAATCCTCCAGCAAGGGCTGGGTCGAACGGCGCAAGGGGAGGCAGTAGGTCGCTTTGACCCATTCGGCTTGGGTGGCAGGCTCCATCCAGTAGCGCCACAAGGCCACCGCCCCTCTGGCCTGGGCCTCGCTGGCGCCGCGCAGCACCATCAGGTTGCCCCCGGCCAGCGGTAGCTTGCCGTCGGGAGTGCGGGGTAGGGGGGCCACCCCCAGCCGGAATGGAATGGGGGTACGTTTTTCCAGGGTGGGCCAGACGGTAATGGGCGCAACCCCCATAAACACCTTGGTGCGCACAAAATCCACCATGGCAAACTGGGCCTCGGCGATGTTGCGGCTCACCGCATACCCCGAGCGCACCAGGTTTTGCAGGTACTCGAGGCTCTGCACCACCCTGGCATCGGTAAAGTTGGGCCGGCCCTCGCGCACGAGTTGCCCACCCTGGCTCATCACGAGTGCATTAAAACTGTAGACATCGCTCACCACCATCAGCCCTTTGGCCGAACGGGTGGTAAGCTGCTGGGCGGCACTGGCCAGGGTCTCCCAGCTTTGGGGTGGGTTCAGGCGGCGGGCGGCCAGTTGGTCGGCATTGAAGAACAGCACCGGCAGGTGTAGCTCCACCGGCAGGGCGTAGGTTCGGCCCCTAAAGCGTCCGGTCTCGAGCAAGCCGGGATAGAAGTCGTTGGGCAAAGCCCCCAGGTATTCGTCCAGAGGCAGGGCCAGGTTTTCCTGTACTGCCCGGCTCACAAACGAAACCTCGCCATAGTAAAGCTGGGGCGCATTGCCTGCCCGAAGGGCCGCGGTTAGTTTGAACCCCCCTTCGCGCAGGTCGCCCACATGCTGCGCTACCACGCGATAGTCGCGTTGTCGAGCGTTGAAATCCGCCACAATTTTTTCCAGCGCCTCCCGCCCGGGGGACTCGAGGGTGTGCCAGAATGCGATATCAACAGGCCTTTGGGCAACAGCCACCCCGCTCAGTAGACCCACCAGCAGCAGACGTAGAAGCACAGCGTTCACCAGCTTAGTTTAGTGCCACTTTCTGAACACACCCTGAAGGCGCACCCGCCAAGCGGACAACGCTACAGCGGTGGGTCAAAGCGCCCATCAATGGCTGTCCAGCCCCCGTCCACAAACAAGATGGCGCCCGTGATGTAGGAAGCCGCCGGCGAAGCCAGAAAAGCCACCGCTGCCGCCACCTCCTCAGGGCGGCCCCAGCGCCGCAGGATGTTGCGCTCGGCATAGGCGCGGTACCAGTCGGGCTTGCTCTTGATGGGGGCGGTAAGCGGGGTGTCAATCACGCCTGGCCCAATGGCGTTGGCCCGCACCCCTTTAGGGCCCAGCTCCACCGCCAAACCCCGGACGAGCTGGACGGTACCCGCTTTGGTCATGGCGTAAACCGACTGCCCCGGCTCCACCACCTGCGAACGAATAGAGGAAAAAGCAATCAGCGAGCCCGAGCCCTGTTCGGCCATGGCCCGGCCTGCCTCGGTGAGCACATTAAAAGTGCCCTTGAGGTTGACGCTTACCACCCGGTCAAACTCCTCGCTCGAGTAGTGCAGGATGGGCTTGCGGACATTGATGCTGGGGGTGGTTACGGCCACATCGAGCCGCCCATGCCGCTCCAGAATGCCCTGGATTAGCCCCTTTACCCCTTCCGCATTGGTAATGTTAACCACATCGGCTTCGGCCCGGCCCCCGTTGGCCTCAATCCGGCCGGCGGTCTCGGCGGCCAGTTCGGCCTTCAGGTCTGCCACCACCACGGTAGCCCCCTGGGCCGCCAGGGCCTCGCAAGAGGCCTGCCCAATCCCCGAACCTCCCCCCACCACCAGTGCCACTTTGCCGTCGAGCCGAAACATGTCTGCGTAGTTCATAGCAACCTCTTTCAGCTTCTTTTTCTCGGATCCAGGTAATCCCGCAGCCCATCACCCAGCAGGTTGAAGCCCAGCACCGCCAGACCAATCGCCAAACCAGGGAAAATTACCGGATAAGGCGTGAGTTCCTGGTAGCTCTGGGCCTCGCGCAGCATCCGGCCCCAGCTGGGGTTGGGGGGCTGGGTGCCCAAACCCAGGTACGAGAGCGCGGCCTCGGCCAGAATTGCTACCGCAAAAGCCAGGCTGGCCTGCACCACCAGGGGCCCGATGATGTTAGGGAGCACGTGCCGTAGCATAATGCGCCCACTGCCCATGCCCAGAGCTCTTGCAGCCTCGATATAGGGCAGGGCCTTGACCGACAACACGCCGGCCCGGGCCACCCGGGCAAAAGCTGGCACTGCGGCCAGACCGATGGCCACCATCGAGGTGGTCACGCCGGGGTTGAAAATAGCAGCCAGCAGCAGGGCGATGAGCAGGGCCGGGAGGGCATACAGCGTTTCCAGCAACACCGACAGAATCTGGTCGAGCCAGCCGCCCAAATACCCTGCCAGCACACCCAGCAAAAGCCCCACCGAAAGCCCGATACCCACCGCAATCAGGCCCACATAAAGGGCATTCTGGGCCCCCGCCAGCACCCTAGCCAGGGTATCGCGCCCCAGGATGTCGGTGCCCAGGGGGTGTCCGGGGGAAAAAAGGGGGGCCAGACGGCTGGGGGTGGTGGCGTTGGGGTCGGTGGGGTTGAGTGAGCTGGCCAGCACCATCAACAAAACCAGCAGAATCAGGAAAGAACCCACCTTTAGCGCAATGGGCAGCTTGGCCCAACCAGATGATCTCCTGGAGGTTTTCGATGGGACAGCCTGGCTACGCATAACTCACTCTCGGCCTCCAGCAGACATCTTCAGCCACCCCTTCCTCCCCTTG